>UMDL01018323.1_pt1 | contig 28283 bp, 18 predicted proteins | sample 1964481 | NCBI WGS metagenome assembly UMDL01 (sample SAMEA4835993, study PRJEB28245) | human gut metagenome | biome: gut microbiome; material: fecal sample | place: Denmark | collected 2008 | reverse complement strand
CACTACGGACTTCCTCTCGATATGGACGTATATGACCTTGCAGAATGGTGCTGCATCGGTGAACTCGGTTCCATTTCCATCGAGAACGGCTGCGCTCCTGTCGAGGTGCCTGACTTCACTCGTGGAGCTTGGAACAAGGTGGATGGCTTCAAGTATGCCTTCGCCGACGGTTCTATGAGATAAAACCATATTTTCACGACTATTTACTAATAAATAGCTAAATGAAATCCTTATTGCTTAGTAAGGTCAGTACATTACTGGCCTTATGCCTCCTTACATTTTCTGTGGAGGCGGTTGCGCAGCAGCGCGTGTCCGGAAAAATCACGGATAAAGCTACTGGTGAGCCACTTGTGGGTGTCAGCGTAGCAGTAAAGGGAACTTCCAAAGGCGTCATCACAAACGTGGATGGAAAGTACACTGTAGAAGTAGCTCCAGATGCTACACTCCTTCTCGGTTACCTCGGTTACAAAGACCTTTCAATCGATGTGGACGGCCGTTCTGTAGTCAATGCGACAATGGAATCCGACATCAACACGCTCGATGAAGTCGTGATGGTAGGTTACTCGTCAATGAAAAAGGCGGAGCTTTCCAGTGCAGTCACCACTGTGCAGGGAGACAAGCTTCGCGATGTCACGACTCCAGACCTCGGGTCAATGCTTCAGGGCAAGATCGCCGGCGTCCAGGTTACCAATTCCTCAGGTGCTCCAGGCTCTTCTGCAACCATCCGAATCAGGGGAACAGGCAGTATTGCAGCCGGTTCAGACCCTCTCTATGTCGTGGATGGCGTAGCAGGAGGCACATTCAACCCTAACGATGTCGAGAGCATCACTGTCCTCAAGGATGCAGGTTCTACCGGTATCTATGGTGCTTCCGGTTCCGGCGGTGTAATCGTCGTTACCACCAAACATGCCAAGGCAGGACAGGACCCGATTGTGAACTTCAAGGCCCAGGTCGGCCTCAAACAGCTTTTGACCGGACGTTTCCGCGTTCTCAACGCAAACGAGCTCTACAACTTCTATTCTTCTGTCCTTTCCAAGGCTTCAATGAAGGCTTATCCGAAGGAACTTCGCAACCAGGATTTCGATTGGCTGGACGATGCACGCCGTCTGGGAGTTACCCAGAACTATTACGCTTCCGCTTCCGCAAATCTCAAGAAAATCACTTTCCTCACCAGTCTCGACTGGTATGACGAGAACGGAACCCAGCGCGAATCCAAGTACAACAAGCTTTCCGGCAAGGTCGAAGTCGGTGCAGAACTCGTGAAAGGCGTAAATCTTACGGCCCGCGTGAACTACACCCAGTCCAAGACTATCACCGGTCACGGTCTCGGATGTTATAACCAGCTTCCGTGGAACAGCCCTTACGATGAGCGCACCGGAAAATATATCTACATTGACTCAGCCGTGCGTCCTGACAACGGAAAGACCTGGTATGGCCGCGAGGCGAACAACCCTCTCTTCGCATCGTCAATGAATCCTAACCCGTATTCGACATCGAAGAGCTTCATCGGTGACCTCCGCTTGTCTTGGAATATCACCGATTACCTCTCCATCTCCACTACAAACCGCTACTCCTCTGACGACTCTTTCTACAAGAGCGTCACCACTCCGGAGGCGAAAAGCAAGAGCTGGCCGGATGGACAGATCAGTCAGGGACTCACTTGGGGCCACTCTTTCGGAACTACCAACATTCTCAAATTCAACAAGTTGTTTAAGAATGTCCATAGTGTCAATGCCCTCCTCGGCCATGAGTACGGCTGCAGCGACTACGAGTATATGAACGTTGTCACCTCAGGCCTCAAGAACGGAATGCAGGTGCTCAACGGAACCAAGCCTGAGAACATCTACGGAACCAAGACAGAGGCTGCTTCCTGGTCACTTTTCGCCCAGGCGCAGTACTCCTATAACGAGCGTTACTTCTTCAATGCCACATTCCGTGCCGATGCCTCTTCAGTTTTTGCACCTAAGAACAAGGTCGGCTACTTCCCGGCAGGCTCTTTCGCCTGGCTCATCTCCAATGAGGATTTCATGAAGTCCCAGGATGTCGTCTCCTTCCTCAAACTCAGGGCAAGTTATGGTCTTACCGGTAACTCCAATATCGGAAACTACAAGTACCTCGATATCTACGGATTCAACGAAAGACTTCAGTATCAGGGAGTTCAGGGAGCTTATCCTGAAACAGTAGCCAATCCTTACCTCCATTGGGAGACAGCGGTGATGAGAAACCTCGGAATCGATGTGTCGTTCCGCAATTTCCTCACCCTCAATATCGATGTTTACAGTAACCTTAACAGAGATCTTCTCCTCGATGTCCCTCTCGCCCTCAGCTCCGGCTTCTCACGCAGAACTGAAAATGTCGGCAAGGTAAGCAACAAGGGTGTGGAACTCACATTGACCTCCAACAACTTCAACCGCAAGAACTTCAAGTGGACTACCACCCTCAATCTCGGACACAACAAGAATACTGTCGTATATCTTCCTGACCACGAGGACATCATGTCTTCAAGCTCACAGGGCAACCAGATTTACCGCGAAGGCGAGGCACTCTACAGCTGGTATATGCCGAAGTGGCTGGGCGTAGATCCTGAGACCGGCGACCCTCTCTGGGAACACCTGATAAAGGATGAGAACGGCAATGTCACAGGTACCGAGCCTACCAACAAGCTCGACCTGACCAATGACAACCAGATTGTCGGCAATGCTCAGCCTAAACTTGTCGGTGGTCTTCTCAATACTTTCAATGTCTATGGCATCGAGATAAGCGCGAACCTCCAGTTCAACTATGGCAACAAGGTCTTCAATGACTCACGCCGTTATGTGGACTCGGACGGAGCCTACATCGACTATAACTTCATGTCCATCGACAACGGCCTCGGATGGAGCCGCTGGACCAAGAAGGGTGACAAGGCTACGCATCCTCGCGCAAGACTCGGCGGAAACCGTCTTTCAAACGAGGTTACTTCACGTTATCTCGAGGACGGCAGCTATCTGCGTATCAAGAATATCACCATCAGCTATCCTCTTCCTGCCAATGTGCTGAGGAAGATGCATCTTCAGGGACTGAGGATTTTCCTCTCAGGTGATAACCTCTACACATTCACCAAATTCTCCGGAATGGACCCTGAGGTTGGTGTAAAGGGACTTTTCAGCTACAATTATCCTGTGTCCCGCGTATTCTCTCTTGGAGTTGACGTTAAATTTTAATGAAAGCAGTCATGAAAAAATATATATTGCTGATTGCCACGCTGATAACAGCGGTTTCCTGCAATCTTGAGTTCTTCCCGTACGACAAGGTTTCGTCCGGAAGCATGCAGAATGTCGAGAATGCCGGAGTGGCCACTGACGGTAACTACGCCCTTTTCAAGGCGGCGTTGGACTACGGCGGATTCTTCACCGTCGGCAACACTTATGTCCGTCACTTATTCCAGCTCAACGAGTTCAAGGGTGACAATACCCTGATGTCAGGAAAGAGTACTGACCCTCTGTTCCTCGATTCCACACTCGATGACTCGGCTACTGATACCAATACCGAGTACTTCTGGTTCATATCCTACAAGATATGCTACGCTACATCAGTGCTTATCAATATGATACCGGACGACACTGACGATGCTGTGCTTCGTCATATCAAGGGAGAAAACCTCGTCATGAGAGCATTCGCCCACATGAACCTCTGCCAGGTGTTCAGCTTCCCTTATGTGTGGAGCGACGGCTCTGAGCCGGGCGTGATCATAAACACAGGTGAAAGCGGTACGACCCGCGCCACCGTAAAACAGGTCTATGACCAGGTGGAGGCTGACCTCAAAGCGGCCGTGGCGTGTATGGACGGCGGCACGAGACGCGGCAACAACAGCTACATCAGCAAGGCTACCGCACAGGGCCTTCTCGCCCGTCTCTATCTCTATGAAGGACGTGACCAGGACTGTATAAACATGGTGGGTGAGATGCTTGCGGGCGCAGAGCCTTCTTCAATGCTCGACCCTGACTATGAGCACCTTTTCCAGTTCACCAAGGAGTCCAAGGAAGTCCTCTGGTGCGTAGGTCTCATTGACAATACCACTGACATCGCAGGCCAGTCCGCAGTTCTCGGTTCAATGTACTGGTGCCAGGGTGACCCGGGCGACGGTTCAGGATGGGCAGAGATCTACTGGTCTCAGCCGCTCCTCGACCTCTTCTGGAGATATCCTGAGGATAAGCGCCTTACGATGCTCGACCAGATGCACAAGTCCAAGACTGGTGCCAAGATGATTTACTGGCCGATTCCGACAGGTGATGCGCACTATGAGAACAACATTGACCGTAATCCTGTCTTCAATGAAGCTACAGGCAAGTGGACCTGCACTGAATACTGGTTCGAAGGTGAAACCGAGCGCTCCATGAAGCACGAAGTCGAGACCGAGATCGTCGATACCTACCCGAAATACTACATCACGACCCACGATGGCACCAAGCAGTATGTCACTGTTACTGATTCACTCGGATGCCGTATCGGCGGTGGCGGAAATGTCTATCCGCTGAACTACATGAAGAAGTTCTCTTGCCAGGAAGGCCAGCTCACGAACCTTTCATCTCCTGCGTTCATCCGTTGGGGCGAGCTCATTCTCGACCGTGCAGAGGCTTATGCTCACTTGGGCGAAGACCAGAAAGCGCTTGACGACGTGAACGTCATCAGAAAACGTGCAGGGCTTTCCGACGAGGCCATGTTCACGCTCGCCAACTACAAGGAGCGCGGCTATGACACCGTTCTGGATGTAGTTCTGGACGAGCGTCGTCTCGAGCTCTGCTTCGAAGGCTTCCGCGTGTTCGACCTCCAGAGAAACAAGAAGGACATTGACCGCAGATATGCAGGCCGTCAGCCGTGGGAAGTCGTCAAGTACAACGATCTCCGTCTGCGCTACCAGATCCCTAAGAAGGAAATCCTTGTGACAGGCATTCCTCAGAATCCACGTTAATAATAATACTATCTGAAAAATATGAAATTCAATACTTCATATGGGTTTGGCAGGCTCATCACCGTATCTCTTGCGGTGATGGCGCTTGCTGTTTTCCCTGGCTGCGACAAGTCCAAAACCGAAATAGAACAGCCGCTTCCACCGATTACGCCTCTTCCTCAGCCGGAACTTCCGGAAGAAGTAGAGGACACTTACGACGAGTCCAAGATCTTGTCCAATGTGAAGGAATTCTCCTTCTTCGACAATCTTGATGCGCTTCCGCACCAGGAAGTGAAATTCGAGCGCGGTGCGAAAATCACCAAACTCACTTCCGATGCCGACTATATCTACGGCTATGTTGAGGTCAATACTGCTGACCGCGACAAGTGGACGGAAAGAACCAATATCCTGAACAACCTCGGTGTATGGCTCGACACGGACGATAAGCGTGAGGGACAAGGCGGCGGATGGTTCCTCTGTGACTACAAGGGCTTCAACATCCTTCTGCGCGGCAAATGCGCTACAGCCTATGAGCCATCTGTCTGGAATCCGCAGGCAAGCGACGTGTCTGCAGGCGGAGACAACTTCGGTAACACCATCACGTCTATGGAAGAGTGGTCCAATATCGGTACTGGACGCGGCGAGTTCGCAAACGGTATCTTCAAATACACATTTACCATCGACCGTACCCGTCTGAAACTTCGTGAAATGGAGGAAATCGGCATCGGCATCACCTTCGACGAAGGCGGTATGAATGACTATGCCATTATACCTGACCGTGCCGGATTCCGCTTGAAACTGAATAATCAATAAACTAATAATCAATAATTTATGAATACGAAAGAGTATTGCAGACCTGAGGTTTTCACTACTGAGGGTGGATTTGCTACGGTTCGAAGCGGCTACGAAAGTAATATAGAAGGCCAGTATAATCTGGAGTCTCCTGAATTTGAGGAATGGTAATCAGATGCCGTGGAATAAGATAACCAATAATTGAAGAAACATCATGAAAAGAAATATAATCTATACAGCAGCTTGCCTCGTGGCATTTGCTTCTTGCCAGAAACAGGAAGTTGCAGAAGCCCCATCACAGGTGGAGGTGGCAGTCGAACTGACGGCTTCTGCCGCAGCAGATGCGACCAAGACCGTGATGACCGAATACAATGCACACTGGTGGTCAGTATCTGACAAAATCAGTCTGTTCTACACCGTAGAGGGCAAAACAGGTCACAGTGTGTTCACATCCAAGAATCACATACCGGCTGCCTCTGCAAAGTTCGCCGGCAGCCTCTCTCTTCCTGCTGAAGACACGGATCTGACGACGGTTTCCGCTCTTGCAGTCTATCCGGCTACCACAGCTGACGCATCCGACGGGACTTCTGTCAATGTTACTGTGCCATCCGTGCAGACGGCTGTCGAGGGCTCATTCATGGAAGGTGCGTATCCTGTCGTAGCCAAGACATCTGACCTTACTTCGCCGCTTTCATTCAAGGCTGTATGCGGCGGCGTGAAAGTCTCTTTCCAGACTCCGGGCATCACCTCATTTACTTTTGACGCCAAAGAAGCAAAGATCGCCGGTACCGCAAGCGTGAAAATCAGTGAGGACGGCACTCCTGTCGCCACTCTCGGCGAGGGTGCGGCGTCAGTAATCACTGTCAATGCTCCTGCAGGCGGTTTCGAGGTCGGCAAATGGTACTATATGACCGCATTCCCTGCAGCACTTACAAGTGGCTATACCGTAACACTTTCCAACGGCAAGTCATTCGGCGGCACCTCTTCCATCGCCATCAAACGCTCAGTTTTCGGTGTGCTTGACAGCAAGGATGCTCTTGACACATATGCGGACATCAAGGCAAACCTAAAGCCGATTTCGTGGTGGGATGAGAATAAGGAAACCATATTGGACCCGAAACCAGCTTACACAGGTACAGATAAAGAGTACGACAGGACACAGGCAAATAAAAACAGCAATATGATTATCACCAGTGTTAAGTTTGTCTCTGACGCAAGTTATGTTTATGGGTATTTCGAAGGAACTGGAACTGATATTTCAAGGCTGAAAAATCTTGGTCTTTGGCTGGATGTTGACGGAAACCAGAAAGGAGAACAAGGTGGCGGTTGGCTGTTTACTCTTTACAAGTATTATGATAAGATTGCACGTGGCTCCATCGGTGCAGATGGAAATATGGAATGGAATCCAAGTCTGTACGAGTCTCCCAAGGGGTCTCCTTGGTTTGGAAGTAAAGTTGCGACTCCATCTCAGGTTGCTTACGGATCAGGAACTTACGAGAATTCTGTTTTCAAATATTCTGTAATTATCGACAGACGTGCGCTTGGTGTCAGAAATAATAGTTCAATGGTTATAGGAATTAATTTCGATGACAATAAGAGTACAGGGATCGGTAATTTTACAAATCCTGACCGTGGTGGATATGTCGTGCCTCTTAAGAATTCAGATAAGGTAACAATTGATGAAACGACGATTCTTAATCACATAAAAAGCGTTAATATGTGGAGCGGTATTCCGTACACAAAAATTACCAATCCGGGCAACAATCGTGGTGATACTAAACTTAAGTTCGACTCTGATGCTGACTATATCTATGGTTACATTGAGATTCCTAATACTGATAATCTATGTTTCAAGAATAGTGAATATTATGAGTTTTGTCCTGGATTTATAAAGAATCTTGCGATAGGCTTTGATTTGGATGGTATCGAAAATGGTCAAGGAATGTGCGCTACTACAGGAGAATGCTGGGAAATCGTTCTTAATGGAGATATGATTACTTACAATCGCCCTCTGAGTGATACTGATAAGGCAAATGGATGGAGTGACCGATGGGGACACTATATCTTCCCTGCTTCCAGTTTTGATAAAGAGACAACTGTTCGACCGAACTATACCATTACTCCTAAAGTTTGGAATCCTCAGATAACTGTAGGTAAGAAAAATGTTATCGGAGAAGTTCTTGCTGGCACTGAAGGTTGGAGTAATGTTGCAATTGGCAGTGGAGAATGGAACGATAAAACTTTCAAATATAGCTTTACTATAGATCGTGTTCGTCTTGGTCTTAAGGGCTTGTCTGAAGTGAAACTTATTGTGCATATGTATGAGGTTAATATCCATGATGGCTACACAAATACCCCAGATGCTGCCGGAACAACTCTCAAACTCAACAACTAATCACCAGAACGCATGAAGAGAAACATTATAGCGGCAGCGATGGTTTGCATCGCGCTTATGGCGGGATGTGAGAAACCGCAGGAGGAGCCGGAAAAGCCGGGCAACACGCCGTTGGAGCCTGAAACGCCGGTGACTCCTGAAAAACCGGACGAGGGCGAGGCCACATACAAGATGACCGATGTCGAACTGACAGGTGAAATCGAGGCACTTACCAAGACCACATTCTCCGACGGCAAAGTCACATGGAAAAGCGGCGACAAGATCTCCGTGTTCTATACCGCTGACAGCAAGACGGAAGTGAGCGAATTCACATCCGCAGGCGAAGGCGCGAGTGCCACATTCAAGGGCAGGATGAGCCTTCTCATTGACCCGAAAAAGCCTGCAGAAGTTCCTGCAGTGGAGAAATGGGCAGTTTATCCAGCTGCGACGGCCTCTGCATTCGACGGTACGGCGTTCACAGTCACAGTGCCTGAGACACAGACCGCGCAGGAAGGCTCGTTTGCAGCCGAAACCTGCTGGCCGCTTGTTGCCAAATCCGGGGACAGCTCACTCAAGTTCTCCGCAGTATGCGGCGGAGTGGCTGTCACCTTCCAGAGAGCAGGCATCACATCCTTCACCTTCAAGGCTGCCAATGGCGAGAAGATAGCCGGAAAAGCTTCCGTAGCCCTCGATGCCACAGGAAAACCAGGTGCGACCCCTGCAGAGCAGAGCGTCTCGGAGATAAAGGTCAATGCTCCTGCAGCCGGATTTGAAGTAGGCAAGACCTATTACGTGACAGCACTTCCTGCAAACCTCGCAGGAGGCTACACCATCACCCTTTCCGATGCTGAAACCGTAGCCTGCGAGACGGCAGTGGAGATTTCACGTGATGCATTCACGGCAGTTACCGTTGAAGAAAAACCTCAGGAAGACCCTAATGTGAAACTTAAGACAGCATTGAAACCGCTCTCATGGTGGGAGTCGGAGATGGCTTATCTTCCTGCCCCTTCACCGGCCTACACTGCCACGGACAAGGAATATGACAGGACGCAGTGGAAGCACAACCTCAGCTGCATCCGTCTCACTTCCGACCTCGACTACATCTACGGCTATATTGAGTCCAAGGGAGACGAGGATTTGTCTATGCTGAAGAACCTCGGAATCTGGCTTGACACAGACGGAGACCAGAGCGCAACCCAGGGCGGCGGATGGCTCTTCACCCTATACAAATTCTTCGACGTGTCAGTCTATGGCGAGGTCGGCGAAAACCTTGTGTGGACACCTGGCCTGCATAGCCAGACATCCGCAGACGGAGAGAAATATGGTGCGGAAGTGACCACAGGCTCTCCTGCAGGATATGGTGAAGGCAGTTTCTCCGCTTCTGTATTCAAATATACCTTCGTGATCGACCGTAAAGTCGTAGGACTGGCTGACGCTACCAAGACGGTGGTCGGTGTCAATTTCGACAACGGCAAAGGAATCGTCGGAGCAAACCTTACCAATCCTGACAGGGGCGGTCACAGGCTCAACCTCAAGAATGCCGATTCCCCAGCTTTCGACGAGACCGCTATCTACAGAAAGCTTCGCGGCGTAAACGACTGGGCCAATGTGGACTACACCCCGATTACAAATCCGGGCAACAACCGCGGCAACACCAAGATCAAGTTCGATTCCGACGCAGACTATGTTTACGGTTATATCGAAGTTCCTAACACTGACAATCTCTATTTCAAGAACGGCGAGTACTATGAGTTCTGCCCTGGCTTCATCAGCAAGCTGGCCATCGGACTCGACCTCGACGGCGTGGAGTCAGGACAGGGAATAGGCTGGCCGGTAGGCACTTGCTGGGAAACCGTCCTGAACGGAAGAATCATCTCCTGCAAACGCCCTCTGAGCGATGAAGACAAGGCTCTCGGGTGGAAGGACAGATGGGGACATTACATCTTCCCTTCAGATTCTTTCGATCCAGAGACCAAAACCCGTCCTGCCTATACCATCACTCCTGAAACCTGGAGCCCTTCCATCACGGAAGGCAAGAACGGAGGCTTCGGTGACGTGAAGGCCGGCACATCAGACTGGCAGAACTTCGCTACCGGAAAGGGAGAATGGAAGGACAAGACTTTCCGTTACAGCTTCATCATCGAGCGTGAACGTCTCGGACTCAAGGGCTTGACAGAACTCAAGCTCGGAATATTTATGTATGAAGACGGTGTCAGCGGTTACTCCAACACCCCTGATGCAGTCGGAAGCACCATCAAACTGAACAACTAAAGAACAGACAGGCGCATTATATGAAATTCACAAGGCTTTTATATTTGTTGGGTATCTCGCTTGTTGCGGCAGTCGGCTGCAACAGCGAGGTCTCCCTCGATTTCCATAAAGAAGGCAACTGCTGGCAGATGTCGCAGAAACAGTTCGAAAGATTTGCCAAAAAACTCTCAACAGCCGCTCCTGACGAAGCGTGCAGACTCATTGACAGAGTCTATACCACCGTTGACAGCCTTACTGCTGCAGAGCAGGACGGAACTTTCATCGTCTTCTCGGATGCGATGGAACAGACGTTCTATCAGGTGGATTCACCGCTCCGTGACGACGAACTCTATCTCCGTATCCTCGACCGCGAGGCCCGTTGCACGTCATTGATGTCCACGGACTACAGACGTATGGACTGGAAGAGGCATCTGCTTCAGGCCAATGCAGTGGGCAGCGAAGTGATCGACCTCCCTATAAGCGACAGCAATTGTGACGAGACATCGCTTCATCGCCTTCTGGACCGTCAGGCCGTCATTCTCATCTATGGTGAGGACTGCAAGGCCTGCACGAAACTGATGGAAGAAGCCGTGAATTCTTCAGTGCTCAAAAAGGCTGCCTCAGACGACAAACTCCGTCTCATTTCCCTCTATATCGGAGAAAACAATGACGAGTTCGCCGCCAAGTCAGTTGTCCTGAAAGACTGGGCGAACTATATTGACTCCAGACAGCTGGTGCGTTATGAAAATGCATTCGACAGCCGTCTGGTGCCGTCCCTCTACCTCATTTCCGACAAGAAGATGGTCAAGGTGAAGGGAACATTGTCAGTGAAGGAAATCGAGAAGGCTCTTGACGCTCCTGCGATTTATTCCACCCGCATTGTCCTGAACGAGGGCGAGCAGGTATGGGGCGGACGCATTGCCGACGGCAAGTTCATGCCTTACCAGGACGGATTCAAGACCACCTTCAGCCAGAACAGCGGAAACCAGATAATGCCGTTGCTGATAACAAGCGACGGACGCTATGTCTGGTCTGATGCACCTTATGATTTCCATATTGACGGAAATGTGCTTACTGTGGAGAATGCGCTTGCGAAGATAGAGACCGGCATTGTCGGCAAGACTCTCGCGGACGCATACCGCTTCGGCGAGCGTGAATTTTTCCCTGCGGACGGTAAGCTCCCTCCTTCGGAGTTCTTCGAATGTCCGCAGTACAATACCTGGATAGAACTACAGTACAACCAAAACCAAAAAGACGTGCTTGAATATGCACGCGGCATAATCCGTAACGGACTTCCGGCCGGCATCATCATGATTGACGACACATGGCAGGAAGACTACGGCAAATGGGTGTTTCACCCGGGGCGTTTCCCTGACCCGAAGGCCATGTCAGATGAGCTTCACCGTATGGGATTCAAACTCATGCTCTGGGTGTGCCCGTTTGTCAGCATGGACCAGTATCAGATCTGGGCTGAAATCAATTCTTTCAGCGGATTTGTCGGAAAGAAAGGCGCGGGAGTCTATCCTGTGGAGTGGTGGAACGGCTATTCTGCCGAGCTCGACCTTTCCAATCCTCAGACTGTCAAGTGGTTCGACCGGCAGCTTGACAATCTCTGCAAGAACTATGGCGTAGATGGATTCAAGTTCGATGCCGGTGACTTCAACCTCTTCCCGCAGGATTCCCGTACAATGGGCAATCTGCAGGCCTACGAGTATTGCCAGGCATTTGCTGACTATGCCGACAAGTATCCTTACAATGAATACCGTGCCTCTTGGCGTGACGGCGGCAAGGCCATCGTGCAGCGTCTTCATGACAAGGCTCACAACTGGGAAGCGGTCCAGGTCCTCATTCCTGAAATGATGGCGACCAACCTTATGGGTTACTGGTATTCCTGTCCGGACATGATCGGAGGCGGCAGCTTCGCATCATTCCTTCCGGGATGTCCGATAGACCAGGACCTCATCGTCCGTTCTGCTCAGACTCATGCCCTGATGCCGATGATGCAGTTCTCCGTGGCTCCGTGGCGCATTCTCGACAAGGAACATCTCGATGCAGTGCTCAAGTCGGTGAAGATCAGGGAAAAACTCCTGCCTGAAATCAAGTCTCTGATAATCAGGGCTTCCAAGACGGGTGAGCCGGTAGTGACACCTCTCGAATTTCATTTCCCTCACCAGGGGCTCTCCGGTGTGAAGGACGAGTTCATGATAGGCTCTGACATTCTCGTGGCTCCGATGGTGAATCCGGGACGTGAGCGTGAAGTCATCCTTCCTGAAGGCAGATGGATTGCGGATGACGGAAAGGAATACACCGGCGGACAGACAGTGAAGATAAATGTTCCACTTGACAGGATTCCATATTTCAGACTTGCAGAATAATAATTAACAACATTGAAACAATGACGAACAGAATTTATATAGCGGCATTGCTGAGCGTGGCATTGATTTCAGGATGCCAGAAAGAAAGCGTTACTGAAGGTGACGGCACCCAGACGGGAGGCTTCGATCCGAAGGCAGGGTGGGAGATTGCCAGCGAACTGGAGAACAAGGTGGAGAGCTTCAAGGCTCCTGAGGCGCCGTTCGAGTACACCATCACCTACGAGTACGACAAGGACGAGTTCTGCAACCCGGAGCGCGGACCGTATGCCCCGCTTGAATATCATTTCAAGGACGTGGCTACCAAGGGTTTCCCTAAGCCATACACGCTCGAGCGTCTCGTCTCATGCAAGACGACCAACTGTACGCTGCACTACCTCGGAGTCTATCTCTGTGACTACCTCGAGTCCGACATTCCTCAGGAAGCTCTCGAGATTCTCCGCACCCATTTCACTCTCGAACGTCAGGCCGGAACGAAAGTGATTCTCCGCCATGCCTATTCATGGGACAACAAATGGCCTGTGCAGGAGCCTGAACTCAAATGGATCAAGCGCCATATCGAGCAGCTTTCTCCTATTTGGAACGAGTTCAAGGACGTGATCTATGTTTTCCAGGGCGGATTCATCGGAGTCTATGGAGAATGGCACACGCTCACCAACATCACCAAGGATGCACAGAAAGGCGAATTGGTGAAGTGCTACCTCGACCATACCCCGAAGGACAGGCAGATTGCCCTGCGCACCCCTGGCCACAAGAGACTCGTCATGAAGTATATCAATGACGGCCAATACGCCCTCGCCGATACGATTACGGCTGCGACCGCATTTGACGGCTCATACAATTCCCGTCTCGGCAACCACAATGACTGCGTGCTCGTGAATGGCAATGATGCTGGAACATTCGGCGGAACACCTGACAAGAAACTTCTCCGTACCGAGAGCAATTATGTGTCTGTCGGTGGCGAGTCCTGTTTCGTGGGTGACTACACATACTGCGACTGCGAGTATTCCAACAAGCACCTGCGCCAGTATCATTGGTCCTACCTCTCAAACCACTATGCCATCGTGGACTACTGGAAGAACAACGGCTGCAACAAGGACCTTTCTACCCGTATCGGCTACCGTTTCGTGTTCAACGGCTCGTCCTTCTTCGGCAAATTCACTGCCGGCGGCGACTTCCTGATGAAGATGTGTCTGACCAATTATGGCTTCGCGTCTCTTATCAATGAAAGGAAGATCGAGCTGATTCTGACCAATGACGCTGACCCTTCAGAGAAGTATGTCTTTGTCTCAGACAAGGATCCGCGTGACTGGAAAGGCTGTCATCATTACGAATGGGACGAGAAACTGACGCTTCCTGAAACACTGAAGCCGGGCGCGAACTATACCCTCTGGCTGAACCTTCCTGACATTGCCCCGAATCTTCATGACAATCCTGCCTACAGCGTGAGGGTTGCGAGCCGTGGCGTCTGGGACGCGACTACAGGATACAACAGAATTGCAGCATTCAAGGCTGAATAAAATATGACATTGACAAATAAAATAGCGACGACGGTTCTGCTCATCGTGCTTGCATTTACCGGAGTGTCGTGTCAGAAGGACGTGAATCCTGGGAATGGGGGAGAGACCACATTGGACTTCGACCCGTTCGCAGGCTGGCGTCTTGACGAATTCGATGGGACGGTGGAGAGTTTCAAGGCTCCTAAGCCTCCGTTTGACTACACGCTGACTTATCAGTATGAGAAAGCGGAATTCTGTTCCCCTGAGCGCGGTTCCTATGAGCAGATGGAATACCATTTCAAGGACGGCAATGTGCCTCAGCCCTTCACTGTGGCACGCCTCAAGACTTGCCGCAGTCTCAACTGCACCCTGCATTATCTCGGAGTCTATTTCTGTGACTATCTGCGTTGCGACATTCCGGAAGAGGCTCTCGCCGTGCTCCGTACCCATTTCGAACGTGAACGTGAGGCCGGATGCAAAGTCGTACTGCGCCACGCTTACTCGTGGAGTGACAAGGCCGAGATGATGGAACCTGATCTTCCTCAGCTTCTCAGGCATATCCAGCAGCTCGCTCCTATTTGGGAAGAGTACAAGGATGTGATCTATGTGCTTCAGGCCGGATTTGTGGGCGTCTATGGAGAATGGCACACTACCACCAACATCAAGACGGACGAGCAGAAGGGCACCATCGTGAAGGCGCTTCTGGACAGCTTCCCGAAAGACAGGATGGTGGCAGTCCGCACTGTCGGCCAGAAACGCAGCGCCATGAGCTACATTCTCGGCCGCCAGTACAAGCTTGCCGACACCGTGAACGTCACGACCGCTTTCAATGGTGACTACGGCTCCCGCCTTACGAACCATTGCGACTGTTATTTCGTCAATTCCACGGACGGCGGAACATACGGCGGCACGCCTGACAAGAAGCTGCTCCGCACCGAGGGCAATTATACGACCATCGGTGGCGAGTCCTGCTTTCAGCGTGACTATACATATTGCGAGTGCGGATATGCGAACAAGCACATGCGCGATTTCCATCTTTCCTATCTCCGCATATGGAACGGTGAAATCGTGGATTACTGGAAGCAGAACAAGTGCCACACGGACCTCACTTCACGTGTGGGGTACCGTTTCGTGCTGAACGGAGCATCGTTCTTCGGACATTTCACCGCCGGGGGAGAGTTCCTGATGAAATACTGCCTGACCAACTATGGCTTCGCGTCTCTGATCAATGAACGCAAACTCGAATTCATTCTCCGCAATGACAATGACTGGACGGAAAAATATGTCTATGTCTCGAAAAAGGACCCGCGTGACTGGAAGGGATGCAGGCATTATGAATATGATGAGACACTTGTGCTGCCGGAAGGTCTGAAAAAAGGCGAGAGCTACACGCTCTTCATAAACCTTCCCGACATTGATCCGAAACTTCATGACAATCCTGATTTCAGCGTGCGTTTCGCGAACAAGGGAGTCTGGGACGAGGCGTTCGGCTACAACAGAGTGGCTTCATTTATAGCAGAATAACCATTACCAAACAAATAACTATATGTACCACAAAGCGTTACATAAAATCTTCCTAATGTCCGCACTGCTTCTGTGCAGTCTTGGGGCATTTGCTCAGACGAGAGTTGTCAGCGGACAGGTCTTCGATGCGGCAAAGCAGCCTCTTATGGGCATTACAGTGATGTCGTCTCCTTCGAACGGAGTCGTGACCGACATGAACGGAGCATTTTCATTGACCGTTCCGTCGGAAGCCGTGACTCTCGAATTCGTCTGTCTCGGCTATTCGACAGTGAGACAGACAGTGCAGCCGGCGCAGGACAATATTACGGTCTATATGACCGAGGATGCGATGAACCTTCAGGAAACCGTCGTGGTCGGATACGGCGTGCAGAAGAAGGTGAATCTTACCGGAGCGGTTTCCACCGTCACTTCCAAGGAACTCGACAACAGGACCTCTCCGACACTTACCCACATGCTTCAGGGCTCTGTTCCCGGAATGTTCGTGTCCACATCCAACGGTTCGCCTGACGATGTCGCTTCCATCAACATCCGTGGTTACAACTCCATCAACGGCGGCTCTCCGCTCGTGCTCATCGACGGTGTCGAGGGCGACATGGCCAAGGTCAATCCTCATGACGTGGAGTCCGTGTCCGTTCTGAAGGACGCTTCTTCCTCAGCCATCTACGGAGCACGCGCGTCATTCGGAGTCGTTCTCATAACCACCAAGAGCGGCAAGGACAGCAAGGGAAAACCGGTCGTACGCTACAGCGGCAACGGCGGATTCTCTGTCCCGACCACACGTACCGACTATGAGTCGAGGGGTTATGACTCCGTCTATATCAATGACCTCTTCACTTTCGCCACCAACGGCACGAACTACACCCATTACACCGAGGAGGATATGCACCAGCTCTACATCCGCCGCAACGACAAGACCGAGAATCCTGAAAGACCTTGGGTGCTCCAGGAGATGAGGAACGGAAAGATGAGCTATATCTACTACTGCAACACCGACTGGTACAAGTCGCTCTATACGACAATGAATCCGTTCACCCAGCACAACATCTCAGTGTCAGGCGGTTCCGAGTTTTTCAAATACTACCTCTCCGGCGGCTACGAGCACAAGGAAGGAACATTCCGTGTGCGTCCGGACAAGTACAACAAGTACAACCTCCGCAGCAAGCTTGAGTTCAAGATTAACAAATACATCACGCTCAGCGACAACCTCGGCTTCTATACCTCGGACTACGACTGGCCGGGCAACGGAAACTACAACTACACGTTCATGTACTCCCAGGTACACGGACTTGCCAGCATTCCGCTCCGCAACCCCGACGGGACCAATGTGTACAAGACGATCTTCACCGATTCCAATGTCACCAACGGCTGCCACATCGAGCTGCTTGACGACAAGAAAGTGAACAACAAGAAGAAATACAACTTCTCCAACACCGCGGAACTCGGTATCCATCCGATTGAGGGTCTGGACATCCGTGCGAATTTCACCTATACCTTCAACAACGACCGTTCTACAAACCGTTGGGTGCCTTGTACCTACAGCATGTATCCAGGCGAGATTCTCACCGAAGACTACGGCCGTTTCCAGAACAAGCTCGAGGACAGTTTCGCCTACACCCGCTACATCGCGGCCAATGTCTATGCGACCTACCGTACATCCATAAAGGGCAAGCATAATATCAATGCCACTGCAGGTTACAACTACGAGACCCAGCACTACCGCTACACCTACACCAGCGGAAACAACCTGTCTTCAGAGTACCTCAGCGAGTACAATCTCGTGCAGCCTAACTCCAAGGGCAGCAAGGAATTCTCTGTCAATGGAAACCAGACCGAATATGCTCTCGCAGGTGTGTTCGCAAGGTTCAACTACGACTATATGGGCAAATATCTCGTTGAGGTCAGCGGACGTTACGACGGAACATCCCGTTTCGCGCGCAACAGCCGTTGGGGCTTCTTCCCTTCAGCATCAGTGGGTTGGAAACTCTCTGAAGAGAAATTCTGGGAGCCGCTGAAGTCCTCCTGGGACCTCTTCAAACTCAGATTCTCTTATGGCGCGCTTGGTAACCAGCAGGTTTCTGACTATGCATACATCCGTTCCGTCTCCACCTACAATCTCGGTTATATTTTCGATAACGGGGCGTCCAACAAGCCTAACGGAGCCTCAGTCGGTTCTTCAAGTATGGACGGCCTGACATGGGAGACCACCTATCATTACAACCTCGGTCTCGACCTCGGCTTCCTCGGAAACCGTCTTGCTTTCTCCGGAGATGCATATATCCGTGATACCAAAGGTATGATTACTTCAGGGGAGGCTGTTCCTTCAGTCTATGGAGCGGCAGCGCCTAGCGCAAATGCTGCTAACCTGCGTTCAAAGGGTATTGAGCTGACTCTGTCATGGAAAGACACTTTCACTCTCGCAGGCAGTCCGTTCACCTATGGCGTGAGCGTGAACTACAGTGACTATATAACTAAACTTACCAAATACAAGAACCCTTCCAAGGTGCTCGGAACCTATTATGAAGGCATGACATTCGGTGAGATCTGGGGCTTCCGTACTGACGGACTTTTCGAGTCTGACGCTGCGGCAGCTGAATACACCTCCAAGATCGACCAGTCCTACCTTCAGGGTAACCTGACAGGCGGCTGGAAAGGCGGTGACTTGCGTATCCGCGACCTCGACGGAGATGACGTGATTTCACGTGGAGCCTACACTGTGGACAACTCAGGCGACCTCACCATCATAGGAAACTCGCTTCCGCGCTTCCAGTACGGTGTCAATATCACTGCACAGTGGCTCGGCTTCGACTTCTCCATGTTCATTCAGGGCATCGGCCGTCTCAACTGGTATCCGCCAGCAGACAACCAGGCGTTCTGGGTAGCATATAACCGCCCTCAGGCGACATATATTCCTAAGAACTATATGGACAATGTCTGGAGCGACGACAATACCGGCGCATACTTCCCGCGTCCGAGAGGATGGCAGGCCAATAAGGGTACTACCTATCTGACGATGACCAATGACCGTTATCTCCAGAATCTCGCATACTGCCGTCTGAAGAACCTCACTTTCGGATACACCATTCCGGAAAAGGTCCTCTCCAAGACGTTCATCAGCGCATTGAGAGTTTACTTCACCGGTGAGAACCTCGGCTATCTCTCGCCGCTCACCAAAGTCTCACGCTACATGGACCCTGAAGCGATGGCAAAGCAGAGCTCATTCGGCTATTACTATCCTTACCAGAAGTCATTTGTGTTCGGTGTGGACATAACATTCTAATAAAGGAGGAATCTGTATGAAAATCAAGAATATACTTTATATTACCGCAGTTGCCGCATTCGGCATTTCTGCGTGCAGTCTTGACAAGTTCCCTCTCGACAAGGAAACCTCAGACTCTTACTTTAAGGATGCGCCTCAGTTCGAGAACGTTTCCAATACATTCTATGCCGACCTTTTCAAAGGCCCGTTTTTCGACGAAGAGAGCGATATCTGTTTCAAGACGAATCTTCCGATGAAGATACGTGGCGGAAAGCTCCGTGTGGTTCCGTCTTCCGGCGGCGGCTGGGACTGGGGCACTCTCCGCGACATAAACAATATGCTCGACAATCTCGGCAACTGTGCCGATGAATCAGTCAGAGCCGAGTACGAGGCGGTAGGACGTTTCTTCAGGGCGTATTTCTATTTCCTCAAGGTACGCGACTTCGGTGACGTTCCATGGTATGACCACGAACTCAGCGTCAAGGAACACAACGAGCTCTACAAGGCAAGAGACTCCAGGGACTATGTCATGGGCAAGATGCTCGAAGACATTGACTTTGCCATTGCGCACCTTTCCACAGAGAAGAACCTGTACAAAATCTCCAAGTGGACAGCGCTCGCTTTCAAATCCCGTTTCTGCCTTTTCGAGGGTACATGGCGCAACTACCATGGCAATGACGGCGCCGAGCACGACGGAAATTACTGGCTCGCGCAGGCGGCTTCTGCGGCCAAGGAGTTCATAACTACCTCACCTTACAAGATTTACAGTACCGGAAAACCTGCCGAGGACTATATGATGCTCTTCGCCTCACAGGTGGCAAACAGCGACGAGGTCATCCTCGCCAAGGCCTACAGTTATTCTCTCGGCCTTTCACACTTCGCCACCTACAACACTTTCGGACAGAATCAGTTTGCCTTCAACAAGAAGTTCGTGGACAGCTATCTTATGGCTGACGGAACTGAGTTCACTGCCAATGCCGGCTGGGAGACAAAGGAATACTATGAGGAGATGACTGGCCGTGACCCGCGCCTGGCCCAGACTATGCGCTGCCCGGGTTACCACCGCATTGACGCGGATTCCCTCATGGTCGGCGATTTCAATACAAGCTGCACCGGCTATCAGGTCGTGAAGTACGCGCAGAGCAACAATGTTCTCGAGACGGGACGCTGGATGGCTACTGACAATGATATGCCTATCTTCCGTGCAGCCGAGGTCTATCTCAACTATGCCGAAGCCATGGCTGAGCGTACCGATGTTGCCATCACACAGGATGACATTGACCTGAGTATCAAACCTTTGCGCGACCGCGTCGGAATGCCGAATCTGAAACTCTCTGATGCGAATGACTCTCCGAGCTCCTATATGTCAAGTGCAGAATACGGCTATCCGAATGTGAAGGGCGCGAACAAGGGTGTCATCCTCGAGATCCGTCGTGAGAGGACGATTGAACTTGCGGAAGAAGGTGACTTCAGATGGTATGACCTGATGAGATGGAAGGCAGGCAAATGTATTGAGCAGAACTTCTACGGAATGTATTTCCCTGGTGTTGACCGCGGATTCGACCTCGACCATGACGGTCAGAATGAAGTCTGGATCTACACGAAGGAGAAGCCTGCAGACCTGGACGAGAAGGTCACTTACAATGTGCTCCAGGTCGGCAAGACCATCACTCTCAGCGGCAAGACCAATGGTTATGTGGACCCTCATCAGAAGACTCAGCATGTTTTCGACGAGTCCCGCGATTACCTGATGCCGCTGCCGTCTGAGGACCTGGCGCTCAACAAGAACCTCAAGCAGAACCCTAATTGGGGAACCAAAAAGAAATAATAACCACTTTTTTAACAATTTAAACACAAACAACATGAAAAGAACATTTATGTTTTTTGCAGCCGCCATCATGATGGGTGCTGCAGTCGTTTCCTGCGACAAGTCATCTTCCACAAACAATAACGGTGGTGAAGATGATGGAGGCGAGGTTCCTACGGAGTCTATCGCTATCGACGGAAACTTCGAGGACTGGGATGCATGTACTACAGCCGCAGTTGCTACTCTTCCTGCTGATGCCAAGGAGAAGGTTGGTCTCAAGACGGTTAAATTCACTTCTGATGCTGACTATATCTATTGCTATGCCGAGTTTGTAAACAATCTTCCTGCTCTTGAAAAGATAGATCCGTCTTGGGATGGAAACGGTCCCTGGAATACAGGTGGTCTTGCCAAAGAACTTACATTGTTTATCGATACGGATGCTAATCCTAAGACCGGTATGATATTCAGGGAGGACGGCCCTTTCAATCAGGTAGGATTTGAAGTCGGCTGTGAACTCTACCAGTACATCGCTGTAGAGACCGGTAAGATCAATCTCGGCTGGACTCAGTATAACTATTGGGACCCGACGACAGAGTGGGCTAACAGCAAGTGGGAAGCAAAAGATGGTGACGAATACCTTTGGCCTCCTTATATGTGGGGAACCGATAATAAGGGAAACCTCGACAATACTCTTGTTGTCAGAAGTGATTTCCAGGCAAGACTTGTCGGAACTGTAGTAAAAGAAGAGTTTGCCATCAGCCGTGACGCCATGGACCAGCTCCGCGGACAGAACAAGGTCAATATCAGCGTCCTCTCTTATGGTGGTGAGAAGTATGCTAAAGAACTTTATGGCTATCTCCCTCAGGGCGGTGACAAGCAGTACATCACTCTTGAACTTATGAAATAACGTTCTATACAAGTGAAAATATGAAAAAATCAATGAATTTTTTCGCTGCGGCAGTGATGGTGTCACTCGCAGCAGTTGCCTGCAGCAAGGACAACGGCGGCAACAAGAACAACAATGACGATGACAGCAACGCCGACGTTGAGGGAGTCGTAATCGACGGAAACTTCGACGATTGGGCAAAGCTTTCGGCGGCTGATGTCGTTACATTGAAGGTGGATGCTGAGGCGTCTGAACAGGCTCTCAGAACATTGAAGTTCTATGATACTGATGAGATTCTCTACGTCTATGCAGAATGCGATCCTGCACAGGTTGCAGCTGAGTGCGATATGAATCGTGATACATATTGGAAGAAAAACACTACTCAGCGTCCGCTCCGCTTCGTTTGGGATACTGATAATAATGCAGAGACCGGAGGATATTACAGAAATGTATGGAGTGATGCTGGTTTCGATGCACTTCTTGATGTGTATATCTATGCTGATGCAGGTAAAGTCAAAGCTGCATGGAGCGAGTTCTGGAACTATAAAGAGACAGCTGAGGCCGGAAAGAATTTTGTCGACAATATTGCTGAAAACGAAACCCTCAGAGATCAGGTTGTGTCAGTTGCCAATGTCGCTGGTACGCTTGTAAAAGGCTGGTATTCAGTTGAGCTTGCTATTGATAAGGTTAACTTCCCTAACTTTGGCAAAACAATGAACGTAGCATCTACACTCATGAACAGCAATTGGTCTGAGCCAGGTCTCCTTCCTTCAGATACCGATCCTGTCAAACTCACACTCAAATAGCCTTTATAATTATCCAGAGGATGGCTGCCAATCAATGTGGATTGTTAGCCATCCTCCACAATTTTTTCCACCCAAAATAACCACTAAATACACTACTATGAAAACTCATAATGCACGAATGATCGTATGCTTATTGGCGATACTGCTATCTACAGTTCTCTTGACTTCTTGTCACAAATGGTTTCCTCATAATTATGAATATGGGATGTCATTCGAGATTGATGGAGTTGATTTTGAGGTGGAGTCAACTTACAATAGTACTGGACTTTGTATATTCGATACAATGCCGAGAATTGTAGGAACTCAAATGCGGTTGTATTGGTTCTTGCCGTCAGGTTCTAATCCGATGTCTGGAGTAGCTTATTATCGTATGAATAAGGAACAGTATTCGTCAGACGTCGTAAAGGCATGCTGTCCGGCAAGAGTTGAGTTGCGTTTTGATGCGGGGAAAGAATTCCGCAAGGTCCGTAATGCAGAAGTTATTATTCCGTCAACTGGCAGCTTGACGCTTCTTGGAAAGTTTGCTGATTTGTCGGAAGTTGATTTTTCTCAAAGCCAAGAGGTTGAGAATTATGCGTTTAAGAGTGATGCTCTTGTCTCTTGCGAGGTAGCTTCTTTTGATGCAGGCTATTTTAAATTGGAGAGCTGTGATGTGGATGCCAACGGAAGAGGTACATATGAAGGCAGTTTTGATCTTACATTCAAGGTGGACTTAAATGGCGTTCAACGCGAGGTTCATCTTCAGAATGGTCATTTCTATAGCCGCAAAAAAGAATAATGGCTTGAATTGGAAATTCATATAATTTAATATATTAAACGATGAAAAAGATTCTTTATCCCGTATGTGTGGCGGCGGCTGTGCTGTTCGGCGCGGTGTCTTGTCAGAAAGATGCCCCGGCCGTGGACAACACCCCGTCTGTGATTTCTCCGGATGACGGCACTGACGAAGCGCCTGAGCCGGACCCGAGCGAACTGCTGCCGATCAAGATTGACGCGGATTTTTCAGATTGGGATGCACTCGACGCGTCCAAAGTTGCGGAGACCGTATGTGCGGAGGATGCGAAATGGAAGGCTCTCAAGAAGATGAGAATATATGCCAATGACGACTACATCTGGATGTATTTCGAACTTGACGAATCCATGCTCAAGACGGATGCCGGCGCGGTCCTCAATGTTTTCTTCAATGCTGACAATGACCCTTCTACCGGAGGAAATCCGCTCGGTGAACATCTCGGGAACGATGTGGACTACATGCTTCAGGGATATTGTTATCAGCCGGGTGGCTACTCATCGTGGAGTCCTACATTCTGGCAATACAGCGGCAAAGTCGGTGCTGTCGAATGGAAATGGGATAACATTTCCGCTTCAGGTATAGGCAGCGGCAGCGGAAAGGCAGGGAAATATGAACTTCAGATCATGCGTCTGATGATGGACGTGACATTTGCGGACACATTTACGGTGGGCGTTGACCTTCAGCAGAACTGGATAAGCTCTGGAGTGCTTCCTAATGCGAAAGGCGGCGCAGCCGAGAAACTTGCAGTTACAATCGACAAGAAATAATATGTGCTATGAAAGTTAAAGGATACATTTACACACTTTTTGCCCTGTCATTCGCCTGTGTACTGAACTGCGGATGCGATAAGGAACCTGTCCTCACCAGGGAAGCGGAAACAGTGACATACAGACCGTCAAAAACCAATTTCTGCAATCCCGAGAGAGGATATTATTCCCAATATACTGTAAGATTCAGCAGCGGCAAGATGCCTAAGGCGATTTCTTCATCAGTGATTTCATTGAACCGCAGAAGTTATCAGACATTGACATTGAGCATGTTCTATCTCACTGATTTTATGGAAGGCGACATCAGTGCGGCAGCTCTCGACATCATTCGCCAGAGCTTTCAGGCACATCGTGATGCCGGCATGAAAACCATCGTGCGCTTTGCCTACAAGGACAATAACGATGAGGCATCCAAGCCGTATGACCCGGAAGTGGACATCGTTCTCCGCCACGTGGAGCAGCTCAAACCTATACTTCAGGAGTACAGCGACATCATCCTTGTTCTCCAGGCCGGTTTCTGTGGCTCGTGGGGAGAATGGGCTTATACGACACATTTTAACCAGAGCCTTAGCAACTCTGCTGCATACGAACCTCGAAGGAAGCTCATATACGCTCTGTTGGATGCAATGCCTAAGGACAGGCAGGTTGCAGTCCGTACACCAATGCTGAAGTTCGGCCTGTTCAAGACCAAGTTGCGTGACTCCATTACGGTCGAGACAGCTTATGACGGCTCGGACCTCTCACGTATAGCCGGACACAATGACTGCTTCATTTCAAGCGGCTCTGACTGGGGAACTTACGGCAGCAACAAGGACCGTGCTCTCTGGAAGGCCGAGACTGCCTACACGATTATGGGTGGCGAGACCTGCTCCGGCGACGCGACTTACTGCGCCTGCTCGCTTTCAATCGAGGCCATGGAGGACTACCACTGGACCTACCAGAACCGCGGCTACCACAGCGGCACTTTCAAGGTCTGGGAGGCAGGTCAATGTATGGATGAAATCTCGATGAGGCTCGGCTACCGCTTCGTGCTCGACAAGGCAGAGTTCTACTCCGATTTCAAGGCAGGAACGAACTTGACTGTGTCAATGTTGATCAAGAACGAAGGGTTCGCGGCTCTGGCCAATCCTCGTGGACTTGAATTCATCATCGTGGATCCTGAGACGGGCGAGAAGAGTGTCTATAAATCCAATATCGACCCACGTCGCTGGGCAGCAGGTCGTGTAGCGGAAGTTACTGAAACACTTCATCTTCCGTCCACTCTTCAGACCGGCCACAAGTATGCCCTCTATCTGAATCTTCCGGATGCCCGTGCAACTCTCCACGACAATCCGCTCTACAGTATCCGCCTGGCGAACATGAAACTCTGGGAAGAATCCACCGGATACAACAAGCTCTGCGACTTCATCGCGAAGTAGCGTGATGCTGAAGGTGACGCTGACACTTTTTGGGCTAAATTCGTAAGCGTCTCCGCGGTTACGTATTGAAGCGTTTTTAGCGGTTACGTACTTTTGCCCATGGAAATGTCAAGAACAGATTAACATGGGAGCAAAAGAAACAGCAATTCCGGCATTTGCAGCAAGGTTGTACGAACGGACATGGCTGCGATACAACCAGATGTCAAGTTCGGTTCCGGCACTGACGATGCAGTCGTTCTGCAAGGACTCACGCGTCAATTATCGTGTAATGCGGAAATGGATGGCCAGGACGCCACATTCAGCGCAACCTGTAAATAACTGATTGATAAGTGTTTAACGCTTTTCAGAGTTGTGAAAATGCCAACTCTGAAAAGCGTTAAATCGTTGTGATACAGGGTTTTACGCGGTGCGCCCCTAACGCCACGTACACGTTACCGTCCTCCATCCTCGTCTCCGCGGTTACGTATTGACTACTCGACGTCAGACACTCCCGAGAAGTACTCGCGCAGCATTTTTCCCTGGGCGCGCCGCATCGCCCGATAGCATTTAGCTTCCATAATAGTTTACTTTTTTTGTAAACTTTTTTCAGAACGACGTGTTCAGTGCAACCTGTAAATAATTGATAGATAAGTGTTTAACGCTTTTCAGAGTTGTAGAAATGCCAACTCTGAAAAGCGTTAAGTCGTTGTGATACAGGGTTTTACGCGGTGCGCCCCTAACGCCACGTACACGTTACCGTCCTCCATCCTCGTTTTCAGCTCTGTTCACTGGATTTGCCTCCCATTCCCGTCCTCCATCCTCGTCACCGTCGCCGTTCTCCATTCTCGTTTTCAGCCGCCCAGTTTTTTGGGGATGTAACTAAAAAATGTGCAAAAAATCGTTATCTTTAAACTATCGTGTTTTTTTCAAGATTACTGACTATATTAGCGGATTGTAACCGGAAGATTGGTGATATGATCAGGAAATATATTTACATAACTCTGCTTCTGTGCCTGTGCTCCTGCGGACGCGAAACGGGCATTGTAAACGAAGTCGTAAGCGAACTGGATGCGACATTGGCGATGAAAGCGACCTATGAAAAGGCATTTGAATCCAGGATAAAGTCCATCAGGGAGGTGTACGGGCCGGACCAGAGTTACGAAAACCAGATGGCGTTCAATCTCAGGATGGCAAATGAATTCCGTGCAAACAGTTTCGATTCCACTGTGTTCTTCCTTGCCCGTAACCGGGAACTCGCTGAACAGAATGCTGATAAAGAAAGACTTGCCTCTGCAAATCTTTCGCTTGTGGAAGTGTATGCCAAGGCCGGTTATCATATAGAAGCCACGACATTGATGCAGAGTGTCATTGACGACGGCATTCCGGAGAGCGTCAAGCTGCAGTACCTCAGGACACGGCACACATTGGCAGGGGAGCTGATGTATTATGCGTCTGACAATACTGTGGGCGGGCTTCAGTTCGATGACAGGAACAAGCTTCGCGATTCGCTTATGAAATATGTCGCTCCGGGGACTTATGAATGGTATGACCTGAACAGGGAGGCCGCGCTGTCAGCCAAAGACTCGGCATCAGTGAGGAAATTCGCCAGGAAAATGATGACGTTGTCGCAGAAGAATGATCTCCGCAAATACGCCGGAGCCTGCTATTACTATTCTCAGGGCGTGCCCAAGAACCAGCCGGACAGCATAATGTACTGGCTCTGCAAGTCGGCTCAGGCTGACATCTCCAGCGCCACGAAGGATTACGCGTCATTGAACCTCATCGCCCAGTATATCTTCGACATGGGAGACGTGGACAGGGCGTTCAAATACTGCGCTGACCATTGTATGCAGGATGCATTGGCATTCAACGGCAAACTGCGTCCGTGGCAGATCTCCAAATTCTTCCCTCGGATAGAGCACGAGTATGAACAGAGGAAGCGGGAGCAGAACCGGATGATGATGGCTGCAGTCGTCTTCGTGAGTCTGCTTCTCGTGGTACTTGCCGTGCTGTCGCTCCATATCTACCGGCATCATAATATCCTCGCGCGGACCAATGAGGAACTCAAGTTATTGAACAGCAGGATAAAAGAGGCGGACAAGATCAAGGAAGAGTACATCGCGCTGTTCCTCGGAATGGTGTCGGACAATATAAACAAGACCCGAAAATATCAGAACCACATTCTCAAGTATCTCAAGCGTGGCAATGAAAAATACATCATTGATGAGATAGAGATGCTGCCGCCGATAGACGAGGACATCAAGACGTTCTACAAGATGTTCGACGAGACGTTCCTGAATCTGTATCCTGATTTTATAGAGCAGTTCAATGCCCTGCTCGCTGACGGCGAGGCTATTGTGCTGAAGGACAATGATATGCTTACTCCGGAGCTGAGGATATTCGCATTGGTGAAGCTTGGCGTAAACGAATCGTCCAAGATAGCGTCGCTGCTGCATTACTCGGCCAATACGGTATATAATTATCGCGCTAAAATCAGAAACAAGTCCAGAGGCCCTCGCGACAAGTTCGAAGATATGGTCAGGGAAATAAGGTGATGAAGGTGACGCTGACACTTTTTTTGAGGTAAGCGTCTCCGCGATTACGTGTTGACTAAATTTTTTCAGGACGACACACTTGGCGCGCCGCATCGCCCGATAGCATTTAGCTTCCATAAAAGTTTACTTTTTTTGGTAAACTTTTTTCAGGACGATACAGTCCGCAAATTACTGAATATGGTTGACTCAAAATGCTAAGTTTGTCCGTAATAAAAGGGCGTTTTACGGACAAGTCGCTCAAAATCAACAACTTGTATTATACTGAAAAAGGTTGA
>UMDL01050713.1_pt1 | contig 29557 bp, 20 predicted proteins | sample 1964481 | NCBI WGS metagenome assembly UMDL01 (sample SAMEA4835993, study PRJEB28245) | human gut metagenome | biome: gut microbiome; material: fecal sample | place: Denmark | collected 2008 | reverse complement strand
CAACAAGACTATGCAGACTGCGGAACACCATCAGCCGTGAAGTCAACATTCCATCGAATGTACACCGACGGAATGTTGGTGCGGTTGGCTCATGGCATTTATTATTACCCCAAAGAGGACAAGGAATATGGACTTGGTATCATATACCCATCTGTTGAAGACATCGCCCAAGCTATAGCCAAACGAGACAAAGCTAATATCGTACCTATGGGAGCATATGCCTTGAACCGTCTTGGATTGTCCACGCAGATGCCTATGAATGTTGTGTTCCTGACCAACGGCGCACCACGTAGGATAAAGATCGGAAACGGACGCGGCATCCTGTTTAAGCATTCTTCTTCGGGCAAGAACTTTGCTTATAAATCAGAGCTGATGATGCTTATTGTAACAGCCATGCGCACCATAGGCGAAGAAAAAATGACCGAGGAGGAACGCAACTTGCTTGTCGAACACACAAGGAATGTAAGCGACAACGATTTCAATCATGATATTAAACTTGCCCCTGCATGGGTGCGCAAAATACTAATTGCACGATGAAATTCATAGACATACCAGAAGATAGACAACGTGAAGCTATCAATACCGTAGCATTGCAGACCGGATTGCCGCCGTCAAGCATCGAAAAGGACTGGTGGGTAACGCAGGTATTGAAAGCCCTTCATACTTTGCCATATGCAGAACATATTGCTTTCAAAGGAGGTACAAGTCTTAGCAAATGCTGGAACTTGATAGCCAGATTCTCCGAAGACAAGAACAAAATAGTTCCATGCACCTTGATATCGAGCTGCGGAATACCCGCGTGAAAGCGACAAGAAGCTTTGTCACAGACAAATACAAGCTCTACACCGAGCCCCCTCTCGAAGTCATTGACGGCAAACTAACCCTCTCAATGTTCCCCAACTCCTTCGCCCTGATAGAAATTGAAGAGTAGTTATGCTCCACACCAGCTTTATCCAGTAATTGTCAGCACTTGGAATTCCGTACCGCTTAAAACGTTTTCGACGAAATATAGCCCTACAATAATCGTCGTGTCGTGAGTAAATCCGGCCATTTTACGCACGATATGACATTTTTTCACCACGACGTGCGTGGAAAACGTTTTAACACGCCCGGGGAGTTACATCGCATGGAAATGACCATTAGTAAAGACCACGTGGCAGGAAAGCCCTGCCGTGGGTGGAGCCTCTGGAGGCACAGTCGCCCATGACCTTGTGAATGAGTGTCAGGCGCCAGCCTGACGGGATGAGCGCAGCGAACCTCCAGAGGCTCTACCTCGCCGGGGCGCGTCAAACGACCAAGTCTGGACGGACTTGCATCTAGAACTCCAGATTAGCTATCTTTTCGTGAATTTGTTCGCCAGGCGATTCGTCAAGGCAGTCCCTGAACTCCATCGTTCCGAGTCCGGGGACATCGGTGACGGTGCATACGGTTATGCCGGACGTGCTGGTATATGACAAGACTTCATCTTTGTTGTCATTGTCCCGGTACAGGACGAATCCCTTGGTGTCACCGGTGGAGCCTGCGAGCATCATGAAAAACATGGAGCCGACATCTCCGTACGAGGCTTCATACAGGCTCTCTGATGAATATTTGAACGGAAACGTCTTGTCCGAATACCGCACCTGGCACGTTCCGTTGTTGTCAATGTTTACACGTGAACATATTGACAGGCTGTCAGTTGAATCCCCGGCATGCTGCCTCCCGAAAGGAATGGAATACCCATACCCCTTTCCGCAATCATAAATCCCTGTCAATGTGTAAATTGCCGTCCATTCGCCATCTCCCTTCTTCATGTATATGCTACCAGCTGATTCCGACTTCGGAATTCCGATATGGAAATCTCCGTTCTCGCTGGTCAGGTATATGAAATTGATATCACAACTTACCTGCTTGTAAGAATTCCACACATCATGTTTGTTGCCCGGCCGATATTCATACCAATCCAAGCCGTCCCTGACGAAATATCCGCCCTTATAACAGTATATATCCCGCGCGTCGCTCGGCATGTAATCGTAGATTTCACTTGTAGTGTAAACCTCACTCCATTCACCGCCCGGCAGAGCATAGAAAAAGTTGCATGAAGTGTTTTTAGGCACACTCACGCAGCAGCTGGAATTCTTGATATTGAAGAAGTTGCTCTCTTCGTTATACTGCTCGTATGTCGCCCAGACGCCGATCTTGCTGTCAGGACGGTATTCTTCCCAATGCGAGCCGTTCCGGAGAAAATAACCTCCCTTATACGAATAAAGCCCCGTCTGTCCGGCAGCCGGGGTTAACATGAAGAGCAATGTGACAATGCTCACCAGAAAGTTTCGACGACTCATAAATACAAGTCAATGTCTACCTTTTTGCAAGCTCAGAATCCAAGAAAATCAATCCGCTGTCACCGCATCTTTCGATCTTGTTCACGATAGCGTCAACAGAAGCCTCTTCCTCGACTTGCTCACGGACAAATCCCCAAAGGAAATCCTGGGTAGCCTTGTCCTTCTCTGCAGAAGCTACGTCCACAAGGTCGTCTATAAGCCTTGACACGTGGCGCTCATGCTCAGCAACATTGGCGAAAACCTCTTTTACGCTGCCCCAACCACTCGGAACGACATCGATCATGTTTACTTTAGCCTCGCCGCCACGTTTTGCAAGATAGTTGGCGAGCATTATTGCATGATTCCTTTCTTCATCAGACTGCTTGTGCATCCAATGTGCAAAACCATCCCAACCTTCTTTCTCGAAGTAGAAAGCCATCTGGAGATACAGATTTGAAGACCATAACTCAGCGGTAATCTGATCGTTTACCGCATTCTGCAATTTTTCGGTAATCATAATCATTATAAATTAAAATCCTTCTTTTCATAGCGGCCTCATTAAGCCGTTGTTACTTGAGAGCGTGCAACTTATGTGCCAATTTCCCTACCGACTCCCCAAATATTCATCCCTGCCAATTTGTCAATGACAATGCAACAGTTTGTAGGTAACTCATTTCTTCGCCGACATAGGAAACAGCGAATCTATTTCATATTGAGTTAGTCCAAGTACTCGTCGGATTTGACTGTTCGATGAGCGCAATTCATAATGGAGTGTGCGTGCAAGGTCGAGTTTCTGGGCCTTTGAAAGTTCTCGTAAGGATGCTGATTGATGCCTTTCTCGTAAGATGTTGCTTAGTTGCAAGAAGAGTTCGCCGTCTGTAAGATACTCTTCGTCATCTATTTCAGATGCAACACCACTATAGCCTTCCACGTTTTTACAAAGCATTGAAAAATAGTGATGGGCATTACGGAACATGGATTTTGCGAATTGTATGGCACAATATCCTGTCGGTATCAAATAGCCCTCCGCTGCCATGGGCCAATCATCGGGAATGTCCGGAATTCTGCCATGGAACATGTCGAAGCGTTGCTTTGTAGTCGTGTCTTTAAATGTCGTACCGTAGGAGTGCAAAAGACCGAAGAAATAACTGCCTGCACCCCACGGATAACTATATGGGGTGTGATTGGCATCAGCTACGAAACCATTTCGATTGATATAGACTATGGTATTGCGCATGGCATCCAAAGAAGTAACTTCTTTTAGCGAAGGCGCAAATCCTTTCGGCAGACTATCAGGGAAGCAGTCTTTCAATCCTCGTCCCAGTCGTTTTCTCATAAAGCTAAATGATGCAAGCACTTGCTCCTTAGGTCCTTCAGCCAATATATGGAGATGATTTCCCATTAACTCGAAGGTAAGAATCTTGATTTCGTTGTACTTCAATGCCGTCTGAGCAATGACGTTCATAGCGAACCCAAAGTCTTCCTTCTTCTTGAATATCTGAGGGGTTTCCTTTCCGGAAGTGAACAAATGCCAATACGGACCATTCATCTCGAATGTGCGCAGGCAGAAATTTTCGCGTTCTCTAAATTCTGACATAGTTTTTTTTCGGTATAGTTTAGTGGCGCTATCCGTGTTGTTGTCGCGGATGTCACTCAACTAAGTTATGACAAATATGTCACATTAGCAACAAGCCTGTCATTTGGTTAAAAAAACGCGGCTTTTTTAAACCAAACGAGAAATAAAACCCATTTGGTAAAAAAAACGCACGAATTTTTAACAAAAAAAGCCGAAGTTATCGGCCATCACCTTCCCCCTATATCCCCTTCACGTCGAGATACTTGAAACGGCGGATCTTGCGGGTGGCGGTCTTTTCGAACGGCTCACGCAGAATCTGGACGGCGCTCACCTTCGAAGTGCGGTTGACATTCTTGTTTACGATGTTCAGAATCATTGACTTGTACTCTTCGATCTTGCGGAAGAACTCATCCTCGCCCTCCTGGTTCCAGTCGATGGCATTCTCATTGAACGTCACCAGCGCCACCAGTTTGCCGTCACGCGGAATGATAATGGACTCGTTCACGTCATCGATGTTGTTGATGACCTGCTCGATCTCCTCCGGATAGATGTTCTCACCCGAAGCCCCGAGAATCATGTTGCTAAGACGCCCCTTGATGAAATAACGCCCTTTCTCATCCAAACATGCGAGATCATTGGTCCTGAACCAGCCATCCTTCGTGAACGCCTTGCGGGTGCGCTCCGGATCCTTGTAATAACCGAGCATGACATTCGGACCCTTCGCAACTATCTCACCCTCACCGGTTTCCGGATTGATATTGTCGAGCCGAAGCTCCACATTGCGGACCGGAACACCGATAGAACCCGGGAACCTGCTCCGACCGACCGTGAAACTCAGCAACGGCGAAGTCTCTGTCAATCCATAACCGACCGCATACGGGAAACCAGCCTTCAGGAGGAAACGCTCTACCTCAATGTCCAGCTTCGCGCCGCCGATGCCGAAGAACGACAAATGGCCGCCGAAAGTCTTCTTCAGTTTCAGGCCAATGACTTTGCACATCAGCCAGTTCATGTTCTTGTCCATCCAGCTCAGCATCCGGCTTTTCCGTATGGTCGGCACGATACTGTTCCTGTAAATTTTCTCTATGATAAGCGGCACAGAAAGAATTGTCGTCGGTTTGACCACCTGCATTGCCTTCAGCAGCAGTGCCGGCACCGGCGGCTTCGACATATAATATACGCTCGCGCCCACGAACATCGGATACAGCACTCCTAAAGTCAGTTCCAATGTATGTGACATCGGGAGAATCGACAGCCAGCGGTCCCTCTCCGTCCTGCGCTGTGAATGCCAGCAGGAAATCACGCAGGAAGTGAGATTCCTGTGGCTCAGAACCACGCCCTTGGCATTGCCCGTAGTGCCTGATGTATAAATGATTGTGGCGATATCATCCGGCATCGGCATTGCCACCTTGCCGTCGCAGCGGAACTTACTGTCGTCCTTCTTGATTTCCTCGAAGGTCTCGATATCTATGACCAGCGTAAGTTTGTCAATGCACTCCTGTGTGACGTTCGGCAGAAGCTTCTTCGAGACGAAAAGTACCTTGGACTCCGAATGGTTCAGGATATTGGTCACCTCATTGGCTGACGATTCCGGAAGAATTGGAATGGCAATGCGCCCGAACGGTACGGTCGAGAACAATGCGACAGTCCACTCCGGCATGTTCTGCGCCAGGATCGCCACCTTGTCAGACGCCCCGATTCCGAATTGCGTCAGCCTCTTCGACAGCATCTCACATGTCCGCCTGAACCGCTCGTATGTATATTCGTGCTCAGTATCAATGACTTTCGACATCCGATTCTTCGCATACCTGCGCGTCGAATACTCATATAGTTTACCGAGAGTGTCTATGTAAGATTCCCTGAATGAATTGCTATGCTTTCTAAAATTCATGTTTTTTCCAAATTTGGCTGCAAATGTAGGAACAATGTATGAGACTTTTGTGACAAAAAAAGGAGGATAGATGTTCTAAAACCGACGCGCAAATGCCGGAAATAATGTATTTTTGCGTTGATAAAAAAAATGACAATATGAAGACTCTCGGGATTATTCTTACGTCAATGATGGCTGCGACCGCCATCTCGTGCGGCAATCGTAGCGGCTGGAGCTCTGCTGAAATGGAGCTTATCAGAGATGAAAGAGCAACTATGCGCGTGCTTACTGTCAATGACGCAGCAGATTCATTGACACTGAGGAAAGAGTGTCGTCGAATCAGCAAAAAAGGGCTGAAAAGCAATGAATATCAACGCCTTGCCGAAAAGATGGTAGCTACGGTAACCTCACCTGAGGAGGACGGAGTCGGTATCGCCGGCCCTCAAGTGGGGATATCCAGACGCATAGTAGCGGTACAGCGTTTCGACAAGGAAGGTGAGCCGTTTGAGGTCTATCCCAACATAAGCATTTCCGCATGCCGTGGTGAAAAGGAACTTGGTTTCGAAGGATGCCTCAGCATTCCCGGAAAACGAGGTGAAGTAGCCCGCTACTGCGACATTGACATCACATACACCTCCGTCAGGACCTTACGCGACACCACCGAAAGCATACAGGGGTTCACCGCCGTCATCTTCCAGCACGAGTGCGACCACCTCGACGGCATCCTCTACACCGACTATCTGTAAAGCGGCCGGAACTCATATCATCAGCATGATGCGCCCTTCTGCCTTGACGAAAGTGTCAGGATAGCGCATCACGACCGCATAGACTTGGGCTGAGGTCACAGGCTTACCGTCTTTCCGGACATGAAGCCGTCTCCGGTTTATGACCTCCGCAATCTGTTCTGTGCGCAGACCTCCGTTCCGCTCTGCAAGCACATATAATATGGCTTCTTCAATCTTCATTGACCAGCAATTAAGGGACTTTGGACGGTTATTCTGAATGGCGGTAGCCCTGGATCTTATTCCATTTGCCACGTGTAAAATCAGGCACGAGGACCGGTTTGCTGCCATTTTCGATGGAAGCTGCAGACAGGTCACCGATGCAGGACCACTCGGCCGCATCATAAACATCCATGTCAAGCGGCTTGCCGTTCCTGAGGCACCATACCAGACGGTAATCCATGATGAAATCCATGCCGCCATGTCCGCCGACCGATTTCGCCTTCTCCTCAATATCCTTGACAATAGGGCTCTGATATTTCTTCAGAAGTTCCTTATAGACATCTCCGGGAACGAAATTATGCGCCGAAAGATTCTCGTAATCCGCATCGCCATTGATCTGGTCAGGTTCGAAAGCGAATCCAGGGGAAGGATACTTTTCCGCATATCCCTTCGTGCCGACCACCTGATACATCCTGTCATAAGGACGAGGTGTATAGACATTGTGCTGAAGAAGGATGGTCTTGCCATTGACAGTATGAATCAGCGTGGAAGTCTGGTCCCCGTTCGCGAATGTCTCGGCGCCCATGTTCTTCTTGGCCAGTTCCAGACCTGCAACCGAAACGGTCGCCATTGAAACCAGGTAGTCCATTCTGTCACCGCGATGGATGTCAAGCACCTGACAGTCAGGGCCCAAGCCATGTGTGGCATAAACGTCACCGGCATGTGCCTGGTCAAATGCCAGACGCCAATTGTCATGATATCGGTCCCAAAAATCCGCAAGATTATGGATATAAGAGCCTTCCGCATGGAGCACTTCGCCGAACAATCCCTGCTGGACCATATTGAGCGTGGTCAGTTCATAGAAATCATACACGCAGTTTTCCAGCATCATGCAATGCTTGCGTGTCTGTTCCGCAACATCGACCAGTTGCCAGCATTCTGCCACAGAAGTAGCCGCAGGAACCTCCACGGCAACATGTTTTCCATGCTGCATAGCATACACTGCCATCTCCACATGCTTGTCCCATGGGGTGCAGATATACACGAGATTTACGTCATCCTGCTCGCAGAGCCGTTTCCAGCTGTCTTCTCCGAAATACTCCGCAGCTTCAGGCTTCCCGGCATTCGCAAGTCTCTTCTGCGACTTCTTCACGCGGTCTTCCTCCAGGTCGCAAAGCGCCACCGTACGAGTTCCGTCAATGTTGGTAAAACGCGACACTGCACTTGATCCCCTCATACCCAGCCCGATAAAACCGACCCTGACCGTATCGATCGGATCCGCCGCGAACTGCAACATATCCTGCTGACCATCAGACGGTTTCGGTTCATTGAACACAATGACGCCATCCCTGATCTTGTAATTCTTCCCATCCTTACAGCCGCCTCCGCAGCACCCGAACAATACCGCTGCAGTTATAGCCACCAATACCAAAAGTTTGTGTTTCATAGTTTATGTGACTGTTTAAATAATCTCCTAAATTAGAAAAAAACACCGAAACATTGCAACTTAATCCCGGATTCACGACTAAAAAGTGCCAATTTGGCAAGTTCCAGTCGTAAATCCGGGAAGACAGTTTGGACCTATAAGTCTTATTTCACTGAATTTGGTTTCTGTGTAATAATCTCGATAAAATACTGTTTAACTCGCTGGGCCTGAGACTTATCCACAGACAAGATGACGTGCTTGCCTGATTCTGACGGAGTAAAAATGGTATGTCCGTCATCCGTAACCGTGATGATTCCCGGCTCTGAAACTCCGAAGAAATCAGCGGCTCCTTTAAGTGCATAAAGCACAGAGGTCAAATCCCAAGTCTGCCTGTCGTAAGGCATCGGGCGATAGTGCAGATACGCTTGAACCATCGGATGCTGAACTCCCCAGTTGAAATCATTCTGAATCACGGAAGCAGGGAACTTTATCACCTTGCCCACAGCGAACGGAGAAACGGCTACGTCACCCGGCCACTCGGAGAAAAGCTTCTTTGCCGAAGGTATGTCATTGACAATGTTGAACTCTGCACGAGGATTCTCGATAAAGTCGCCTCCCATAACTGAAAGCAGACGCACCTTCTTGGCCACCAGTTCTTTACCTGTCAACGGAGAATATTTGTCACCAGGCGTTTCCAGAAGTCTGGCAAGATTAGTGGAGAAGCCGACAGTAATGACAGTCACGGAATTGTCCGGCTGGGCCGCAAGCAATTTGCGGTACAGGATATGCGACGGCAGCAGTTTGTCATAACTCTTGAGGCTGCGCTTGAACATCGGAGTACCGTCATCATTGTTCAGTTTGCAGACATTCTCCGCATAGTTCACATAATCGTCAAGACGTACACCGCAGGTAATTTTTCCGATAGGAATTCTCGGATAGCCGTACCAGGTATTCATGATGTCCACGAACTCTGGAGCATACTCGGTATCCTTGTTGGTAAGAATGCCCAATATCTTCACAACTCCCTGGTCCTGATATTTATAGAGCATATCCAGAGCCAACGCATCGTCCACGTCGTTACCTATATCAGTGTCGAGAATAATCCTGATAGGTTGATTTTTTATGTCAGTTTGCCGTGAACGGGCAGAAACAGGCGTATTATAGCAGATGGCATAAACACACCACAGAAAGGCGATTATTATTTTCGTTGTACTCTTCATGTTAAAATATTTTTTGAATCAATAGCCTAAAAACCCTCATAATCTTTTTTCAATGAATTTACACTGTAAACATTTTTGATTCCGCTTGATGGTATAGTTTGAGTCGCGCGAATTTCCCAATTCTGTTCAGCTGAAGGATATCCGCTTTCGGGCTTATAATACCAATAATGACAGTTCTCTGATATCGCATAGTCGCCCGCATTTTTATTTAATTCATTGAAGAAATACGATGATGAACAAGCATTGGAACACTGCCCATTTGGGACACGCTTCAAATCAGCCACCTTACTTCCGTTTTGATAAAACTCAACCCTCCAGTTCACATCGTCATCATTCCAAAGTTCGGCAACAAAACATCCTTTTAAAGCAGAATATCCTTTGGCTTTTATGTTTGATGTTCCGCCTATTCCGCCATTATACCACGTGTATTCATAGCCTTTAGTCCCAGCATATACCTGATTCCCATCATATACCCGCATTTGAAAATCCATATCATGCCCTACAGCTTTTTCGACCCAGTTTACTATACTGTTCCCCTTTACTTCATAGATGCTGTATGCGTTGGGTGAGCCATCCAAATTTGAATGACAGTTCCAGAAGCAACCACAAGCAGCTGCATGAATATGCTCATATATCGGCATGCCGCCTCTGCATATATAATCGGAATGAACCCAGTTTTGAGGGAAATGCCTGTGCCCGGACATGATATGAGCCTCGTGAAATTCCGTCAATAATCTCAGCACATCATCATAATACTTGTCTTTATTGATGAGCCCTCCGCCGCTTACTTTTCCTTCCCTGAATGGAATGTGCAGGTTCAGAATAATCAACTTGCTTTCCTTGTTATCTACGTGAGACAAGTCTTCTTTTAGCCATTTCAACTGCGTTGCCGTAAATCCACCATTGTAAGACCATGTCTTACCCGTTGTTGACTTGCAGATGACGCTCTCAAGTGTAACGATGTGCACGTTCCCTACATTTAGAGAGTAATCCGTCGGGCCAAAGTGAGATATATAATTAGCAACTGCAGCATACTGCGTGCGTTCCTTAGCATCGTGGTCATGATTGCCGATAGATTGGAAAATAGGAAAATACCCATTAGAATCCTCCAGACCAGACATAGCGGATTTCATGGCCGTCCACATATTCGGCGTATCATGGACTATGTCGCCCATTGTGCATGCAATAACATTTTTATATTTGCCGGAAACTTGGCTGGCTTTCAGTGTACTCTTCAAGTCTGCCAATGTCTCATTTATATATCTGTTCACATGGCTGATGTTGGTAACTTGAGGATCGCCGATTGCTACATAAGTAAATTCATCTGACATCGAATCGTCCGGCGTAAGTTCAAAGTCATTCCTATTGAGTTTCTTATAATCAAATGTTATTGTAGAATAGAATGCAGGCAAGTGGGTTCCGCTATCCAAAGCAACCTTGTAACCAGCTGGCAACGAATAGTAAATGTTTCGACAATACCTATTGGCCACCATCTGATATACACCATTCTTATCAGTTACCGTATATGAATATCCATCCGTAACCGGCACGCCCGGTATGCCTTGACCTGTGGAAGAATCTTTTATCAAACCGCACGCATTGATGCCTTCTGCCAACGCTGTGCCGTTTATTGAATTATCATTTGAAGGAGTCCCCCCTGGGGAGGGCTCCTTACTACAACTCAAAAGTAATGCAATTATCAAAAAACTATTCAACCATCTACTCATACGAAATAAGTTCAATTTTAACATGATCAAGGTAGAAACGATTTTGACCGGAAGCGACAACGGAGCGAGTGCCCCCGATGGCAATTCTGGATGTCGGTTTCACGTGTTCCAATGTCACCTCATACGTGTGCCAACCATAATCCTCCTCTGACATTTCCACCAATGTTTCCGTTTTGTTCACATTGTCATAATACTGTTTCAAATAATTATTGGCATCAATGGTCGTGCCGTCCAAGACATATACAGCTTTCGTTTTTGTATCATATTCTCCTGTCTTTTCCTCATTGTAATTGCATGCAACAAATGTCACCTTGACTTTTGCATCACCTTTCAAACTTGACAGTTCAGGAGTTGCCAAGATTCCTAATTTTTGTCCAGCTCCCATTTTCACCATTCCTGGACGCACACAAATTGTACCTTTGGTCGCTTTTGAATTTTCATTCAACTGGCCCCAACTCTTCAAACTTTCAATGTTTCTGACACATTTCCCCACACTATTGAACAGACCATATTCATTATGATATTTACAATAGTTGAATTCATTTGCAACTTCTTTAAGACTAAACGCTTTATCTCCTGTTCTGTCGCCTGTCGGGAAAGAGAACGAGGTTACAGTGCTACGGTCTTTTCTGGATATTCCCGCACACAAATGGACCATGTCACCGCCCCAGCATATTCTGTCAAAATTCTCACACAACAAAATATCTCCAACTTCTGCAGACGCTGCAGCACCTATCATTACCGTATCATCAGCTAGTGTATGATATTTTACCACATCACTACTCGGATTTCCCTTATCAGAATTATAGCATGTAACCCTACAGTAGTAGTCTGTGTCAGGTTCCAATTCGGAAAAAACAAATCCGGGAAAGAAGTCAGCCATCTTTGCAAACGTCCTGTCATGAAGCGAGGACGGAAGGTCAAGAGCAACTTGAAGATCGGAACATGCCGCATCTTTATATAATTCAACCTTGAAGTTGTATGTAATATCTACGCTTCGGTCAGCGAATGCCGTCGTTGAATAATTAACAGCCAATTGTCTGGAGGAAGCCCAATTAAGAGATGAAGAAGGCTTTTGAACGACATCTACGGTCTCATTGACGATTCCTGCTCCAAATCTGATTACTGCAAGTGAGTCACCGGTCATAATCCACGTCCAGTCAGAATACTTGGCATCGTGATAATTAGCACGAGCCCTGACATGATACTTCTGCCCTTTCTTGAATCCTGAAAATATCGCGGCATCATTTATAGCGTCGCTTTTGAGAACGATCTGACTAGGAGGATTAACATCTAGTCCTATCTTGTCTTTTACCAGTTCAACGGTAAATGAAACAGCGCCGGAATTCAATGCTTTAGTAGCATCCCAATATACCGACAAATCAGTGTCTGTAGAGTTCACTTCATCGTATTCAAGATTCTCTGGACGGGCAAGTGATTTATCCAAACCATATCCTACGTCTTTCGAACACGACATTGACAGTACACCTATGATAATCAATAATATATGTTTAGTGTTGTTCATATCGATCAAATTTATTTCCAAAGTTCATTCTGAGCCAAGTTCTGATTTACATCAATTGCCGACTGCGGTATAGGTTTGAGATACATCTTCTCTTTCCACACTCGAGGTGTTTGCTCAAACACCAAACAGCCATCGGAATCTACAGAAACATACTTGTTATCTGAAAGGACGATATATTGAGTATTAGCTTGAGCCGCTACCGGATTCTTCACAATGCTGATAAACTTGGTAGAACTGCCGTTAAGAGGCTGAACCGTTCCAACCGGGCAGTAAATACCTCGCCACGCCCTCTCTATAAGATGTCCCAAGTGCCATCTCATAAGGTCTTGGTACCTGAGATTTTCCATAAATAGTTCCGTTCCACGTTCGCGACGTATTTCAAGTAGCCATTTGTCTGTAACCGTATTGTCAAAATATGAAACAAGGTAAGGGTCTGCTTCCGTTGGTGCAATGGCACTTACACCAGCTCTCGCACGTAACAATGCAATTGTAGCTTTCCAATCATCCTCAGTGAACTGCCCCAATTCGGCTTTTGCTTCAGCGTAGTTCAACAGGACTTCCGCATAACGCATTACAGGAATTGAGTTGTAACTCGTTGTGGTACTTTCCAATGAAGAGTCGTCAATATTGAACTTGATAATCTGATAACCGGTTCTGGTAACATTGAAATTAGGTACGGCTTCAGACATTTTGCCTCCTTGAAGTTTTGCATATGTCGGAGTGATGATAGTCTGGGCTATACGTGCATCCCTATTCGGGTTCAGTTCTTCGCAATAAGAGTTTGTCTTATACGATGCGTCATCAGTATATCGACTGCCATCTCTATTGAGATACGTATTCAGAAAATCTTTAGTCATCGACCAGCATGAACCGGAAGTGGCCGAGTTGAAATACCATGTTGTAGGATGCATTACAACACCTTCGATATACTCTCTAGCCCATAGTATTTCATCATAGTTTACAGCCTCACTATTGAAGATTTTCCTATACTGAGTATTGACATTTGAAGCATTGTTTTTGATAGAATAGACCTTGCTGTCCATGATGAACTGGCAGGCAGCTACGCACTCATTAAGAAAGTCATCGGCAGATTCAAATTCGGTAGTCCACGCCTTTTGGCATGAAGGTTCTACACTATGATACTTTCGATATGTACCCTCATACAAACAGATCCTTGCCTTCAATGCATTTGCGATGTAACCGTTAATTACACCATGATTGACATACTTGTCAGTCACCAGGCAGTTTTTTGAAGCATAGTTGAGATCTTCTAAAATCATATGCATCACATACTCTCTAGAGTCCCTGGTTTTGTAAAGCATTCCGTCATCTTCAGGATCAATTGGTTCTGAATACCAAGGTACTGCTCCGAAGTTCTTCACAAAAGAGAAATAGTGCCAAGCTCTCCAAAAACGCCCGACTCCCTCATAATGATTCAGAATCTCTTCGGAAACGCCAGGAGTTTCTCTCAAGTGTTTGAGGAAATAATTAAGGTTGTAAATTGGTTTCCAATTTGAAATCGACCAGCCGGCCTGATCGTTTGGAGTCCAACTGCCTGTATAGAAACTGCTTTGGTTTATTCTTGCTACATAATCAGCATCGGCATCTCCATAAGTGAGAGATGCTACGGATGGCGTGTAACTGTCTATGAAACCGTTAGCGTAGATTTCCAATGAACTTTCATTATAGAACCACTCATCCGCTTGGATTTTTGACGGAGAGGTTTTATCCAGAAAGTCCTCGCACGAGGTCATTGCAACAGCACATATCGCAATGAGTATTAATAATTTATAAATATTATGGTTCATATGGATTTATTCTAAAATGTAAGATTGACGCCAAATGTAACAGATTTGAGCATAGGATAACTGTAGCCGTCTGCTTTTCCTTGTGAGTTATATATACCGTTGAAATCTGAATCTCCTGAAGATATGACCTCAGGGTCAAATGTCGTGGTCCATTTACGCATCGGAGTGAAGGTCAACAAATTGTCTCCCGAGACATAAACCCTTAGCCCATCAATTTTCATTTTTTCGACAATCTTCTTCGGGAAGGTATAGTCAAGAGTAATGTTCTTCAATCTGCAATAAGCAGCATTCACAAGGAATCTGTCATTTGGAACCTTTGTCAATGTCCCCTTTTTATCTGTTGCCATGTATGAAGAAAGCTTAGGCCAGAAAGCATCGGGATCAGGATCCTCTTTTGTCCATTGATTTCCAATTTGCGATTTAGGCATCATTGAATATGGCCTTGCGTATTTTCCCCAGAACATACCGGAGTTTACACTTGGATACCAATCACGTTTTCCAACACCTTGGAAAAATATACTGAGACCAATACCGTTCCACGATGCATTGAGATTGATACCATAACAATATCTCGGGTTGGTATTACCGATAATCTTCATATCTCCCGGATCATCCTTAGTGTTTTTACCGTAATTGATGAAATTATCTTGATTTGCATCCTCGAATTTCAAATCTCCAGGTTCGAATTTGTTGCCACGTCTGTTTTGTGTGAAAAAGGTACTTTGATCCGCCCATGAGGCAACCTCTGCATCGCTTTCAAACAAGCCGACTACATGCATACCCCAGATTTCACCCAGCTCCATCCCTTCGTAGTAGTCTGTCAATAACTTTGTCTCATTATTATATTTGTCTATAAAGGATCTGCTGTCCCATAACATTGCTTTGATGCCATATGAGAAATTCTTCGAACCTGCTTTGAATGTATCTCTCCAGCCAAGACTGAGTTCCCAACCATTGGTTGTCATATCAGCATAATTGCCTTTTGGGGCGTTGTTGCCATATACCGCAGGGAGAGTCTTTCCTACCGTAAACATATCCACGGTTTTCTTTTTATACAAATCTCCGACAAAGGACAATCTTCCATCCAGAAAATCCATATCCAAGCCAACATCGTAGGTGGTAGCCTTTTCCCAAGTCAGCCCATCAGGAATTGGAGCTGGCGCGCTTGTAGTATTGACCTTCTTTCCGTCGATGTACACAGTTGACTGACTGATTGACATATTCTGGGTATATGCGTATGCTGCAACTGCCCCATTTCCAAGAGTACCTGCCGAAAGGCGAAACTTCATGTTCGTCAACCATGGTTTTGCCCAAGTCATGAATTTTTCCTCTGACAGTCTATAGCCAAATGACGCCGAAGGGAACACTCCCCATCTTGAGTTCGCAGGGAACTTGGAAGAGCCATCGTAACGGGCACTTGCTTCGAACAAGTATCTGTCTTTCAAATTATAATTGACTCGGCCAAAAAAACCTATAAATGACCAATCGAGACTGCCGTAATCATTCAGGTAATACACGTCGGCTTCCGTCAAATTGAAATTGGCTTTATCTTCGCGGATGAGATTTCTCTCCAACCCCACCGTTCCATGTTTCTTTAGGGACTCAATGTTATAGCCAGCGGTCAATTTGAAAGTATGCACAGGCTTAAGTCTTGGAGTAAAGGTAAAGAAACCTTCTTCCTTGATATATTCCTGACGCGTCCACAACTCCTCATATGAATCCCATGACGGACGCGAAGATTCTATATTCGGGCCATTCTTGAATGAGTAGATATTCGTTTTTCTATTTCTAGTTGACTGATTGAAAGCATATGACAATGATGTCTTGAAATCAAGAACATCCTTGACGATATGGAACGTATTGGTAAAAGTATCACCAAGTTTGAACGCTTCATCCAATTGGTAGCTTAATCCCGTCTTGAATGCGGAATAACCCACGCATACAGCGGCATCAGTAAAACTACCGTCAGGATTATATGGGACAGTCATCGGATAGGCCTGATGTTCAATCTGGCCTTTTACATTCTGTTCAATTTGGAATAAGACCGGCTGTTTGTAGTATGTCCTATAAAAATTGAGATCATTCTCCATTGTCCACCACTTCTTGACATTTGCGACAACCTTTGCATGAACATTTGCTTTCCAATAGTGGTCATAATCAGTATTGTATATTCCTTTCTGATCAAAAAATTTACCGGATACAGAATATCTGACCTTATCGGAGCCCCCACTTACGTTCAAATCATGCTGAGTATTGTAGGTGTGGTCCTTATACAAAAGCCTAAACCAGTCCGTATTTCCATAATACTGATATTTTCCATCACTCCCGACACCTACGGATTCGTGATAGTATTCATATGTAGGGTCAAGATATCTCTTCTTGAGTTCTCTAAACCATGAATCCGAATATGGGAACAAGTTGTTGAATCCGGTTGGAGTTGTGCCATAGCAACCTTCGTAGCTGGCCAGAGCCTGCTCTGTCCAATATACGGGATCCGTAACATAATCATACTTGACGGTATTGGACAAGATACTGACTGAACCGTTATATTTTACGACGGCTTTGCCAGCCGAAGGGCTCTTGGTCGTCACGAGTATGACTCCGAATGCTCCTCGTGCACCATATATTGCACATGAAGAGGCATCTTTAAGAACGGTAATGGTTTCGATGTCTTCAGGAATGACATTGTCAAGGCCGCTCTCGACACCATCGACAAGTACCAATGTAGAACCGCCTGAACCGATACTTTGGGTAGCTCCACGAACATTCAATGATGCCGAATGATTAGGTTTTCCATCACGAAATTCCAATGTCAATCCTGGTATCTGACCTTGTAAAGCGCGTACGGCACCGGAATTGGCTCTAGTATTCAGGGTTTCGCCCTTGATTTGCTCAACAGCTCCGACGAGGTCTTTTCTTCTCTGTGTACCATAACCCACTACTACCACTTCATCCAGATAGTTGTCTTCGTCAAGTGCTATTTCAATGTTGTTTTGATTGCCGACAACTATGGTTTTGTTCTTGAAACCAATCATTGAGACAATAATTTTTTGAGAAGGCAGAACTTTTATTGAAAAGTGTCCCACATTGTCTGTAGAAGTAGCATTCTTACTGCCTTCTACATATACGAAAGCGCCTACAACCGGATCACCATCGCGGTTTGCAATTACCTTTCCTGATAAATCAAACGCTGTCCGCGATTGTCCTATAGCTATCAATGAAACCATTGTGAAGCTTAGTAACATGAGTAATAATTTCCTCATACAGTTCTTATTTTATTTGATGAATATATCTCTTAATTGTACCCGACATCAGTTTCCGCCTGAAACTATTATGCAGCCGAGGCCGGCTATGAAGAACAGGAACATGACGGAGAGCAGTCCGTAAACGCTCTTGGAGCCGCCTTTGAATTCTTTCCAGATGAACACACCCCAAATTGCTGCAATCATAGGAGCGCCCTGTCCCAATGCGTAGGATACGGCTGCTCCGGCCTTGCCTGAAGCGATGTAGCTGAACGCTGTACCGAGACACCAGATAGCACCGCCGAGAACACCTACTAGATGAGTTTTAAGTGAGCCGCTGAAATATGCCTTGTAGGAAACAGGCTCGCCCACAAACGGGTGACGCATCACGAATGTATTGAAAATGAAGTTGCTGAGGAACACGCCCACGCTAAAGATGAAGATAGCGCTATATGGGGTGAGCATTCCTTCTGCAGGATGCGCGAAATCATTGAGATCCATAGCCTTGGCCACAAATCTGTAGAACAGGGACATCAGCACGCCGGCTACGATTGCCAGCACGATGCCTTTACGGCTGGCTGCCTTGTCTTCGTCAGATGACTTCTGGACTTTTCCTGATGCTATACCGTTACAGATGATTGCCACCACGATGAGTGCGACACCGATGAACAGAACCACCGGATCACCCTTAGGCGCACCTATATAATTTATTATAACGCCCAAGACTAGGGACAATCCGACTCCGAGAGGGAACGCCACAGACAAGCCGGCGATGGATGTCGATGCGGTAAGCAGGATATTGGAAGCATTGAAAATAACACCTCCAATGATGACGCTCAACACATTGGACATCTTGACCTGAGCGAGGTCCTCGAGGAACGGGCGCCCCTCCTGACCGAAACTTCCCATAGTAAACGATATGACAAGCGAGAAAAGCAGCATACCGATTACGTAATCCCAGTAGAAGAGTTCATATCTCCAACTCTTGGATGCCAATTTCTGTGTATTTCCCCACGAGCCCCAGCACATCATGGTGATGAAGCAGAAAACCACAGCAAGGGAATAACTGTTGACGATAAACATAGCAGTAAATATTAATTGTTATTCATTATACAGTCCACTTCCTGTCTTGACGGAACTGAATCCTGTGCCCCGGGACGCTGGACAGCGATTGAAGATGCAGCTGTCGCAAAACGGACTGCATCATAAATATCCTTCCCTTCGGACAATGCCACGCAGACGCCGCCGCAGAACGTATCCCCAGCCGCAGTCGTGTCCACGGCATTGACCTTCCTGGCCGGAATAAAGGTAGTTTCTCCGTCACAGACAACTGAGCCCCGGGAGCCCATTGTGATAATAATCTCTCGGACACCTTTACTCTTCAATAGATTAGCCGCCTTGCCGGCTGTCTTGAGATCAGTTATGTCAATGCCAGAGATGGCAGATGCCTCAGTTTCATTAGGTATCAATATCGAGACACACCGCAGAAGTTCCTCGGGGAGCTTCGTGGCGGGGGCCGGGTTGAGGACGACTTTTACGCCGGACTCATGGGCGATTTCGGCCGCACGCACTACGGCGGGCATTGGAATTTCCAATTGAAGGAGGAGCATCCCGGCGCTCCTTATGATATCCGCAGAAGCGTCGATGTCTTCTGGAGTGATGTCCGCATTGGCACCAGATGCCACGACTATCGAGTTCTCAGCCAGCGAATCGACTGTTATCAATGCTATTCCGGAGGGTTTGTCGGAGTAAAGGATGCGCGAGACATCCAGGCCGCATGAGCGGTAATGTTCCAATGCTTTTTCACCGAACATATCCTTGCCCAGCTTACATATGAAGGATACGTCTCCACCTAATCTTCTGGCAGCAACCGCCTGATTGGCACCCTTTCCTCCGGGGCCCATGCGAAAGTCATCTCCCAGTACCGTCTCTCCGGGCTTTGGAAGTTTGATTGATTTCACTGACATGTCGGTATTGCTGCTTCCGATTACCAGAATCTTTTTACTTGTCATCAGTTGTGTCATTAATAATGTGATACTTGAACGTAGTGCAGCATTGTCATTATGCGCAATCGTTTTAGCAAATATACAGGCATTGCGCAAAGAAAATTCGCATTTTCGCTACTTTTTTGCTTTACTTTCGCAAATTTCCTGCGCAAAAACGATTCAATATTGCGCTATATTTTCATATATTTGCGCCAAGCACTAAAAAAGATTCCAATATGAAAGAGACACTTGCAGGCCTTGCGGCAAAGACCGGATTTTCAATAACGACCATATCCAGAGTTCTCAGCGGGAAGGCTGACCAGCATAGAATCAGTCCTGAGACCAGAGAAAAAATCTTGACAGCAGCCAGGGAAAACAATTATTTTCCAAATCTTGTTGCGCAAAATCTCAGGACAAACCGCACAAACACCATCGGCCTGATGCTGCCTTCCGTAGCGAACCCTTACTTTGCCGACATTGCAAGTTCAGTAATCGAGGAAGCCCGACACAGGAACTACACCACTATCGTCCTGGACTCTGCAGAAAGCCCGGAACTGGAAAAAGACGGAATTTCCTCCCTTATGTCCAGACAAGTGGACGGCATCATTGCGGTTCCATGCGGCGACGACCCGTCACTTTTTGAGGAAATCAACCGGAAATTCATCCCGGTAATTCTCATTGACCGTTATTTCTCAAATTCAATGCTGCCGTACATCACCACAAACAATTACCTGGGAGGTATCGATGCTGTCAACTTATTGATAATGAATGGGCATTCCAACATAGCGTGCATCCAAGGAGTGGTCAATTCCCTACCGAACAAGAAGCGCGTGGCAGGATACTTGGCTGCATTGGACAAGGCCGGCATCAAAGACAAGGCTCTGGTAGTGGGCAATGATTTTTCGATCCAAAACGGTTATCTGGAAACCAAGCTTCTTCTGAACAAGACAGACAGGCCGACAGCGATTTTTGCCCTGAGCAATACCATAATGCTCGGAGCATTCCGGGCAATCCGCGAGGCAGGATTGAAAATACCCGAAGATATTTCATTGGTAGCATTCGACAATAACATTTATATGGACTACATGACCCCGGCGATTACACGCATTGGACAACCCACCGAAGAAATGGGCAAACTTGCCACAAAGCTTCTGTTCGAATGCATCTCATCCGGAGAACGCAGCACCACTCAGATAGAGCTGTCTCCAACCCTGATCACCGGAGCGTCAGTAGGTCTATTGCACATTTAAATTTCTTTCCTGATCGCGGCAATGGCCATCCGCAGGACACCGTACGGAATCTTCGCGTCGAAATGCTCGAAGATTGGTTTCAATGCCTTCTCCTCGGGATGTTCCATGCAATATGCTTCGACCTTTTGCAATGTATCGCCATCTACAAACTCGTGGACATCAATGTCTCCGGAAGCCACGTAGCGTGCCAGATGACCTTCTATCGTGACAGGATTGAGCTTACGCTTTTCAGCAATCTGCTCCACCGTATCACCTTGGTTATAAAGCCAATACGAACATTCAAAAGTATTCAGTTTTTTGCCGGACTCATCGCGCGGTTCCTCCTTGTTCACTTTTTTAGGTTTTTCTTGATTGACCTTGACCTTTTTCACCGGCGCAACCTCTTCTGGCTCAGGCTTTTTCTCGTACTCGAAATACTCATAGCAAGAGGAGAAAGCGAGCTCTTCTACGGGTCTGGAGATGTAGTTCATATACGCATCCACTGCATTGTCCCTCATGAAAACGGAGGCCGAAACCGGCGAACTCAGGACCAGCCCGTCCAAGGTGCGGCAACGGCTCAGCGCCACATAGGCCTGTCCCGGAGAAAATGCAGCGTGCACATCGATGATGGCCTTGTCGAACGTAAGTCCCTGGCTCTTGTGCACGGTTATCGCCCATGCAGCCTTCAGCGGATACTGCTTGAAACGGCCTATCTGCTTGGATGATATCTCTTTACTCTCCTCGTCGAACTGGTATCGGATATTCTGCCACTCCATCGGCTCGACATCAATTATCGTCCCCGATTCTGCCAGCCTTACGGCAATGCTGTTCTTGTCAATGCTCTTGACCTCACCGAGCGTTCCGTTGATGAAACGCCGTTCCGGATCATTCTTGATGAACATCACCTGCGCACCTTTTTTCAATGTCAGGCTGTCTGCAGTCGGATATGACTCCTCGGGAAACGTGCCTGTCACAGCGGCCACAAACGTATATGGCTTACTGTCAAGCTTTTCCATTTCAGTTTCATTGACATAATCCACCTGCCGGTTATGCGTCATCAGTCTGATATAGCCGTCTTCCGGCTTAGGCGAAAAACCTGGAATATAACGGGCATTGAGGTCAGAAATGTCCTGACTGGTCAATGTGCAATCCCTGGCATGGTTCAGTATGTCGATGAAGTGCCTGTCCGTCTGACGATAGACGTTTTTCAACTCTATGCAGCTGTATTTCATGCTTTTGAGCGCCGCGCTGCTGAAGAAATACAATGTCTTGTAATATTGTCTCAGAAGTTCATCTTCTCCGCCGTGGGCAATAGGCGGGAGCTGCTGCAGGTCGCCGATCATTAGTAGCTGAACCCCGCCGAATGGCTTGCTGTTGCGGCGGATGCGCCTGAGTTCCACGTCAATGTGGTCCATCAGATCCGCCCGGACCATTGACACCTCATCGATTATCAGCAACTGGAGATGGCGTATCAGTTCCAATTTAGACTTGTTGATTCTGAAATCAGATTTCGGTTCAATGACACCCAGCACGAAGGGTCCGAGACCGAACTGAAAGAAGGAGTGAATGGTCATTGCCCCAGCATTGACAGCGGCTATTCCTGTGGGAGCCAGCACGATACATTTCTTTTTAGTATAGCGCACCACCTCCCGAAGGAACGTGGTCTTGCCTGTCCCCGCCTTGCCAGTGAGAAACAGACTCATATCCGTTTTCTCCACAATGAATCTGGCTACATCCAATTCAAAATTTCCTCTTTCCATCTTTCAATATCCGACATGTTATCCGGACTCGAACAAAGTTAACTGATTTGCTCAAATTCGCAAAGGGATACACGACGGAGGTCTTGCCGTTTCATTTTTAATTACTAAATTCGCGGCAGCTTGATACGTCATCTCAAATACAAGAGCGCATTGGCGCTTGTGTTGTTTGCATTCTTTTTTGCATCGACCAACCTATTCCCCCATGTCCATGAGGGACCTGATGGACGTATCGTGCATTCACATCCATGGAGCGGAAAAGCCCACAGCCACAGCGTCTCTGAGATCCAGTTCCTGCAGATTATCTCTGCAAACATCTATCTGGATAGCGGCCATGCAGAATTAATCCCTGCGGAAAGTCCGAGTTTCTCGTTCATTCCCGTGCAGGCATTACCAAAAGTCGTCCAGACGGTTTTTCACCATGTCCTCGGACTGAGGGCTCCTCCTGTGTCGTTATAACCACAACACATTCCAAACATTATTGGAAAATGAAACGCATAACCTTTTTTTCAGGTTATGTGCAATGTCATTCATACATAAACGATACAGAATCCATGAAATCAATACATATTTTAACCACCCTCATAGTGGCCACATTCGCTGTGTGCTTCAGCGGACAGACAAATGCACAGAACAAACAATCAGACGCGAGCATCTCAGGTCATGTCATTGACGCGAAGACAGGCGAACACCTCCCCTATGTCACAGTAATGGTCGGTGGCACACAGCTCGGGATACAGACCTCATCCTCAGGACATTATGCCATCAGGAACCTCCCTGTCGGAAAACACGACATCATAGCATCATTCGTGGGGTACAAAGACGCAAAAGTCTCACTCGACATCGAAGCTGGAAAGTCATACGAGGTGAATTTCAGCCTAGAAGAAGAACCGCTCTCCCTCGACGGAGTCGTAGTCAGCGCTACCCGAAACCGCACATCCAGAAAGATGGCACCTACTCTTGTCAATGTCATAGACAGCCGCATATTCGCTACAACATCCTCGCCTACCCTGGCGGAAGGACTCACGTTCCAGCCGGGAGTCCGAATCGAGAACGACTGCCAGAACTGCGGTTTCACGCAGGCAAGAATCAACGGACTCGACGGACACTATTCGCAGATTCTCATTGACTCCAGACCGATTTTCTCAGCGCTTGCGGGCGTTTATGGATTGGAGCAACTACCAGCGTCAATGATTGACCGCGTGGAAGTGGTGCGTGGAGGCGGCTCAGCCCTGTTCGGAGCCTCAGCAATAGGAGGAACGATCAATATCATCACAAAAGAAGCCATGAGGTCCAGTGCCGGAATAAGCCACGAACTCACTTCCATCGGCATGACCGGCGCATTGGACAACAATACCAGCATAAATGCTTCCATGGTCACAGACGACGGAAGAGGCGGCCTGTTCGCATTCGGGCAGAGACGCTCGAGAGACGGCTATGACGCTGACAAAGACGGATTCACAGAAATTCCCACCCTCAACACCATCACTGTCGGCACGAGAGGACATCTCAGGATTAATCCTTTCTCGAAACTTAAATTCGAATATCATGGTGTAAAGGAGTACAGACGCGGCGGTGACCGTCTGGACAGACCTGCACATGAGGCACTTATTGCGGAGCAGACCGAGCATATAAACAACAGCGGTTCCATCAGTTATGACGGACAGAGCCAGGATGGCAGGCATATCTGGAATATTTATGTTTCCGCGCAGCACATACACAGAAACAGCTACTACGGAACCGGAATGGACCCGAATGCGTATGGAAAGACGACTGACTTCACTGCCGTCGGCGGAGGACAGTATTCGTACAAGTTCAACCGCCTGTTTTTCATGCCGGCACAGCTCACGGCAGGCTTGGAGTACAGTTTCGACAATCTGAATGACATCTCACTCGGATATGGCTATAAAACGGCCCAGAAGATAAATATCCTCGGCGCTTATCTCCAGAACGAATGGAAGAACGAACACTGGGGAATTCTTGGTGGTGTCCGTATTGACAAACATAACCTCATCAGCAGGCCAATATTCTCGCCAAGGGTCAATATCCGCTACAGTCCGTTCCGTGATCTGAGTTTTCGTGCCATCTATGCCAAAGGTTTCCGTGCGCCACAGGCGTTTGACGAAGATCTGCATGTTGCAGTAGCCGGAGGAGACAGAATAAGAATCAGGCTTGCCGACAACCTCAAGGAGGAAAAGTCCCACTCGTTCAGTACCTCTGCAGACTGGTATCTCTCCTTGGACAATGTCTCCATAAATCTTATGGCTGAAGGATTCTTAACCATCCTGAAGGACACCTACTCTCTTAGACAGACAGGAAACAAGACCGACGGCGGAAAGAGCACAATCATGGAGAGATACAATGGTTCCGGCGCAAAAGTCTATGGCTGTACAATGGAAGGCAAACTGGCAGTCTCCAAGATTTTCAGTCTGCAAGGAGGCCTGACCATACAGCGAAGCCGTTATGATGAAGCTCAGGCATGGAGCGATGACGAGAATGTGGCTCCAGTCAGCAAAATGTTCCGTTCACCGGACACCTACGGCTATATGGTGGCATGCTACTCTCCTTTCAAAAACTTCGACATTGACCTGTCCGGCACATACACAGGGTCAATGCTGACACAGCATCTCACGGGAAGCGGAACCGATGTCGATGTAGCTGTCAACACCCCATCATTCTGGGATATGAGCTGCAAGATAAGTTACGAATTCAATGTCATGAAATCCTGCCGCATCAATCTCCACGCCGGTGTCAAGAATATTTTCAATGCCTATCAGAAAGACTTTGACAAGGGAGAATTGCGTGACTCCGGATACATCTACGGCCCGTCTCTTCCACGCTCATTGGTCGTCGGAATGGGACTGAGTTTCTAAAGCCGTGCGATTTCTTCTGGTGAGCATACTGACATTGCTCTCGACATTGATTCCAGCATTCGGCCAGACCGGCCTCTACTCATATGACGGAGGTTACTTTCTGAGAAACGGTTCGCATTGGGAGGAGTATCGTCCGGCTGAAAGACATGAGGTCTGGAACGAGTATGAGCAGGTGAAGACAGACGGCAAGTTTCGGTTCTGAAAGCATGATTATCATGTGGTTCCTTGGTGTCCCATCCAGCGACAGCAGGGGATTCGTTCTGTATAAGAATGATGACAAGACGGATGAGGTCCTGTCATACATCATTGATGCCGACGGTAAGGACGGTAAGATTGTCTGCATAGTAAGAGGTATTCCGGGACTGACTGCAACTTCTACCGGCCAATTGGGACAGAATGGTAAATTTTACCCATTCCGCAGCACACAAAAAATAACAGGCGTCAGAATCTATACTAGCCGGAGCCTGCTATCCCTACTATTCTGAACCAATGAGCATCCTAATAAGTCTGTGAATGTATATATAATAAACTGATATACAATTGATTATATAGGTTTGGGGTAAAATGCAAATATGCTCATCACCCTGATTTTTTATGGGAGTGAGCATATTGGATAGCGAGTTAAAATCAGCGTAACAATCAATGGCTCAATAGATTATAAGGATTTTTGCAGCTTTATGGGGATGCTCATTGGTTCCAAAATTTACAGGCGTTTCCGCAGTTATGTCTTGACGTGTAGCTGATCGGCCTCTACCGTTGCGTTTTCAAACGTCAATAGTCAATGGAAACACAGGAGAGCACTTTCCTTGCAAGTTAGCTCCGGACGGACCAGTTCATAGCCGGACAGCGGCATAGCACGCTTATCTCAATCCCCCTAACCTTATGTTTTCATTGGGACTCTGTCCCAAACCCTGACACTCCGTGCGGCCTTTGCGTCCTCCACGTATTTGCTGTCGCAAATACACGGACCCGGCCGGTCGTCTGATGACGACTTGTTAATTTTCAAGGGGGCACATCAGGGCCTGCGGGCTTTCCATCGCCACACAGCTTTCCCTGCCTGCCAACTCCGGCCCGGCATCTGAAGATGCCTTCCCTGAGGAATTCCGCTTGCGAAGCACCCTGAGCTGAGCGGGCTCTTGACGCAGTTCGGGACAACATCCATGAAGACCGACGGGGGCGAAAAGGCCGGATCTGCACACATGAATCCAACGACGGGGGCAAAAGCCAACGATCTGCACCCGTGACAATGAAATAAAGGGATGACGGGGGCGAAAAGGCCGGATCTGCACACGTGAATCAAACGACGTGTGCAAAAAGACCAGATTGTACACCTCGTGGGACTCATATGAAATGAATATAACATACGCCACACACAGAACCGAACCATGCCTATAACAGACGCCATGGATTCATGATTGGCAAATCACGCAGAATTGCGTATATCTACTTTTTGATGTATTTCAGATAATAGCTTTTTGTCATGAAGCCATCGCATCCGGTCTTGTCGGACCTATAGTTGGTACATCCAAGAAATGGTTCTTCTTTGCCCTCCTTGACAATAAGATAGCCATCACGGCATTTGTCACACTTCAAGATTGACAGTTCACCGCCGCGAAGATCGTTTGTCATGAAGTCGCATATTTCAGGTTCATTGCTACAAAGCCAGAGTTTCAGACTATAATGCGGTTTGTAACGCAGTTGGAGCGGATACCCACATATCGGGCATCGCTTGATATCCGCCAGATCATTATTGTCTTCACAGCTGATCTTTCCATTGACTTTCACCTTCTTGTAGTCGCGGACAAGTTCTGACACAAATTGCGAAGGATGCTGTTCAGGAGTGACAATATATACTCGGTTCTTGGTTCTGGTAAGTGTCACATAAAACAGGCGTCGCTCTTCTGCGTATGCGATGGAGAAGTCATCCTTTACAACAAACTTCAGCACCGGATCTTCTTGAATCTGAGACGGGAAGCCATACAACTCATTGCGGGCATTTATGATAATGACATTGTCAAAGCCAAGCCCTTTGGCTCTATGGACAGTCATGAACTCCAATCTCGCTCCAGGATAATTTTTCAACAAGACTCCACCCGTTTTCTCATCGTATATGAAGTCGGCAGACCTGCTGAGATGATAAGCGTCAAAGCCATATCTCCCCAGCAGCAGTATAGATGATTTCGGATTCTCTTGAAGAATTCCAGAGACAATGTTCTCTACAGTCTTGCCTATCATATAGTACTTGCCGCCCTTGCCCTTGGTCTGCTTCCTGTCCACCTCTTCCGTATAAGACTCGATCACGACAGGGTCCTCTATATGCTTAGTGGACACCAGAGCCTTCTTCAATTGAGAATCATTCTTCTGAATAAAGCCTCCAGCTATATCGATTACCTCTTGTGCATTACGGTATGTACGTGTTATCTTGAGTTCCTGGCCATATCCCATTGCTTCCTTGAACTTGGTGAACAAGGATATGTCAGAACCGGCATAAGCATAAATAGACTGCCAATCATCACCAACTGCGATAATCTTAGCATCACATATTTTGCTCAATGCTTTAGTAAGATCGAACCTCTGCCGAGAAATGTCCTGATACTCATCAACGATAATATACTTGAAGTCAAGCGACTTGCCGGAAATCAACTGCTGATTAAGGATGCGGGCAGATTCATTGATCATGTCCTCAAAATCCACAGCACGTTTCTCTTTCAGGCGTTTGGCATACTCGTGATAACACTGTTGAGCCACATCCAGGAAAAGACGTGACCGTTCATTGGTAGCCTGAGCCTCCCATTCATAGAACTTTTCAATCGCATATCCGTTGGTTTTGAAGTTCTGAATGAATGTACAGATGAGTTTAACCAGTTTAAGGATATACTTGTTTTCCTCTGTATTGACAATCTTCTCGAACACCTCATGCGAGGATCGTTGATTCAGGACGAAGCCATGTTGGATCAATTGTTCTTTAAGATGCTCAATCAACGGTCTGCCATCATTGTAGGCTGAGAAGGTATAGATCAATTCAGTATGATGCTTCCTGTGCAAAAGCACCTTATCATTGATTGCTTTCTTATATTTAAGCAATTGTTCTGGAGTGTAACGGTTGTTCCTGCCGTCCTCCGTGATGCCGAAGTGCTCAAGATATGCGATTTTATCGCCCTGTTTCAATGTAAAATCAGGCGTATATGGCTTGTGGGCATTGAGAATATTATACTGATATGGCTTTTCATAGCGATAATCGATATTGTTCAGATACAAGAAGTTGGCGATGGACACCTCTTGTGCTGAACGCAGAGTCTCGTGAGCAATAGAGATCTTGTTGCCGGTTCTCTTTTTGATAATCTCCTCGGTGTATTCGCTCATATTGCCCTTAAGCGTTGAAAAATCTGCTTTGGAGATATAGTTGAAGAATGTGTTGAGGTCATCTCCTTCGTATGGCGCGTCAAAGTAACTGCCGAAGAACAAAATCAGCTTATCCACCAGATCCGGCTGTTCAAGAATATTGCCCTTCAGGTAGTTGTTGATGACATTGAACAAGAATCCTCCATCAACGACGGTCTTGCCTGCAGATTCCTTCTTGCGCAGAATTGCATAGCCTGTACTATGGAAAGTTGTTACCGGACACGGGATTCCCAGACCCTTGTTGATCTTGTCCTTCAACTCGCCTACAGCTTTGTTGGTGAATGAGATAACAAGTATCTCTTCCGGTTTTATGCCTTTCTTCTCGACAAGATAACGGACTTTTGCCGCAATGGTAGTAGTCTTGCCCGCTCCTGCGCCGGCGATGACAAGAGTATAGTCCTCATCCGAGAGCACGACCTCGCGTTGTTCCTCATCAAGACTGATTGCCGGATCCACTGTTTTCAATATGTTGTCAAGATAATGCTGCTCGCTCTTCAGATGTTTGTCAATGTAATCTTTATTGTGTTTTTCTACTGATGCGGGAATTGTCTTGAACTCATCGTAATCAACATAGTATTCCAGGAACCTGTCAACCCATTTTTCCTGCAAGTCATTCTGGCTGCAATAGAACGAAAGTGTCTTTGCCCGTTTCTGAGCATTGAAAAAATTA
>UMDL01022310.1_pt1 | contig 31390 bp, 27 predicted proteins | sample 1964481 | NCBI WGS metagenome assembly UMDL01 (sample SAMEA4835993, study PRJEB28245) | human gut metagenome | biome: gut microbiome; material: fecal sample | place: Denmark | collected 2008 | reverse complement strand
CCAGCGAACTCTTGCCGCTTCCCGGCGGGCCGACCATGATCAGATTGTGTCCTCCCGCCGCCGCGATCTCCACACCCCTCTTGGCACCCTCCTGCCCGATGATCTCGGAGAAATCCATCACATCCTGACCTGCCGGCCTTTCCGCACGCTGGGCGTTTCTCGCCAGTTTCCTGTAAAGCCGTGTGTTCCAGACAAGAAGATCACTGCAATCCTCATTACCCTCAAGGATTCTCAGCACATCTGTAAGTGTCTCGACACCGAAAACCGACAGATCCCTGCACTCCGTTGCCTCCAGCGCCGAGCGGATCGGGAGGATGCACCCGGATATTCCCATCTCCACCGCAAGGTCTGCTATCGGCAACGCCCCCTGCACCTCCCTCACAGATCCATCCAGGCCCAGTTCCCCCATTATCAGGTACCTGTCAAGACCCGGAAAGCTTTTCTGCCCGGAAGCCGCGATGATGCCGACGGCGATCGGCAGGTCGTACCCGCTTCCGTTCTTCCGCACGTCCGCCGGAGCCAGATTGATCACTATCTTCTTGCCAGGAATCCTGAAGCCCAGCGACTGAAGGGCAGTCACTGTCCTCAGAAGGCTCTCCTTGACAGCCACATCCGCAAGTCCGACCAGATGTATTCCTATACCATGCGTTATGTCCACCTCCACGGTGACGGGGACAGCCTCGATGCCGACGCACTTCGCCCCAAGAATGTCTATCAACATAGTTTGAGTTCATTTGTACACCGGCAAAAATGGCACAACTAAACGTAAATTTTCTAAAGAAACAGAAATTTCGTCATAAAAAACAGAAATATTTTTTCTTTATGACGGTTCCGGCTCGCAAGATCATAGCCGATCGGCTGTCAGAATTCCATCGACCAGCCCAGACTCGGCATAATCGGGAATAAACTGACCTGCTTCCACCTGCGTTCCTCAGTGTCATAAGTCAGACTGAACGGGTTATGACGGTTGAAGAGGTTGTATATTCCTATATTCAAGGTCTGCCGGCACTTTTTGTCCTGGTTGAACTTCAGGCAAAATCCCAAATCCATCCTGACGTAGGAGGGCATCTCAAAGTTGTTGACAGAGGTGAAATACTTCAATGGGACCTTATCAGGCTCCCCGATCAAGAAGCCTTGATAATAACCTGACGCCACAGTCTCCCAATGTCCGGACTGGTAGGTGAACAACGCGTTCACGACAATCTCGCGGCGGTTGGTTTTGGAAACGCAATAGTCTGCCGTGACATTAAGGATGTGGGGTCTATTGAATTTTGCCGGGAATGGCACTTCTACATTCACTTTCGGGAATGTGCGGTCTGTCTTCGACCAGGTGTAGGCAATACGGTAGTTCAGTTTCTCGCCGGTCTTCTCATAAAGAAACTCCAATCCTTTCGATGAGCCTTTGCCGACATCTATCTTATCTCGCCATCCTGCGGCGGCTGAACTGAAGAGAGAGGTAGCATCCGTGAAATAGACCAAGTCCCTCATTCTCTTTGTGTAACAGCCAAGTGACAGACGATGGCTCTCAAATGACATAAACATTCCTGCGTAATACTGGCTCGCCTTCTCCGGCCCGAACTGATTGTCAGACGGAACTATCAGATCCAAGGACCATCCAAGCGGGACTCCCTCCAAAGTATGATAATATTGGGTTGTCCAATCCGCCGTAACCTCAAAACCAAGCCAAGAAGCGGCGTTCATCCTTGCCAGAAGGCTGGCCTCCGGATCAAAGGAAACAGATTCTATGAAGACATCCGTCCTGTCTGTCCGGCAGTAGTTCAATCGTCCGGAGGCTCGGAAATCATACCTGTTTTCCTTTTTAAACTCAACCTGCGAGTGAAGTGTGCCTGTCAGACAATTCGTGACATGACCAGACGACGGAGAGTCCGACGAGCCCATCAGCAAAGATCCCCCTGTGATTCTCTGGGAGGTGGCGGGGTTGAATATGGCATAACGCCCTTTCAGTCCTCCTTGAAAATGGAATATCCTGCCATCATAATTGGAGCATACCGTCAAGGCAGTCTCGTCTATGGAACTACGGAGAGCGAGATTGTTGTCCGTACTTCCAAGAATCTTCACCATTCCCTGCGCATTGCTGAACTTGTTGTACGACAGTCCGCCACTGACGTTCCATGAATCACTCAAGTCCCCCTTATACTGAAGGCTTCCGATCAGATTGTTCCATTGGATGTGTTCTTCAGAGTTCACGCCATAGGTGTAACTATAAGCATCCGTACTGTTGAAGGCACTTAATGACAAGCCATGTCTGCCATTGATCTTCCAGCTTACCTTGCCGAAAGCGTCATAGACAAGCGCTTTAGGACTGCCAATGCTGTCTAATGCCGAGGATAATCCCTTCAGGGCCTTAAGTTCCAAGCCGACAGGCGAAAGTCTCACTGATCCGATGAACGAAATCCTATCCTTCAATATGGGCATAGAGAGACTTGCCCCCAATAGGAAGTTGCTCACACTGGCCTTCCCATGGAAATCGTGGTAATCACCATCACTACTTGTGAGTTTTATGTGAGACGCCGTAAGGTTGCCCTCCTCCGAAGTGAAACCACCGACCTGAAACATCGCATCGGAGATGACATCCGGTGAATATACCGATGTGAAACCCAGCAGATGGCTCGAACCATGGATAGGGATTCCGTCCAAAGTCACGAGGTTACTCCCGAGGTTGCCTCCTCTGACATAAAATGCGGAAGATCCCTCCCCACCGGTAGACACCCCGGGAAGGGTCTGGATGAACTTGATGACATCCGCCTCGCCGACAGCTGACACCATATTACTGAAATCCTTCACATTGATGATCCTTGTGCCAGCCTCTCTGGCTCCACTTTTCTTCCCAAACACAACAGACCCGCGCAAGGTGTCCTTCACTTCATTCATCTGAGCGAATGCCATAGACAAAGGGAATAGAGACAAGATTGCCAAAACAACTATTCTTTTCATGACATCTCTTTTTCAACAAACGAATATGTCCCTATTTTCTGTCACCCGGTACAAAATCATTCAGGTAGCCCCTTATACCGGTTTTGTTGTTCCGATGGATCATCGCTCCGAACACTCCGAGACCGCCGGTGATGTTTGAGTAGATGTTCTCAGTGTCATACTCGAACAGGAAGTTGTCCTTGTTGATATGCTTGCGGTAAACTTCTTTGAAGTAGTTGTCGGCCTCATCGGAAAGGATGTAGATGTCGTACAAGCCACCCCGCTCCTGGTACGGGCCGTCATAGTTCGACCACGATGTCGGGAACGGCCGCACCAGGACAAAGGCAATGTCCGAATATATCGGGGAATCTTTCAGTTCTGCCTGTGTCTGTCCGCTATGGTAGTCCTTGGGAATGTCTATGCGTACGAAGCCTTGATGCACCTGCAGGTCGCCCATCATCAGCGGGTACCAGCCCAACTCCTCACGAAGCCACTTGGGCATCGCCTTGACCGAGTCGGCAGAGAAGCATGGAAGGTCACTCACACGAAGGGAGGTAAGGTTGAAGTCATCAGCGCAGAGGTGGCTGGTGGCTATGTACTTCTGATAGTCATCGCCCCACCCCTTGTCCTTAGGGAATGCCCACAGGTGACTGGCGAGAAGGCATGGATAGCCATAATACGGTGGACACTCCGGGGAGCGGTTGAAAAGGCGAAGTTCGTATGAATACATCAGGTACCTCTTCTTATGACGTCCCTCGCTGGCATCATACCCTCTGCCATAGCAGGCAACAGTCACGTCAGAAGGGAACGTTGTGGACGCCTGAAGGACATGACCTTCAAGCTCTATCACCAAATTGTATCGCTTGCCATATTCAGGTCTATATTCGCATTGCCAAAGGCCATCTCCGACATAGTTGAACTTTCTAGCCCCGGCATAGTCATACTTCAGTGTGACTTCCGCATTTTCGACAGGACGTCGGATTCCGTCCATCAAGGTCGTGGTGTAGTACATCTCCAATGTCTGGACATCATTCTCCGTCAGGATACAGTTCACCACCACCTGAGGTTCCTCACCTGCGTCAAGGTCTATCGGCTCAACGCAGGCTGCAAAGAAGGCCGCCATCGGCAGCACCGACAGAAGCGGCTTCAGCAGATTATCTCTCAATGATTGGAACGTCATGCTATTGTTGCGATTAAGTTATTTCGCGGGCATTTATACATTGCAGAACAATTGTTCCTGTAACGCACATAATTCAAACCAGGATTCGCTCCTCCGCTGATGATCACCGCCCAGTTATTAGACTCCATAGGAAATGATCCTGCCTGAATTTTATTAATACTTGATTCCAGTATACCAGAAGTCCTCGTATTCTTTTCAACCCATTTATTTTTAATACACTCATATTCAATATTATTTCTCGGCAACGCCCATTCCCATGAATCCGCGTCAGAACTCCCGGAATATGCATTTACATAAATATAAAGCCATTTTGGTCCTCCGTTTTGCAAAGGATTTGAATCAATCATAATAATCCAAGAATCACATGGAACAACACCGTAACGTTCATTGAATGTGGCGAACTTTGTATTCTTTTTTATTATAGTTTTACTACAATATACCAAATCATACTCATCAATGTCCTCCTTGACAATCTCCAGTGCCTGGGCCTGGGTTATCGGTGATCCGTCAGAGTTGTACGGTTCTTCATTGCTCTCCTTGTTGCAGGAAATCATCGCCATAGCAACGATTAGTATAAGTGCCGATATATTTTTCATACGATCCTTGTTTAAACCATCCTGTCAATAAAATGTGACTTTCCTCCGGCATCAAGATCAATTGACTCGACGCTGGCCGCCATGACAACAGTAAGTAGAAGCCACAAAGGCAATACCTCTTCTATTCTACGTGACCTCATTGGTGAAAGCGTCTTACTATCTCTGTGTTTCCTCCCAATGGATTGGAGAACGAATACGACACAGCGTACTCTTCGGGAATTTCACCGGAGACATAGAAATCAATGAAATCGGTACCCATGTTGACAACTTCGTAGTCCAAACCATCTATACGCCACTCTGGGGACGAGACATATGGACTGTTAAACGGAATGTAGAACGACCCGCCGGACAATGAGCCACTGATCAGAGTATCTGTAAAATTGATTCCGGACTCCCATAAGTACACATCATTTTTTAATGAATAAGTCTTGAAAGAGGTGGTGATATTCGCATAAACGTGATCCTCCGCCATGGCCTCGCCTGTCGATTTCCTCGCAATGGCAGAAAACCGGTCCCGTGAGGTCAACATAACATCGCCGTTCATCGCGGACCACTCCACGGTGTACGCTTTAGGGACTACCGACAGTTCAAACAGGTAGCCTCCAGGATTGGAGGTCATGTGCAACGGGCCTGTCAAAACCGGATAGCCGAACTCCTCGCCAGAGAGCCCGTACTTCTCTCCCATGGGTTCCGGCTTGGAAGCATACTGAGGGGTTTCCGATTGAATTCCATCATTGGTCTGCGCATAACGAAATATCTCTTCAGCCGACACCCCGTCATAGCCGTTCAAGTCGGCATTGACCACTGTTCCGTCCGGAGTTCTTCCTGCAGCGGCGCTTATCCAATGATATAGGAACTCGTCATATAGGTTATCACTGCTTGACCAAGACAACTCTTCTTTCATAGAAGCCGTGGTAATCGTAATATTTGAGCAAGAAGACAGCGGAAAAATAAAGCCTCCGCTATAGCACTGACCAAGAACGACGTGTTTTTTGGAGTGAGAATTAATCTTTTTGACTTCTTCCGCAAATTCCGAGGCGGATATTACATCCTCATTCCAAAGACATATATACGACTCATTGTTACGTCGACCACCATGGTCTGTCACAAAAATCAAGACTTGCTCGTCTGATTTCACCTGTCCCTTGAGATAATTGAACACATTTGACAAGTTTGACCTCGTGGCAGAATAGTTGATGTCATCTGTGCCGTCACCATCCAAATCCAATGGAGACGACATATAAGTTTCATTATTCATACGTCTATCCAAACCATAAGACTTACCATCAGACATAACAACAATTATGCGCTCCCGACTGTAATTGTATGTCTGCCTTAAGCATTTGTATATCGCAGAGCAGTCGTTCCAATAACGTTCCCAATTTACATCTGACCTAACGCCGCCACTTATGATCACAGCCCAATTATTGGACTGATCATCAAAAGATGATGCACGGATTGATGACAATGCAGATATAGCAATTGTGGGTTCATCCTCTTTTCGCATAAATATCGACTTAACGACCTCATATTCAAAAGTGTCAGGGAAGCCCCATTCCCAAGAATCCTTATCTGCATTGCCGGAATATGGATCGACATAAATATAAAGAAAGAATGGACCGCTGTTCGCCGAAGGCTCAGTGTTTATAATTACGACCCAAGAATCACACGGAGTCTGGCCATACTTGTGAGGATACGTACAGAATTTCGTTCCTTTCTTTACTATCGACTTGCTGACATACACCACGTCATACTGGTCGATGTCCTCCTTGACAATCTCCAAGGCCTGGGCCTGGGTTATCGGTGATCCGTCGGAGTTGTACGGTTCCTCCTTGCTCTCCTTGGTGCAGGAAATCATCGCCATAGCAACGATCAGTATAAGTGCCGATATATTTTTCATACGATCAAATTTGCCTCGTTAATGTTCTTACTATTCGGTAATTTGCGGTCATGTTGTGTTCACAAACATAGTCATTTTTTTCCGAATATAGTTTCCTTATGGGATAAAATGTTAAAATACTGTTACAACGGTGGTATTTGCCCGTTTTTTAGCTAACTTTATAAAGATTTTTATAGCAAAAACGGAAATGGAGAAGAATGAGATAACTTTGTTCTGCGTCAATGACGGGAAGAACCACAAGATCGAGAAGGGAAAGTCGCTGAAGGATCTGGCGGACAAATGCTGCAAGTGCGTCACGGACAAGAAGACGGGACAGAAGTCCGACGTGCTGGCCGCACTGGTAGACAACAAGCTTAAGGAGCTGAGTTTCAAACCAGTGAACCTGCATCAGGTAGAATTCATCGGCTACAATCATCCGGACGGGAGAAGAAGTTACGTGCGCTCGCTCTGCTTCGTGCTGCAGAACGCCGTCAGGGAACTCTATCCTGACAAGGTGCTGGTGATCGACCATTCCCTGCCAAGCGGGCTGTACTGCGAGATCCGGGAGATCGGCAAGACGGAGGACGGACGCAGCAAGGTCTACTTCGTCACAGACGATGAGATCGACAGGATCCGCGAGAAGATGAAGGAGATCGTGGCCAGGAACCTTCCTTTCACCAAAGTCAAGATGTTCTCGGAGGAAGCGGAGAAACTGTTCATCGAGAACAATCAGCCGCAGAAGGCCGAACTCCAGAAAAGCCTTGGAACCTTCATTTGCAGCGTCTACTATCTGGACAGAATGGCCGACACGTTCCACGGGCCGCTTATCCCGTCAACTGGCTACCTTAAGGTGTTCGACATCAGCGGAATGGGCAACGGATTCTGTCTACAGTCGCCAATGATGACGGACTTCTGCAAGGTGATGCCGATGAAGCGCCAGGGAAAGATTGCTGCGGCGCTCAAGGAATATTCCGACTGGTGCTCCATCATCAACATCGGAAGCATCGGCACGCTGAACAAGGCTGTCAAGGACGGCAAGGCCGTCAGCATCATCAACCTTGCCGAGTCGCTCCACGAACGGAACTACGCCAGGATCGCCGACAGGATCTATGCTGAAAGAGGGGTGAAGAGGATCGTGATGATCGCCGGACCTTCCTCCAGCGGAAAGACATCGTCGTCCCTCAGGATCGCCCTCCAGTGCAAGGTGCTGGGACTCAAGCCGAAAGTCATCGAGCTGGACAACTACTTCGTGGACAGGGAACATACTCCCAAAGACGAGGACGGCAACTACGATTTCGAGTCTCTCTACGCTATGGATCTCGAATTCCTCAACAAACAGCTGAACGAGCTACTTGAAGGAAAGGAAGTTGAGGTGCCGCGTTTCGACTTCAAGACAGGAAACAGGATCTTCGAGGGCAACAAGCTACGTCTGGAGGACAAGGACATCCTTATCATGGAAGGCATACACGCCCTCAACCCTGAGATGACCTCGGCGGTGGACGACTCAAGAATATTCAGGGTCTACGTCTCCGCCCTGACATCGCTGAACATCGACGAGAACAACAACATGTCCACTTCGGACAACCGACTGCTCCGCCGTATGGTGCGCGACAACAGGGTCAGGGGCATCACTCCGGAAGAGACCATCATGAGATGGAACAGTGTGCGCCGGGGAGAGAGCAAGAACATATTCCCGTTTCAGGAGAACGCTGACGCCCTGTTCAACTCCGCTCTGATCTTTGAACTTCCGATGCTGAAATATTACGCCGAGCCGCTCCTGCGCAGGATCGCGCCGAACTCCCCTGCCTACACCGAGGCCGTGCGGCTGCTAAAGTTCCTGGACTACATCGTGGAACTCCAGCCAAGCGAGATCGCCGCGATTCCGCCGACATCCATCATGCGCGAGTTCATCGGCGGCCAGACACTGACCAGAGACTGAATCGACGTACAGACGCAAGACACAATACAACTCAGGGGTTGTCACGAAGTGACTGTGCTTAAACATAAAGGGCCGGCTAATTGCCAGCCCTTTATTTTATATCACCTCCAGCGAGCTGGAAGTTATCCAGCCTTGGCGACCGTCGGCAAGGGAGATGTTCTTCCAGGAGCCGACCTCGTCAAGTATCCTGACCTTGGTACCTTCGTGGATGACAAAGAGATCTTTGGAGGAACCGCTTGACGGAGAACTCTTTACGGACGAAACGGGCGACATCACGATCGCTGTGTCCGTCTTAATGCTGTCGGACTTCTGCCAGAGAGAGAATCCCAAGGCGCCGGCGGAAAACAGCAGAAGCACGATTCCGCAGTAGAATCCGGCGCGCCTCCTGCCTGCCGAAGCACCCAGCAGGAACAGCAAACCCATTGCCAGAGCGGCAGCGAGCAGTATAAGGAACATGACGGCCCACGCGTCGGAACTCATCACATAGCAGACCTTTCTGGCCACACTCTTGAGGATGAACTCAGGCACAGGCTCGATCTTGTCCTGCACAAAACTGTTGGTGAACTCAAGATTATAGCGGGCGTCTGAATAGGACGGATCCAACCTCAGCGCCCTCTCGTAGTCAAGGATGGCGCGTGGATAATTGCCCTGCTTGAACCAGGCGTTGCCAAGATTGTAGTACAACGTGGCGGATTTATACCCCGCGTCCTCGACCTGGGTCCAGGCCGCCGACGAGTCGGCGAACCTTCCGTCCGTGTAGGCCTGAACGCCGGCAGTCCACAATGAGTCAATATCCCTGGCCTGGACATTCATGGAAACGCCAAGCGAGAGGATCACGGCGATGACCGTGGCCACCTTGCCGGATGACTTGCCGCCGGACTTCAGGCTGGAGTCAATGGATGAGATGACCTTGAGAGCCTCATCGTAGTGAGACCTCATGGCATCGTTGCCGCCGTCAGGAGAATAACGGGCGAACTCACAAGCGTCAAGAAGATCGGTGAAATTCCTTGTAAGTTCCTCGCTGACACCACCTTCGGTCAGAGCAGAGGAGATGTTGTCCTTGCTGATTTCAGACATGTCCATGTTCAGTTTGTCGGAAATAAATCCGATGAGAGCCTTGTGAAGCTCCTCATAGAAAGCCGTGTAGAGATTCTTGTCAAGATAGCCGCCAGCCTGCGCGAGACGTTTCTGAGCCATCTTCGCGGCGCGCCTGTTCTTTGTTCCGGCGACATCTGCCCTCAAGGCAGCCACCTTTCTGAACGCAAGGAAGACAGCCAGCGCACCCAGAACCAGGATCGTCAAGAGGATCCAGAACAGCACGGAACCCACAAAGAACGACCCCGAGGCGGACAGGCCCGGTTTGCCGGTGAATATGAAACGTATGTCGTCTGCAAGACTCTTCACATCCTTACGCTCGACACCCGAATTCACCGTCACGGCTGGAGACGAATCTCCGCCCTTACCCTTAGCCACCTTGATGTGCATCGGCTCAGTCCTGAGTGTCACGTACTTGCCGGAGTTTACATCGTAGTAGGAATATTCCACAGGCTCGATCGTGAAATCACCGTGGCTTCTTGGGATGAAAGGATACTCGAAAGACTTGCTGCCGGACGTGCCGCCGGTGCTCTTGTCCGTGTTCTCCGTCGTCTTCGTGTCATAGGTCTCGAAATCAGGAGGGAAGCTGACCTTCGGTTCTTCAAGAAGCGAGACATTGCCGCGTCCGGAGACCGTAATGACCAGAGAGGCCGCGTCATGAGTCTTGAGGTTGTCCGATGTCAGACGCGCGGATATTCCGAAATTACCCACGCCTCCTCCGAATGACGCAGGCTGCCCAGCGGGAAGCGGGTTCACCTTGACTTTCAGCGGCGAGGTTGTGACTCTCTTGCGGATGGTACGGTAGTCATCCTCGAAGAACCGGTCGAAGATGCTGCCGGACGAGGACGGGCTGTTCCTCACATTTACAAGGCAGACAAGCTCCGCCGGATCGATCGGGATGGTTCCCGACTGCTGAGGAATCAGGACATAGGATCTGAGGACTGCCGTGTTGTAGATCTTGTCGTCAAGGCTCTCGCGCTTGAACTCTATGTTGGTCGGAACGTAAGTCTCCTGGCTCCAGAAGCCATTGAATGTAGGGAACTTGGCATTCTCGAAGCCCACCACATTGGCTCTTTGGTAAATCTTGAGTGTGGCCGTGATCGGTTCGCCGATGACCACCTCATGCCGGCTGAGGCTTAGCCTCAGGAACAAGTCTCCGGAAGAGACATCACCGGTAGAGGAAGAAGGCCGGCGTTCACTTGAGGATGACTGGCCCGCGCCGCCGGAAGACCCGGAAGATCCTGAAGATGACGCTCCGTCGCTCACAACCTGCACGTTAGCAGGAGAGGACGAGATTCTTTCCCCTGAGACACTGGCTGTGGCGGCAGGTATCTGGAATGTGCCGGTGGATTTAGGAATAAGAATGTAGGTGAAAGTTGTCTGGCGGGAGGACGACCTCTTGCCGTTGATGATCTGTATGCTGGCGCTGGTCCCCTTCTGCGGCCCCCAGACCAGCTGGAAGTCATCACCGGCAGACCATTGGAAGTCTGTCGGGGCCTTCTCGCCGTCAATTATGAACGTGACATTGAACTGCTCGTTGACAGCGACGACATCCGGTACCTCCACCTTGATGGAACTCTGGCCGGACGCCTGAAAAAAAGCTACGAGCAATAATGCCACTACGTAAACCAATCTCTTCATATTCACTCTATTACCAATTCTTTTCCTTCTGTCGTGATTTCAGCAAAGCCGCTTTCTCCTTGTTCACCTTGTCCTGGGTCTTCTTCTCTCTGGCCTGGATAGCCTTCAGCATCTGCTGAGCCTGCTGAGGGGAGATTTTAGCATCTCCCTCCCCTTGCTGAGGATCTTGTTGAGGATCAGGCCGGTCTCCTTGATTCTGATCAGGATTGTCATTCTGATTCTGATTCTGGCCGCTATTGTCCTGATCCTTATTGTCCTGATCCTGCTGGTTGTCGCCTCCGCCACCCTGCTGCTCCTCGTCCTTGAGCATCTGTTTGGCATAGGCGTAATTCTCCTTGGCCTCCAGATCCTCCGGATTGAGAAGGATTGACTGCTTGTAGGCCTCTACAGCAGCCTTCCAGTCCTTTTTCTGCACGGCCACGTTGCCCTGGTTGTAGAAATAGTCAGCGGCACGCCCGGAAGCGGGAGCAATCTCCTTCAATCTGTCCAGAGTCTTGGCGGCCTCATCGAAATTGCCCTCACGGTACAGGGCGCCGGCTAGATTATAGCCGGCGGCGAACGAAGTGGAATCCTTAGCCTGCGCCTTACGGTACTCTATCTCAGCGTTCTGCCAATTGCCTTTCTTGTACTGACGGTTGCCCGCCCTCACCTCCTTGCGATCAGTCTGAGCCATGCAGACACCGCAGGCGAGAGCCAGCAGGAAAGCCGTCAATGAATATCTTAAAATCCTCCTCATCTCTTTCCTTCAAACAAATGTCTTCTGGCACGCCTGTCTCCGACAAGCATCTCCAGAACGAAAAACACCAATGCTATGCCGAGGAAATACATGAACTGCTCGTTGTATTCCTCAAACACCACGGAATTATATTCCTCATCCTCCATCTTGCGGATGTCGCTTATGATCGGGGTCAGGCCGAACTCATCGTTGCCGGCATGGACGTAGGCTCCGCCTCCGGCAGAGGCGACATTTCTGAGGGTCTCCTCGTCGAGACGTGTCACGACGATGTTGCCGTCCTTGTCCTTCAAGAGTTCGCCGTTCATCGGAATAGGCTGGCCATCAGCTGATCCGACACCGATCGTGTAGACTTTGATCCCGGCCTCGGCGGCCTGCTTTGCTGCGGCCACCGCGTCATCCTCGTGGTTCTCGCCATCGGTGATCACGATGATCGCCCTGCTGTGCTCACTCTGGGCGCTGAAACCCCGGACCGCCGTGCTGATCGCATCCCCGATCGCCGTTCCCTGAATCGGGATGGACTCCGTGGAGATGGAATTAAGGAACATCTTTGCACTCACATAGTCGGAGGTGATAGGCAGCTGGACGAACGATGTGCCGGCGAACACTATCAGTCCGATCCTGTCGTCCTTAAGTTTGTCGGTGATTCTGGAGATGGCCAGTTTGGCCCTTTCCAGCCTGTCAGGAGAATAATCCTGGGCGAGCATCGAGTTGGACACGTCCAGGACGATCATGATTTCGGCTCCCTTTATCTTGTGATCCTTGAGTTTAGCTCCGATCTGAGGCCTTGACAGGCCGATCACGAAAAAGAAGAACGCCAGCGAGAGCAGCACTGTCCTGACCCACAGCTTGCCACGCGACCAGGACGGCATCAGCTCGTTCACGAGAGCCTCGTCGCCAAACCTGCGCAGACGACGGCGCCTGCCCCAAAGCCATAGTCCCATTCCAAGAAAGAAGAACGGGATCAGCAACAAAAGCAAAAGATAATGCGGCGCGGCGAAAATTATCATGGCAACCTCCTTATCAACAGTTTAATGACAAACTCCAGCAGCAAGCAGATCAAGGCGGCCAACGCATAGGAGCCGAACAACTCCTTGTAGACAGGGAAACTGTCGATCGTCGTCCTTGCCTTCTCCATCTTGTTGATGTCTGAATATATCTCCGCAAGCTTCGTGTTGTCGGTGGCCCTGAAATAGCGGCCTCCAGTCATTGAGGCTATGCTGGAAAGCAGTTTCTCATCGAGTTCGACCTTAAGGTTCTGCATCTGGACTCCCCACGGAGTCATGACCGGATAAGGAGCCTCGCCATTGGCGCCCACACCGATTGTGTAGACTCTGATTCCGTAGGTCTTGGCGATCTCGGCGGCGGTCTCCGGCGAAACCTCGCCACAGTTGTTCACACCGTCCGTCAGCAGGATCACCACCCTGCTCTTGGCATCGGAATCCTTGATTCTCGCCACCGCTGTGGCAAGTCCGTTGCCGATGGCCGTGCCATCCTCGATCAGGTCGGTGGAGATCTCCTTCATGAGATTGATAAGTGTCGCCCTGTCGGTTGTCAGCGGGCACTGCGTGTAGCTCTCCCCCGCGAACACCACTATACCCATCCTGTCGGACGGTCTCTGGGCGATGAACTCTATCGCTATGTCCTTGGCGGCGCTGATCCTGTCCGGCGTGAAGTCCCTCGCCAGCATACTGGTGGAGACATCCATCGCAAGAACGATGTCGATACCTTCAGTGTCAACCTTTTCAATCTTCGTGGACGACCTCGGCCTGGCGATGGCCACCACAATCAATGACAGCGCGGCTATCCTCAGGACAAATGGAATATGCCTGACCACCCCGAGGACTGACCTGCCGCCCGACTTCCAAGGTCTCACGTTCGAGACTCTCAGGTGCGGCCTCCTGTCCCTGATCTCCACGTACAGGTAGCGCAGAACCAGCAAGGCGGGAACCACAAGGAGCCAAAGCAATCTTGGATATTCAAAGAACATTATGCCTCACCTCCTTCTTTTTTAGCTGGCGACTTAGACTCCGCAGCCTTCCGCGCCGCTTCCTCCTCGGCAAGTTGGGACTGGTAAGTCACTGTGACAAAGCGCACGGCGGCAGGAAGGGCGGCGGCGTTCTCCTCATCAGAAGCCGAAGCCTTGGCGAACTTCACGAAATCAGCCGTCTCGAACAAGGTCTTCATCTCCTCGTAAAGATCCGCCGGGACACCCGACGACTTCAGATCCTTGAATATCTCTGCCGTCGTCATCTCCATCGCGTCTATGCCGTAGCGCGCGTCTATATATTCCCTCAAAGCGTCCGTGATTCCGGAATAGAAAGCCTTCTGCTTCTCCGGTACCCAGTATTTGCTGCCTCTGAAGTGTTCAAGCTTCCTCAGCGCCACAAGATAAGGCGGATCCTTACGGGCCGCGCCGCCTCCGTTTCTCTTCCGCCTGGAAACGATCAGCATCCAGATCATTGCGGCCACGAAGGCGAGCGCCAATCCCCCCAAGACATAAGGAATCACCTCGGAGGCCTTGAGCGGATAACGTACCACTCCTTTTATGTCGTGGATCTGATAGGTCGCCGTGTCAACAGGCATCGTACTAATGTCCAGCACCTTAGGGTCGAAGACGAGGGTGTCCACCCTGTCCACTCCCGAAGCCCGTATGATGGAAAGCGGCGGAAGTTCGTACCTCCCCTCGTCAAACGATGTCACAACCATCGAGACATCTATGTCGTAGGATTTCGGCTCCTTCTTTCTACCTTTCACCCTGACAGTGTCGGCCACAAGAGGCATGACAATCTCCACGCTGTCCATGAAGCCCTTTGAGAAATCAGGCAGGGCGAACCTTGTCCCTTCCGCGACATCCTTAAGGTGGAAGCCGTAGCGGAACTGGTCGCCGATCAGAGCGGTGTCGCGCTTCTGCAGCGGCTCCAGAAAGGAATCCTCCGACCTTATCAACATCCCTTTCCCGCCGGGAGCCCGCTGTCCGGCAGCCGCCGTCGGCAGGATCACCGCGCAGAAAAGCAGAAATCCGTAAATCATTCTCTTCATCACTACCTCCTCCCGAAAAATGTCATCAAGCCCTTGACATAGTCCTGATCAGTCGCTATGTCAACAGAATCAATCTGATAGCGGTTAAACAACCTTCTCTCCCCTTCGTTGACCGCACCGAACCATCTTGAATATTCAGCCCTCGTCCTCTTGCTGGAGGTGTTGATCCATGCCGACTCTCCGGTCTCGGAATCCTTGACGTGAACCAGTCCGACATCCGGAATCGTCCTCTCGCGCGGGTCGTGTACCTTGATCACGGAGATGTCGTGCCTGTTCCGCGCCACCTTAAGGGCGTCCTCATAGCGAGGCGAGCCGTCAGGATTGACATCCAGCATGTCGGAAAGTACGAAAGCGGTGCACTTCTTCTTCATCGCGTTGGTCAGGTACCGCAGAGCCTGGCCTACATCCGTCCCGTCCGACTTCGGCTTGAGCTCGATGATCTCACGGATGATGTGGAGCAGGTGGCTCCGGCCTTTCTTCGGAGGAATGAACTCCTCTACCCTGTCGCTGAAGAACAGCGCGCCGACCTTGTCGTTGTTGATTATGGCCGAGAAACTAAGCACAGCCGCGATCTCGGCGATCAAGTCCCTTTTGGTTCTCTCGCTGGTACCGAAAAGACCGGAACGGCTGATGTCGATCAGAAGGACGACCGTCATCTCCCTCTCCTCCTCGAAGACCTTGACATAAGGGGCGCGTAGACGAGCCGTCACATTCCAGTCCATAGAGCGCACATCATCCCCGTACTGGTACTCACGCACCTCGCTGAAGGCCATTCCCCGACCCTTGAAGGCACTGTGGTACTCCCCGGCGAAGATCTGATGCGACAGAGCCCTTGTGCGGATCTCTATCTTGCGGACCTTGCGCAGAAGCTCGTTGGCCGATGAATTAGACGCCATGATTGAAATCTTTGATTATGACCACACTACGGAACCTGCACAGCATTGATCACCTCGGCGATGATCTGCTCGGTCGTGACGTTCTCCGCCTCGGCCTCGTAGGTCAGCCCGATCCTGTGGCGCAACACCTCATTGCAGACAGCCCTGACATCCTCCGGGATCACGTAGCCCCTTCTCTTGATGAAGGCGTAGGCCTTGGAAGCCATTGACAGCGAGATGCTGGCGCGTGGCGAGGCGCCGAAGGAGATCAGATCCTTGATCTTGCCCAGTCCGTAGTCCTCAGGGGTACGCGTGGCATAGACGATGTCCACGATGTACCTCTCGATCTTCTCGTCCATGTAGACATACCTCACGACGCTTCTCGCACGCACGATGTCCTCTGGCTTGATCACCGGATTCACCGTCGGGAACTCCCCGGAGTTGTTCATCCTGATGATCTGCTTCTCCTCCTCTTTCTTAGGATAGCTCACGATGACCTTCAGCATGAAACGGTCCACCTGAGCCTCCGGGAGCGGATAGGTCCCCTCCTGCTCGATCGGGTTCTGTGTGGCCATCACGAGGAAAGGCTCCGGAAGCTTGAAAGTCTGGTCGCCGATCGTGACCTGGCGCTCCTGCATAGCCTCCAGAAGGGCGGACTGCACCTTCGCCGGGCTACGGTTGATCTCGTCCGCCAGCACGAAGTTGGCGAAGACAGGGCCTTTGTGAACCTCGAACGACTCATCTTTCTGTGAGTAGATCATCGTGCCGATGAGGTCGGCAGGAAGAAGGTCCGGGGTGAACTGGATACGGCTGAACTTCGCATCGATCGCTTTTGACAAAGTACTGATTGCCAAAGTCTTGGCCAGACCAGGCACGCCTTCAAGAAGAATATGCCCGTTGGCGAGAAGGCCGATCAGAAGGTTCTCCACAAGGTGCTTCTGTCCGATGATGACCTTGCCCATCTCAAGGGACAGCATGTCCACGAAGGCACTTTCCTTCTGGATTCTATCATTTAGTTCCTTGACGTTTACACTTTCCATATTATACTGTTTTTTACTATTTTTGCAGCCAAACAAACTTTATCAAATGCGCTACAGGATCATCCTTTCCTACGACGGCTCGTCATTCTGCGGTTGGCAGATCCAGAACCAAGCGGAGACCGTTCAGGAGTGTCTTCAGAATGCTCTTTCGACTCTCTTGAAGGAGAACATCGCCGTCACAGGCGCCGGCAGGACTGATTCGAAGGTGAACGCTATCAACTATGTGGCCCACTTCGAAGCATCGAATCCGGACATTGACGCAAGCGCGGTAGGCTACAAAATAAATGCCATCCTACCCGCAGGAATCAAGGTTCATTCGGTTGAGCGATGCGAGCCGGATTTTCACGCCAGATTCGACGCCACGCAACGGGAGTACAAGTACTTTCTCCACCGCCGCAGGGATCCTTTCATGCGGGAATATTCCTACCTCTACACCTTCCCGCTCGATGTCGGGAAGATGAACCGGGCCGCACAGGCTCTTCTTGGAAAACATGATTTCAGCTGCTTTGAAAAGGTCGGCAGCGACAACAAGACCTCCATCTGCACCGTCACCCTGGCACGCTGGGAGGCATATTCCCCGGATCACGTGAGGATCATGGGCTACCCCGCCGAGGAAGGTGACTACCTGGTCTTCACGATCCGCGCCGACAGGTTCCTGAGGAATATGGTCCGCGCCGTGGTCGGCTCCCTCCTTGAGATAGGCCGCGGAAAGCGCGACGAGACATGGACCGCCACCCTCACCCAAGGCGGCACCCGCTCCAGCGCCGGCGAGTCCGTCCCCGGCCACGCCCTCTTCCTGACAAAGGTGGAGTATTCGGCAGATTAAGTGACCGAAGGTTATTCCTTGCCGTCCTCGATGGAGTCGCGGACGGTGCGGAGGTACTTCCGGCAGGCTTCGATAAGTTCCTTGGAACGCTTCACCAGCGCGCCGATGTCGTCCAGGCTCGTGGCCGGATCCTCAACCTTGGCGGCGATCTCGTCCAGTTCGGCGACCGCCTTTGTGTAGTCGAATTTCTTATCTGACATATTCATTGATTTTTAACTGATTTCACTCATCGCCGGGAGGGCGTCGTCCTCCTTTCCCGGCACATTGCTCTTAAGATCGACCTCCACGACACCGCACTTTACGGTGCCGTCGGCGAACATCATCCGCACCCTGTCCCCGACATGGGTTCTCGTGGCGGAATCCATCTTCACGCCGTCCCTGTCAAGCGCGAGGACAAAGCCCTTGCGGAGGATGTTGCGGGGATCGTTGGCGGTGATCTTCGTCTCCATCATGATCAGATGCGACAGCGCGCCGGAAAGCACGACACCCACACGGCCCCTTATCCGCTGCTCCACCCTTTCGACCGAGGAGGCGGCCTTGTCTATCCTTCTGTCTACTCCGTGGCCGATCCCGTCGGAAAGCCTGTCAAGGCGATGTTCCTGAGCCACAATGCGTTCCTTAGCCGCCTTCGTCACCGCTGACTCCAACAGGTCAATCCTGTGCAAGGCATCCCGGACACGGTTTCCGGCCTGCCTTCCCACCCTTGCCTCCAGCAGGCCGATTCTGGATTCCATGGCCGACAGGCGGTTGTTGAAGGAGAGCATAAGTCTTGACTCCAGCGTACCCAGGCGCTGATCCTCAGCGATGTAGCAATCCAGAAACAGATCGGCCAGAGCGGTCGGGGTCTTGACCGATGTGTTCGCCACCATGTCGGCGACGTGGTGGTCCTTGTCATGGCCGATCGCCGTGAAGACCGGAACCGGGCAGCGCGCGATGGCCACCGCGAGATCGTAGTCGTCAAAGCAGCCCAGATCCAAGTCCGAACCGCCTCCACGCATGATCAGCACGGCGTCATAACGGACCTGCGAGGAGAGAATCCGGGCGAAGGCCGCCACGATGGAGACCGGTGCGCCGTCGCCCTGCATCAATGCCTCGAACAGTCTCACGTTGAACACGAAGCCATATTCATTTTCCATCAGATGACGGCGGAAGTCGCCGAAGCCTGCCGCCCCGGGAGCGGAGATGACCGCCAATGAATATGGCAGAGCGGGCAATTGCAGGCGCTTCTGGAGATCCAGCAGCCCTTCACGCCCCAGCCTTTCGATCGTCTCCTGCCTTCGGCGCTCGCTGGCCCCGAGGGTGAAGTCCGGATCAATGTCCTCTATGTTCAATGAAAAGCCGTACAGGGGATGGTAGCTGACCTGCACGCTGGCAAGGATCTCCATCCCGGCCTCCAGAGGCGATCCGGTCACGCCACGGAACCGCTGGTCTATGAGGTTCCAGCGGAAAGCCCAGATCGTGGCCCTGGTCTTGGCCACGACTCCCCCACCCTCGCTCTGTGACAGTTCAAGGTAACAATGACCGTTCTGCTTCCGGTTCAGGCTGCTGATCTCTGCCTTCAGCCAGAGCCTCTGCGGGAACGTCCCCTCAATGACCGATTTCAGGTGAGCCTGTAGAGTGAACAGGTCTATGTACTTCTTTTCCATAATAACGTCTGCTTTCTCTTACAAATTTAACAAAAAAGCAGTATCTTTGTGAAAGAAATTCAGAGGCAGAAAGAAAGATGACCATCACGGAAGCAAAATTCGCGGGCAGCTGCACAAGAGTCAACCAGAAGCCCTCACGCAGACTGCCGGAGTTTGCGTTCATCGGACGCTCGAATGTCGGCAAGTCTTCGCTGATCAACATGTTGTGCGGCAACAGCAAGTTGGCGAAGACCTCCTCCACGCCGGGAAAGACGAAACTCATCAATCATTTCATCATCAATGACAGCTGGTACCTGGTGGACCTTCCGGGCTACGGATTCGCCAAGATCTCCAAGGAAGGACGGGAGGAACTCCGCAAGATGATCAATGACTACATCGGGAAGTCCGAGGAGATGGTGCTGCTCTTTGTCCTGATCGACTCCAGGCACGACATCACAAGGATCGACAGGGAGTTTCTGAGGGGACTCGGAGAGAACGGCATTCCGTTTGCGATCATATTCACAAAAGGTGACAAACGCGGTCTCAACGCCCTCAAGGCTCAGATCGAGAGGAACAAGGAGATTCTGTCGGAGGAATGGGAGGAGTTGCCGCCGATGCTGGCCTCAAGCGCCGAGACCGGGGCCGGAAAACAGGAGATACTTGACTTTATTCAACAATACATTAATTAATCGCATAGTTTAATGCAAATGGAACACAGAATGGAATTGTTTGCATGCAGAGCCTCCAAAGACTTCGCATGCAAGGTTGTTGACGAGCTGAATGTCATCGGGATCCAGACCGGCGAGAAGTACCATCTCGGAGCCTCCGAGGTAACCCAGTTCAGCGACGGAGAATTCGTGCCTTCTTTCACGGACAGTGTCAGAGGCGCCACATTGTTCGTCGTTCAATCCACTTTTCCTCCCACAGAGAATCTGATGGAGCTTCTTCTGACCATCGACGCGGCCAAGAGAGCATCCGCCGACAAGGTCATCGCCGTGATGCCGTACTTCGGATGGGCCAGGCAGGACCGTAAGGACAAGCCCCGCGTGTCGATCGGAGCGAAGCTTGTGGCGAACCTCCTGACGGCAGCCGGCGTGGACAGGATCATGACCTGCGACCTTCACGCCGACCAGATCCAAGGATTCTTCGATCTGCCTGTGGACCACATCTATGCCAGCAAGGTGTTCATTCCTTACCTGAAATCCCTGAACATCGAGAACCTTGCCATCGCCGCCCCTGACATGGGTGGAGCCAAGAGGGCCAACGCCTACGCCAAAGAGCTGGCCTGCCCTGTCATCATCTGCCACAAGTCACGCGAGAAAGCCAATGTGGTGGCCTCCATCACCGCCATCGGAGAGGTCGAGGGGAAGAACGTCGTGATCGTCGATGACCTCATCGACACGGCGGGAACCTTGGTGAAAGCGGCGGAGGTGCTGATGGACAAAGGCGCCGCGAGCGTAAGGGCCTGCGCCACACACGCCGTGCTTTCCGGCCCGGCCTACGACAGGATCAACAACTCCTGCCTTAAGGAAGTGTTTGTCACAGACACCATTCCTCTCAAGGAAGGAGCCGACACCTCAAAGATCAAGGTAGTGTCAATGGCGGAGACATTCGCCGCCATCATCCGCAAGGTCTACAACTACCAGCCTATCAGTACGGAATTCATCTTCTAGAAAAATGATAATCAAGACAGTTCTAGCTGCGGCTATCCTACTGGGAATAGGAGTCTTAGGAATGTGCTTCAACATCATATTCCGAAAGAACGGCAAGTTCCCGGAGACGGAGGTAAGCCGCAACGAGAACATGCGCAAGTTGGGAATCAAATGCATGGGGGAGCTTGACGAGGAGATCTTCTCGAAAAAGAAGGTCAGCAGGAGCTCCTCCTGCACCGGTTCCTATAGTGAGGCCTGCGAGGGATGCGGCTTCTTTGAATATGAGTTCGGCGGGAAAAAGCCGAAACGCAAGTGACGATGGCCGGCAATGGCCGTTATGTTTGAGACAACACATTAGCATTCAGGTAATTGCCTACCTGCAAGAGATTAAGTTATGAGTTTGGTAGCTATAGTGGGGCGCCCTAACGTTGGCAAATCCACACTTTTCAACAGACTTGTCGGAATGCGTCAAGCCATCGTTGACGAGACCGCCGGCGTGACAAGAGACCGCCACTACGGCAGATGTGACTGGTGCGGCAAGGAATTCTCCGTGGTGGACACAGGAGGTTGGACGACCAATTCGGACGACGTGTTCGAGGAGGCCATCCGCAAACAGGTGGTGATCGCCATAGAGGAAGCCGATGTGATAATATTCATGGTGGAGGCCGCGGCCGGCATCACCGACTACGATGCGGAGATCGCAGACATCCTGCGGCGCAGCAAGAAGCCTGTCGTGCTGTGTGTCAACAAGGTGGACTCCGGCGAGAAGATGTTCGACGCCTATCAGTTCTATTCTTTGGGGCTCGGGGAGATCTGGGCGACATCAGCCGCCAACGGAAGCGGCACGGGCGACCTGCTGGACGAGGTGCTGAGGTTGCTTCCCGAAGAGAAAGCCGGTCAGGACGACGACCGCCCTGACCTTCCTCACATCACGATTGTCGGAAAGCCGAACGTCGGCAAATCATCGCTGACCAATGCACTCCTCGGAGAGGAGAGGAACATCGTGACACCGGTAGCAGGCACAACAAGAGACTCTATCTCAACTCTTTACAACAAGTTCGGACACGAATTCATGCTCGTTGACACCGCCGGTATGAGAAGAAAGGCCAAGGTCAATGAAGACCTTGAGTTCTATTCCGTGATGCGCTCCATCAGAGCCATCGAGCATTCGGATGTCTGCATCCTTATGATCGATGCCAATTCAGGCATGGAGGCCCAGGACATGAGCATCTTCAACCTCATAGTGCGCAACCGCAAGGCATGCGTGCTGGTGGTCAACAAATGGGATCTGTTCATCAAGGACAGCAACACGATGAAGGAATATGAAAAGGCGCTCCGCCGCCGCATAGCTCCTTTCGACGACGTGCCGATCATATTCACATCCGTGACCAGGAAACAGAGGATCATGGACGTGCTGGACGAGGCCGAGCACGTCTACGAGAACTACTCGCGCAAACTCTCCACGGCAAGGCTCAACGAGGCCATGCTGCCGGAGATCGAGAACTACCCGCCGCCGGCATGGAAAGGCAAGTACGTGAAGATCAAGTACGTGACGCAACTGCCTACCCGGTTCCCGGCCTTCGCGTTCTTCTGCAATCTGCCACAGTACGTCAAGGAGCCGTACAAGAGATTCCTTGAGAACAAGCTGAGGGAGCATTTCGACCTTCACGGATGCCCCGTGCAGGTCTTTATGAGAGCTAAATAATTGACCTCCAATGCTGCTGGAAATTCTGAAAGCGTTCATCATCGGCATCTGCGCATCGGCTCCGCTCGGGCCGGTGGCGATTCTTGTGCTTCAGAGAACCATCTGCTACGGGCAGAAGGCCGGCTTCGCGACAGGGCTTGGAGCCTCGCTCGTGGACACCGCCTACGCCATCATCTCGATCTTTGCCTGGGCGTTCGCGCAGAATTTCATAAACACCTACGAATCAATCATATTCCTAATCGGCGGTCCCGTAATCGCCCTGTTGGGATATTCAATGGCATTCAAGGATCCGTTCAGGAAGATGGAGCCGGGAGATGACAAGGCCATGACGCGCGGAGCCTCGCCTAAGGATTTTCTGCAGGCTGTCGCCACGACAGTCTCCAACCCTGGGGCGATTCTGGTGATGTTCGCCCTGTTCGCCTTCTTCCAGGTGGACGTGTCAGACAGGAGCTTCAGAATCTATCCTATAATCCTCGCGGTCGCCGGAGGATCCATCGCCTACTGGCTCTTCTTCTCATGGTTCTTCAGCAGGTGGAGGAAGGCGTTCGACATGAGGAAGATCATGTGGATGAACAGGATAGCGGGCATCATCATCATCATAGTAGGACTTGCACTGATAGGAGAGGGAGCATTCGACCTCTTCTTCAAAGGCGGAAAATAACACATGAACATTATGGAAGGCAAATCTGATAAAAACAGTTCAACAGGAAAGTGGATCGTGAGAAACATCATCCTCGCGGTGGCGTTCTTCACGGTTCTCATACTCGTCAACTCACTCTTGCTGAGAACGATAACCAACCACAACAAGACCATCGAGGTGCCGGACTTTACAAGCCTCAAAGTTAGCGAGGCGAAACGTGAGGCCTCAAGGCTGAATCTGAGAATCGAGGTCACCGACTCCATTTTCGTAAGAAAGATGGAGAGAGGAGCCGTCTACAGCCAGAATCCAAAGGCCGGGGCAAGAGTCAAGAAAGGCAGGAGAATCCTTCTGACAATCAACGCCATGAACGCCAAGAAGGTAAGCATGCCAAACCTTGTCGGCTACTCAATGCGCCAGGCCAAGGCGGAACTCAATTCCCGCGGCCTCTCGCTCGGGAAACTCATCTACGTCAGCGACATCGCCACGAACAACGTGCTCAAGCAGATCTACAGGAACAGGGAGATCAGGCCGGGCAGACAGATCGAGACCGGATCGGAGATCGACCTTGAGGTCGGACTGAATCCGGAGGAGAGCCTGACCTATGTCCCGAATGTCAAAGGTCTGAAATACCTAAGGGCTGTCGATGCCGTTCATGACAACTCGCTGAACATCAACCGCTTGATCTTCGACAAGAGTGTCAGGAACTACAGCGACTCTCTGAACGCGTCCGTGACGAGGCAGGTTCCTGAGGCCAATGGCAATCCGACATTCATGGGCACAGATGTCACCCTGTACCTTTCATTGGACAAGAAAGACGAATAACGTGGACGAGGAGAGACTTTACAACGACCAGGAGGAAAGTGTCGAGGACGAGGAGCAGGGAATGTTCGAGCATTTCCGGCTCAATGTGGATGTCGGGCAGACCCCGATGCGCGTAGACAAGTACATGGCCACCCATCTGGAGGACACTTCAAGGCATAGGGTGCAATGCGCCATCAAGGAAGGCTACGTGAGGGTGAACGACAAGGTCGCCAAGGCGAACCTGATCATCCGCCCGGGAGATGTGATCCGCTTCGTGATGCCGTACCGCCGCCGCGGCCTTGAGATCCTGCCGCAGGACATTCCATTGAACATCGTCTACGAGGACAACGACCTCCTCGTTGTCAACAAGGCCGCCGGAATGGTCGTGCATCCCGGCCACGGTCACTTCGAGGGGACGCTCGTCAACGCACTCTCCTATCATTTAGGAATATCCCAGGGTCCTGAGGCCGCCGACGAGCGGATGGGAATCCTTGTTCACCGGATCGACAAGGACACATCCGGTCTTCTTGTCGTTGCGAAGAACGACGAGACGCAGCTGGATCTCGCCCGCCAGTTCTTCGAGCACTCCATTGAGAGGCGGTACGTCGCTGTGGTCTGGGGCAACATCAAGGAAAACGAGGGGACGATTGACGGCAACATCGGACGCGACCCCAACGACAGGCTTCGTTTCAAGGTCTATGCCGGTGATGATGAGCGCGGCAAGCACGCCGTGACACACTATAAGGTGCTGGAAAGATTTGGCTATGTGACGGTTGTCGAGTGTAGGCTGGAAACCGGGCGCACGCACCAGATCAGGGTTCACATGAGCTACATCGGGCATCCGCTGTTCAATGACGAACGCTACGGGGGGGCGGAGATCCGCAAGGGTACCATCTACGCCAAGTACCGCCAGTTCATCCAGAACTGCTTCGAGATCTGTCCACGGCAGGCTCTTCACGCCAAGACCCTCGGCTTCGTCCACCCTGGCACCGATAAATGGATCCAGTTCGATTCTCAGCTTCCGGAAGACATGACCGCCATGATCGACAAATGGCGCAAGTATGTCAATTTTGTCGGGATGGAAGAGGAGGAGGAATAGCCTTGAATATTACTACGGGCGGACTGCCAGAATAAAAACGGCTGAACGGACAGAACAGAAATACGGGCGGACTGCCAGGATAAAAAAAGAAAATTCAGAATTTTGCACGTTATCAAAATTCTGAATTTTATTTTTATTCTGGCTGTTGGGCTTTTTTAACACGCCCTACCATATTTTAGGAATCCTTAGATTAAGTAATCCTTATCAAATAGAACTACATTCTGTGAGGAGGGCCCATCGGACCAGGGCCTGGACCGCCGGGGCCGTGTCCCATACGACCGCCGGACTTGCCGCCGAAGTTGCCGAAACGGTAGGTCAGGGAAACGACGATGTAGCGGCCGAGGGTGTTGTTCAGGGTCTCGGTGTGGTAGTTCGAGGAGTCGGAGATCGAGAGGTTCTTGGCCTGGTCGAGGATGTCGTAGGCGTTCAGGGCCAACGTGAATTTATCCTTGAAGAGCATCTTCGTGATCTTGGCATTCAGGATCAGCTGGGTGCCCTGATCGGTGGTGTAGCCGTTGTACCAGTTGTAGTTGCCGTCAGCCACGATTCCGAGGCCGCCAGGGACTGTCCAGTTCATCGAGGCGGAAACCTGATTGCTCCACGTCATATTCGTGGACTGGTTGGCGATCGTGTACCAGGACTTTGACATCCTGGTGCGGCCACCGGCGGTAAGTTCCACGATGTCATTGCGGTAGGTCAGGCGGAACCTCTCTGTCAGGCCTACTGTCTGGAGTTTGTTCAGAGTGAAGTCGAGAGAGTGGAAGTCCTCCAGGAACTTGTCGGCCAGGAAGTTCTCGGCATTGTAGTTGTCACCCTCATAATAAGCGCTCATGTCGAAGCTGGAGGAGCCGACATAGGATGAGGACCTTGAATAGCTTGCCCTCGTCATGTTGAATATGCTGAAGTTCGACTTCGCGATCGGGGTGTTCAGCATGATGCGGAAACTTCCGTTGTAGGAGTCCTTGCCGTTGACCGGGATGGAATACTGCACACCGTTGGTGCCGTACCACTGGGCGTTGACGATAGGTGTCTTCACGATGCCGCCATCGATGCCGGCGTTGACCGAGAGGAACGTCTTCTTGTTCGTGTGACGGAAATCGCTTCTGAAATCGTGGTTGAAATAAGGCTTGAGGTACATGTTACCGAACGACACGCTAAGTGGGTTGGTGTTGTCCGGCACCCTCATCAGCTGGCTGACCGACGGCTGCTGCGAGCGTCCGAAATAGAAACCACGGACATTCGTGTTGTCATCGATGTCGTACCAAAGCATCGCCTGCGGAGACCAGTTCAGCACGTGGCTGTCGTAGGTGTCATAGCCGCTGGTCTCGTTGTGAGTGTCGGTAGGGTTGGCGCTCACACCGGCCTGCGCGCGGAGCTTGTCCTTCTGGTAGACGAAGTTGGCGCCGACTCTCTGATTGACATAGCGGTTGATGATCTCGCTGGAATAGACGCTGTTGGCGACCTCGCCAAGAGGATTGTATGCCAGATTGGACGCGCTGAAATCCTCCACGGTCCCACTGTCGAAGGTGTTCTTTCTGGAAGAAGTCCTGTTCCAGGAAGCCTCGTAATTGGCCTCCAGGAAGAAGCCCTTGCCCAACGGCTCGGTGTAGGTAAGGCGACCGCTCAAGGACTTGCTGTCCTGGGTCTGGTTGTAACGCTGGTTGATGATGGAGTCGGACGGAGTCTCAAACTCATCGAACGTCCTCGTCAGCGACTGGTTGAAGCCGTTGGTCTCGTTGCCGCTGAAACTGTAGCGGGCGTTGAACGACAGTGTCCTTCCGGCCTTGCCGAGTTTCTGCCGGAAGAGGAAGAATCCGTTTGTCCTCCAGTTGTCGTTGGAGCCGGTACTGCTTGTAAAACCGTCATTTGTCCTGGAGGTAACGCCTCCGCGCTCCGTCAACGTCGAGAACTCCGAGATCTCGTTGAAGTTTCCCTGGCCGAAACTGACCTGAGGCTGGAAGAGAATCGAAGTGTTCTCCGAGAACTTGTGCTCAAGACGGACTCCGAAACGGTGGCCGTCGGAGTTTGTCGTGTTCGATCCCTTGTTGTTATAGATGAGATTGTGGTCGTCAAGGTAGGTGATCTTCTTACTCTCCTCCTCAACGTAGGTCTCGTTGTTGTTGTAGAGGTAGTTGCCACCGAGATCCATCTTGCCGTCGAACAAAGACGTGTTACCGTTCAGACCTCCCATCCAGGAAGTCGTGATTCCATTGCCGGGACCCCAGCCACGGCTGCCGCGACCCATGCCGCCACCGCCTCCGCGCATTCCCTGCATCATGCTTCCCGCAAGGTCGTTGAATCCGCGGTTGTTGGTGTTGTTACCGTTCAGGACGACACTGAGCTGGTTCTTGTCCGTGAACCGACCCAGGAAGCCGGCACCCTGGTAGCGCCAGTCACCGTTCCCGGTAGACAGCTCGGATCCGGAGACCTGCTTGCGCACATCGTGACCTGCACCTGCCATCACGTTACCGAACAGACCGTTCATCATCCCCTTCTGGATGGAAAGGTCGATGATTGTCTCATCATTGCCGTCATCGATGCCGGTGAACTCCGCCTGCTCGGACTTCTTCTCCACGACCTTCACCTTATCGATGATCTTCGCGGGAATATTCTTGGACGCAAGCTGTGGGTCGTCAAGGAAGAAGGTCTTGCCGTCGATCGTTATCTTACTGATGGTCTGTCCGTTCGCCGTCACCGTACCGTCCTCGGCCACCTCCACGCCAGGGAGCTTCTTAAGAAGATCCTCCAGCACATCGTTGTCGGTGGTCTTGAATGACGAGGCATTATATTCTATGGTGTCTTTCTTTATCACGATCGGGTTGCCGGTCGCGGAGACGCTCGCCGCATCGAGGGTCTGCTTGTCAGGATCCATATTCACCACCCCGAGGTCGAGTTTCCCCTTGACTTCGATTTCCTTGGTAACAGCCTTGTAGCCAAGGAGTTCCGCCTTCAGAACATACTTTCCGGGAGCCACCTTCTCGATGACTGCCTTTCCCTTGATGTCGCTAAGGGCGTACTTGTAGGGCTTCTGACTGCCCGGCTTCGTGAGGGACACCGTGGCAAATCCCACGGCCTCACCCGTGGAAGAGTCTGTAAGAGAAAGGGTAAGCGTGCCGCCGCTCTGGGCGAAAGCCAAAGAAAAAGCCGACACAATGCCGGCGACAAAAGTGATGAATTTCTTTAAGTTCATAAGGAATACTCAACTAACTGATCAACCTAACACCTACTTTGACAGAAAAAGTCTCTCCTGGTTTAATCAGAACGGCAAATATTCCCCGAAAAGTGTTCCTGCCCAGCATTATTTCACCCGATCAGGATTATCCTTGATGAACTTCTCCCAGCCGCCGGCCCCTTTTACCTTAGCCAACGGGCTCGTGATCGAATAGTAATGGCATAGCGCGATGGCAAGGGCATCGGTAGCGTCCAGATGCTCCGGCCTGAAATCCACGTCCAAGGTCTTGCGCAGCATCATGCTGACCTGCTCCTTCGAGGCGGCGCCGTTGCCCGTGATCGCCTGCTTGGCCTCCCGGGGAGCATATTCATGAACACTCGTGATGCCATATTCAAGAGCGGCAAGCATCGCCGCCCCCTGCGCGCGCCCCAGTTTGAGGATCACCTGCGCGTTTTTTCCGTAGAACGGCGACTCCAACGCCATCTGGGTGCCGTGGTAGGTCCTGCAGACCTCGGTGACCGTGTCGTAGATCTGGCGGAGTTTTGAATAAGCGTCCGCCTCCTTCCGCAGATCCAGCACGCCCATGTCCACGAACACCGGCTTCCCTCCGATGACATCAATGACCCCGAAGCCAAGCAGGTTGGTTCCGGGGTCGATGCCTATGATGGTTGTCTTGTCCATAATGCTCGTGGTCAGGACTTTATAGATGACGATCAGTCAATGCAGTCGAAGCCTGTGTAAGGACGGAGAACCTCAGGGATGACAATCTTGTCCTCCTTCTGGTTGTCCTCAAGCAGGGCGGCGACCACGCGAGGGAGAGCGAGCGAGCTTCCGTTCAGAGTGTGGCAGAGCTGCATCCTGCCTTCCGCGTCACGGTAGCGAAGATGCAGACGGTTCGCCTGATAGGTCTCGAAGTTGGAGACTGACGAGATCTCAAGCCAGCGTCCCTGGGCGGCTGACCAAAGTTCGAAATCGTAGGTGATAGCTGATGTGAAACTCAGATCACCACCGCACAGACGGAGGATCCTGTACTTCAGACCGAGCTTGTTGACGATGCCCTCAACATGGGCAACCATCTCATCCAGAGCGGCGTAAGAGTTCTCCGGCTTCTCGATGCGCACGATCTCGACCTTGTCGAACTGATGCAGACGGTTCAAGCCCCTCACGTCCTTGCCGTAGGAACCTGCCTCGCGGCGGAAGCACGGAGTGTAGGCGGTCATCTTCTGCGGGAAGTCATCGTTGCCGAGAATGACATCTCTGAATATGTTCGTGACCGGAACCTCAGCCGTTGGGATGAGATAGAAGTCGTCGAGTCCCACATAGTACATCTGGGCCTCCTTGTCAGGCAGCTGGCCGGTACCGAAACCGGAAGCGGCGTTGACCATAATAGGCGGCTCGACCTCCTTGTAGCCGGCGGCGGTGTTGATGTCAAGGAAGAAGTTGATGAGAGCTCTCTGGAGTTTCGCGCCCTTGCCCTTATAGACAGGAAAACCGGCTCCGGTGAGCTTCACTCCAAGGTCGAAATCTATGATGTCATATTTCTTGGCAAGCTCCCAGTGAGGGAGAGCGTGCTCAGGAAGGTTGACCTCAGGGCCGCCCATCTTCACAACCTGATTGTCCTCGGCTCCCTTTCCAGGGATAACGAGGTCGCAAGGCATATTCGGAAGAAGAACCAGCTGAGCCTCAAGCTCCTTGTTGTTCTCGTCAGCCTTGGCGAGAAGTTCGGAGGACTTGGCCTTGAGCTCGGCCACCTCTTTCTTCACCTCTTCCGCCTCAGCCCTTTTGCCTTCCTTCATCAGCCCGCCGATCTTGTTGGCAAGCTGTTTCTGCTGAGCCACAAGAGCATCACTCTCTGTCTGGAGAGACCTTCTGTTGGTGTCCAGGTCGAGGACTTTTTCCACGATGGCCCTCGCATCGAAATTCTTTACTGCCAGCTTCTCGATCACGTGCTGCGGATCGTCACGAAGCGTTTTGAGTGTAAGCATAATATTGCGAATAGTTTAATTACAATTAAAATGGAAGTCCCCGCTTGCCGCCGGGAATGTTCCCCGACACATTTCCAGACAAGCAAGCCTGAAACGGGTTCCTTCAAAACAAAAAGAGGACAGGCACGATAACTCGAAGCCAGCCCTCTTTCTTTCTATGAATCCTCCGAGTCTTAGTTCTCAAAAGGGATAACCGAGACGTAGGATTTGTCCTCTCTCTTCCTTGTGAACTTCACGGTTCCGTCAACGAGAGCGTAAAGAGTGTGATCCTTGCCCATTCCGACGTTCTTGTCAGGATTGTGCACAGTACCTCTCTGCCTTACAATGATGTTGCCGGCCTTTACGACCTCACCGCCGAATTTCTTGAGTCCAAGCCTTTTGGAATGAGACTCACGACCGTTCTTTGAACTTGATTGTCCTTTCTTGTGTGCCATAACCTTTAACTCTTTAGAAATTAAGCGATTTCATCGATACGGATCTTGGAAAGCCTCTGGCGGTGGCCATTGAGTTTCTGGAATCCCTTACGACGGATCTTCTTGAACACGAGCACCTTGTCAGCCTTTACCTCATCGTCGAGAACGGTGGCCTTGACAACTGCGCCCTTTACATAAGGATTACCGAGCTTGATCTGCCCTTCGGAGTCAACGAGCAGCACCTTGTCGAACTCGACTGAAGAATCCTTGGCCGCCGCGAGACGGTTAACAAAGATCTCTTTTCCAGCCTCAACCTTGAACTGCTGTCCTGCAATGTCAACAATTGCGTACATAAAAAAACAAAACTTTATTAAGTTTCAGCCGCAAGCGCCCGTAACCTCACGGGACTTCTGGAGCTCCACGGCCATCAAACAGACTGCAAATTTACGCAAAATCCATTAATCCGCAAAAATATTTATCAGTGAGTGCAATCGGGCCGAAACCGGACCGAAATGCCG
>UMDL01039801.1_pt1 | contig 32364 bp, 30 predicted proteins | sample 1964481 | NCBI WGS metagenome assembly UMDL01 (sample SAMEA4835993, study PRJEB28245) | human gut metagenome | biome: gut microbiome; material: fecal sample | place: Denmark | collected 2008 | reverse complement strand
GAAGGTTACAGGTTTGAATCCTGTATGAGTCACAACGGCAGCAGACTATTGTCTGTCGCCGTTTTTTTTATAGTTAGGATAGATTGGCAAACACTCGCTGTTATCGTTGGCCGAATGTTGTCAGAGTCCGTAAGCATCGAAGTGGGATGAAGTAGTTCCGCTATGTGTTTTGGTTTTTATGGCCCAATGTGCGATGTATAAGTATATGGGGTGATGCGGTTAAAAAATGTATAGACCTGCTATTGCTCGGAATTAGGTTGTATCTTTGCGGTAAGACTTAAACGATGATAAACAAAATGGAGCATAATCATATAGGCAGCCGTACGGATAATCATACAGACAAATTCATACGTAATACAAAGGCATGTAAGCACGGTCTGCAGCGAATAATACCCGTGCTTGTAGCATTGTTCGCGCTTTTGGCATCGATTATGGACACGTCTGCTCAAAGTCGTAATGCCGAGCTAAAGCTCCCACATCTTACGCCAAAGGATAAAGCCTTTAAGGATGACTCGTTGCAGCTGATGGAACGCCCCTATTTCCTGCTCATAGATCAAAGTGAACAAGCCCTTGACTCGGGAGATTATGCGTCAGCGGGACTGCGTTTGGTAGAAGCTATGGCTGTTGAACCGGACAACCCTCTAAACGTGGCTCTGATGTCTAATCTCGGAATGTTATACTTTTATAATGAGCAGGACTCATTGGCATTGGCTACCCTTAATGAAGTGTGCCGGCGTTCGCCGCGGCTTATCGCCGGGCGTGAAAACAGGGCTCGAGTGCTCCTTTCTGTGGGCCGTGATGCGGATGCATACGAGGACTATGCGGCAGTTATAGCCATGGACAGCATCAACTCTACGGCACGCTTTTATCACGGCATGATAGCTCTATATGCAGGGCAGTTGGATACGGCTATTCGCGACTTCAAAGTTCTGGAACGCATCGTGCCCGAATCGTCGGACACATACTTGGCCATGGGTACGCTCTATTCTATGACGGGAAACGACAAAATGGCGGTGTCCTACTTGCGCAAACTTGTGGAGCGTACTCCGGCGCCCGAATACTATGCCATGCTGGCCGGGTCGCTCATAGCCATCGAGTCCTTTAACGAAGCATCGGAGATGTTAGAAAAATCATTAAAGCAATACCCTAACGATGGTGAGCTATATTATTATCGTGCAAAGCTTAACCGCTGTCGCTACATGAATGACGAGGCGCATCAAGATGCTGCTAAAGCCCTGAAATTAGGCGTACAGCGAAAGAAAGTTGAAGCATTGTTTCAATAAAAGTTTGTCTGTCATCCACAATTAAGCCTATAATAAACACTTGCATCTGCACTGCGTATGTTATCTACATTATGTAGAAAACTTTGGCGGCTCATTATAATTCCAGTCCCGCTAAAAATCGCTATATTTGCAATGTGAATCGGACAATACGACATATCCAGTATCTTCTATCGCAACACGACTGCGTCATCATACCCGGCTTCGGCGCCATGTTGGCGCGGACGATTGCGGCGCATAGTGACGGCAATGGTCGTCTGATACCGCCAAGTCGATCGTATTCCTTTAACCCGTTGTTGAAGGATGATGACGGGATGCTGGTACATTCGATCGCCCGACAATCCGGCTTGTCCTATGAACAAGCGCGTGCCGAAGTGGAGAAAGACGTTGCTGAGATGCGTTGTATTCTATCCAGGCAAGGACAGCTTTCGATAGGGCGCATAGGCATTCTGACATCCAAAGACGAATTGCTTGAGTTCTTCCCCTCGGCGTTAGACTGCATAACGCCTATGGCCTCATGGCGCCCCGTGATACAGCTCGTTGCAACCATCGAACGAGCACGTGATATGCGACATCAATTCGAGCAGACCATCGAACGCCATGTGAGGCGTCATCGTCTTGCCACAGCTGCACGTGTCGCAGCCTCTGTCATCGTCCTGTTGGCCGTATGTATTGCCGTATCCACGCCTGTAGCTGTGGATGAGGCTTATTATGCCTCGCTTTACCCCGAGATTGGGACTGCAACGATGTCTATGCCCATACAGCACAAGGCTCCCACCGTAGCCCGGACCGTTAGTGCCGAGGAGCGAATAACGGAAGCTGTCACTCCTGAGGCATCTGTAGCCGCAACAACTCGGGAGGCTGCAAAGGCCGCAGAATCCATAAAAGTCGAGGCCGTTTCGGCGAAAGCCGAAAAAGCAGTAAAGAGTGAGGAACCACGAAAAGAACCGGGCAAAGCCGTTGGTCGAAAAAACGTGAGCCGCAGTTACACCGAGTTGCGTTTCCGCGACAGTGACCCATACTGCCTGATTGTGGCTTCGTTGACCACTGCGGAGGATGCCCAAAAATTCATAGACGACCAGTATCGCGTTAATCCTGATATGGCTTTGGCCGTTTTGCATAAAGACGGACGCTACCGTGTATATGCAGCCACCGGCACAAGCCCGAATGCGTTGCAAGCTCAGGCCTCTGACTCCCGTATCGCCCGCCGCTACAAAGGCGCTTGGGTGTGCGCTCGCTGATGTCCCACATATAGACATCAGCCTTTTTATATAGGGGTATTTCGTCAATATCTTTAATTCCACCTGTTTAATGTGAGTATATTCTCCAAAATATAATATATCATAGCAATAAATCGGGATAATAATATTATTTTTGCGAATGAAAAGATGTGGCCTAATGAGTTTTTATAGGCGCTGATATGTTTATTAATTAACGTTCAAATAATGTATATAGTGAAAAAGTTTTTTAAATCAATATTTAGTATAATAACTACGCTCACTATTGCCGTGTCTTGCGTGTCTTGCTCCGATAAATCGAATGCCTCCATTGAAGGAATTCCAGTGCAATTAGAAGATGAAAAAGCATGGAGTATTGTAAGCCCTGATGGTGAGATATTGGTAAAAAATGCGTTTGAAGCATCACCAAGTTTTGTCTATAATGGACGATTTGTTGTTTATGAAAAAGATGGTTTCTATGTATATGATATAAATAATCCCAATAGGGCACTTAATCAAGAGCCTTTTGCTCAACTGACCGATTATTTTAACGGAAAAGCTTTCGGCGTGCGTAAGGGGGCAGGAATATGTATTGTTGACACCGATGGCAATGTTGTCAAGACGTTGGATAATAGCATTGTTGCAATATCTAATGAAGGAGTAGGTGATGCGAATATGGTTGTGTATTCGAATAATCAAGGATTATCCGGATACATTAATTTGGATGGCGATATCGTTATTCCCGCTAAATGGGCTGATGCAATGCCATTCTCGGAAAAACTTGCTGTTGTGTATAATGGCAATAAATATATGTGCATAGACGCAAACGAGCAAATAGTATTCACGCTTAAGGATGACGAAACACCTGGTTATGCGATGTTCGTAGATGGTTGGTTGGCAGTAAACAAAGATGACTGTGGTCGCTTTGTAAATCATAAAGGCGAAACAGTGCTGAAATTGCCAAGTAATACGATGGCGTATATGCGAGTTGGCGAACGTGTGATTACTCATAATAAAGATGGCTGGCAGTTGCTTGTTGCCGAAGAGGATGGAGCAAAGATACTCAAGGGGTATGAAGATATTATGCCTATGGGTTCTGACGGAGATTATTTTGTCGTGAAGAAGCACTCAAATTCTAACTATAACATAGTTAATGCTAATGGCGAAGACATTTGCTCGCAAGATTTCAAGACTGTATTTACTCCATTGATTAGATATGGATTTATCATTGGCGGTGATGAAAAGCCATTCAATCTTTTTGATTGTAATGGTAAATCGGTTAATGTAAAATTAGACATTGATTGCGCTAGTGACAATCGGTATAAATATATCCTCCCGCAAAGACGCGCAGAGGGTTTGGTTTATGATGCTTTCGGATTGGTGTTAGAAGACACTACAGAGATACTTGAATATCAAGACTAAACAGCAGATGTTGTAGTTTGCGGAGGATTAAGAGGCTCGCGTGCTAAAGACAATGGCGAATACTTTTGAAGTCTGATAACCGAATCATAAATTCCTATCCCAACGCGTGTGTATGCGCGAAGTAAAATGATAATTATAGGAGCATATATATAATAGTATTACAACAAATACCTATCCAAAGAATATACCATTATGGCAGAATTTGATTTTCACGAAATGCTTTTGCAGCGTCACAGCATTCGTCGATACACAGACCGGCCTATCCCGGCCGATGATGTAAAAACCATTATCGAGGCTGCGTTGCTTGCGCCTACCAGCAAGAGCGCGCGTCCCTGGCAATTCGTTGTCGTCGATGACCGGGACACCTTGGCTGCATTGTCCAAATGCAAGCCGGTCGGCGCTCATCCTGTGGCCGGTGCGGCTTTCGCCGTAGTCGTTGCTGCTGATCCAGAGCGCAGCGAGTGTTTCGTCGAGGATATGTCCATTGCGGCAGTGTTTATGCAGTTGCAAGCTGAGGCCTTGGGTATCGGGTCTTGCTGGATACAGGTGCGTGGACGCTTTGATGCCAATGATGAGTCCTCCGAAGATATTGTGCGCGATATCGTTGGCTTGCCGCCGCATATGGTGGTGGAATGCATCGTAACCTTTGGATATAAAAACGAAACGCGGCGTCCTGTAGATCCCGCTAAACTAATGTGGGAGAAGGTGCATATCAACACCTGGAAGGCTTCCTCAGAGGCCGAATGACTGTGGTAAAGCAAGTCTCCCCACAGCTTCGGGTAGCTGTAATAGGAGCCGGTAATGTCGCCGGACACTTGGCCGAGGCTCTCGCTCGTGTGGGATGTCTTGCCGGCGTTTGGTCTCGCAATGGAAACCATGCATCATCCATCGCCGCACCTTTGAATGTCCCTGGCGGTGCTATGTCCGATTTGCCTCGTGATTTAGATATATATATATTGTCGGTTAAGGATGACGCAATCCCGAGTGTGTCCGCCGTCATAGGCCCTGTGGCCGGGATTGTAGCACATACTTCCGGCACGGTATCTATGGATGTGCTTGTCCGTGAGCGACGCGGAGTGTTCTACCCCTTGCAGACTTTCAGTAGTAATAGACAGATAGACATGTCCGAGGTGCCTTTTTTTATCGAAGGTTCGGATGCCGATGTGTCAGAAACCCTCATGAATTTGGCTTTGTGTATAAGTTCCAATGTTCGCTACGCGGGGTCAGACATTCGTGCCACCTTGCACCTTGCCGCTGTGTTTGCATGCAATTTTACCAATCATTTATGGGCCATTGCCGAAGATATTCTCAGGCGCGAAGCCGGGTGTTCGCTCGATGTCTTTGCGCCTTTATTGCACGAGACACTTGCCAAGGCCATAGAATGTGGTGCAGGTATCTCGCAAACCGGGCCGGCAGCCCGTGGTGATATTCACACCATCAAAAAACATCTGCAACGTCTTGATGGTTTGCGTGAGAAAATATATCAAATTGTTTCGCAGGATATTATGAATAACAATCAGAATTAAAACTTTATGAGTAAAACAGCCTTTGATTTACGCAGTATACAAGGAGTGGTTTTTGATGTCGATGGCGTTTTGTCGCCCTCTACGATAGCAGTGGGCGATGATGGTGTGCCTCGGCGTATGGTAAATATCAAGGACGGGTATGCCATTCAGTTGGCTGTGAAGCGCGGCTTGCGCATAGCGATAATTACCGGTGCCGATACCCCGGCAATAGTTAACCGCTATGCGATGTTAGGCATCAAAGATGTATACATCAAGGCGGCGGACAAAGGTCCGGTCATGGATAAATGGCTTGCCGAAAACGGCCTTAATATAGACCGTATTGCATATGTGGGCGATGATATCCCCGATCTTCAATGTATGCGACGCGTTGGTTTGGCTGTAGCTCCGGCAGATGCAGCTGCTGAGGTTAAAGATGTTGCGCAATATATCACGCAAGCCTCCGGTGGATATGGGGTGGGGCGTGAACTTCTTGAACAAATACTTAAAGCACAAGGTTTGTGGATGAGTCATGCTGACGCCTTTGGGTGGTAATATTGTTGCTGTATGGTATATGTTTGAATGTAAATATGATATTGTATAAATTATAGAGTAATGGTTCAAGAATTGCCTCAATCGATGTCTCCCACCTCACGCAGAGTATTACTGGCCAGTCAGTCACCTCGTCGTCGTCAGTTGTTGGGAATGATAGTCCCATCGTTTGAGATTGTCAATATAGATACAGACGAGGTCTACCCGTCATCGTTGACGGCTATAGAAGTGCCGGCATATCTTTCTCTTCTCAAGAGTCAAGCTTATCATCGTAATCTGAAGTCCGATGAATTGTTGATTACGGCAGACACCGTTGTAATACATAATGGTGAGATATTGGGAAAGCCGAGTGACGAGGCCGAGGCCTGTCGTATGCTATCGTCCTTGGCCTCAGGCGAGCACATGGTAGTCACCGGTGTAACTCTGGCCATTGCCGGGCGTCGGGAGACTTTTGCCGAGACCACATATGTACGTTTTGGTGCTTTGTCCGATCGACAGATACGCAACTATATTCGAACATTTGCTCCGTTTGACAAGGCCGGAGCCTATGGTATACAGGAGTGGATAGGTGCGGTGGCCATAGAGGGTATTCGAGGATGTTTCTACAATGTTATGGGTCTGCCTCTGCATACGCTGTACAGACATATACTTGACTTTGCTTGAGTCTCACGTCTTTGACGGTCAAACATAACAGACGGCGACAGCCCTAGAAGGGTGTCGCCGCCGTCTGTTATAACAACCATCCGCGTACAGATGGCGAGGTGGCACGCGTTAAGCTAGCGAGAAGATAAATTCTTTCGGATCTTTGGGATCGGCAGCGATAACAATCTTGTTTTCGCGAGCCAGCCAGCCTATGGCGGCGTACAGGTCCTTGTCTTTAAGTTTGGTAACCTTTTTGAGCTGTTTGGAGCCTAAGACTTGGGCTTCGTTGAGAGCATTCCATACAGCACCGGCATTCATACCGATTGTTTCTTCGTTCATAGTTGCAATGTTTTTTGTTTGTTAAACGATCTTGTTGTGATAAATCCTGTATGTAAGTACAATATACCGTATAATTGGCTGCAAAGGTAGCAATTTTTTTATAAAATGCAATAAATATCCGCAAAAAACATTTTCGGGCTGTCCGTTTCGGTCTCGTAGGGAGCTGAATCCGCAAAAAAGTCGTAACTTTACACATCAAAATAATTAATGGAGATAAAAAATATATCAATAAATATGATAAATAGCCGATATACAGATGTTTGCGTTGTGTTGGCAGACGAAAATCTCAGCTCCAAACATAGCCGTTTTGAGGCTTTTTACACCAAATGTTTCAGCAGAAGGAGTTGTAACTTTTAAGATTATTTAACATTTAATCAAGACTAATTGTATGATAACAATGAAACTTGTATGCGATGAACGGAGATGTAACAACGTCCGTATCCGCATCACCAACAACCGCCGAAAGGCCGAACTCGCGACAGATATGTACTTGCCTCCGCTTGACTTAGACCTCGCATTGTCGCCTAATCCGCCTAAGCGCCTCGAACGTCTTGCGAATGTCTTAGCTTATTGGAATAAGCAATTAGACGCGCTTAAAATGGAGATATATCAACAAGGCGGTCGGTTTATGGATGTCGCCGAAATCAAAGAGCGTGTCGCTAACAAGCTATTCGGGCGACAGATAGAAAAGGAGTGTCGGTTTGTGTCGCTATATCGCGATTTTGCCGCAAGCCGACGACGCAAAGCGACACAAGGGTGTTACAGTGTTGCTTTGCACACGCTAATGCGTTATGAGCCGAAAGTAGAGTATATGCTAATACAAGAGATTGATTATAGCCTATTGCGCCGCTATCTGAATTGGTTATACAGCCAAGATTATAGCTTAGGCACAATATCCAATTACATATTCTGTATCCACGCGGTTATACGCGAGGCTATACGCAATGAGATTATAGACCGCGATCCGTTTATCCACTTGCCCCGAATTGTGCGGCGGACGAAAACGCGCAAACGCTCACTGCCTGCTGATGCTATACGCGCTATATTTGCGCTTACACCAAGTAGCGCTCGCGCACGTGTCGCACTTGATGTAAGCGCAAATATAGCGCGTATAGCATCAGCAGACTTTATCGCAGTTTCCGCGTGGCAACCGTAAGGCCGTTGCCTCTCCTCGGACTTAGTGTTCGCGCCAGAAGCGCTTGACCTCAGCCCCGGACACTTTTAGTCGGCGGCAGCGTTGGGCTGCGTCCATTCCGCCGTCCTGTCGTCCGCGCTTTAATGCTCTGCGCACGGTCTGTTGGCTTACGCCTAAAACCTTAGCGGCTTGTAAGACCGTCATAAGCGCATTGTCGCGGATGTCAGGCTGATAAATCGTCATAACTTAATAACTTATCCAACCGCGCTGCACGTCAGTATTAGCGTCAGCGTTTTAGAATCACGCTGAACTCGCACTTTCGTGCTTTGATGCTCGCGCCGTCCACGGTACGCGGTCTGTTGCGCGGCATTTAGCTCCTCCACGCTTTCGCAGTGGATGGACAGCGTCTGCCCCGGCATCAAGTTGCGTACTATGTCTTGCGTTAGCTTCATTTTGCGGTTAATTATAGTTAATAATTTGGCGAACTCGGTTGAACGGCGTAAATTTGCCTTTGAACATCTTGAGGTGGCGTTTTATACGCTGTCCGCCCTCGTTTTGCCTGTTAGTTTCGATTTCGAGGGCAAAGTTACCATACTTTACTGAACTATGCAAACAATACAGAAATATTTAACTATATTTAACAATGGACACCACTAAGAGCCGCTTACAACACTTTGCTGCAACTCTCGGACTATCAATGCTGCAACTGGAAAAAGAGTGTGGCATAAAATATGGTGTGGCAAGTCGCATTACGGAAAAAAGCTATCCTAAGACCTTTGAGAAAATCCGTCAGCGCTTCCCGATTCTCAATATCGAGTGGCTAAAAACGGGCGAGGGCGATATGCTTCTGCCCGAACATCCTGCAATCACCGATGGCAACGAAATTAACATCCGTGGTGGCGTTGCCCATTCGGCTGTTAACAACGGAAGCGGCTCGGCGTCTTATACCGCTAAAAGCAAAAGCGACCAAAACCTAATGCGAACACTTATCCGTAAGGTCGAGGCGTTATCAGTGGAGATAAAAGAGAAAGACGAACAGATTTCTCGCCTTTTAGCAATCATCGAGGGGTTTGCCGGTATTGCCGGTCGCTACAAGCCTCGCGCCGAAGAAGAAAGGCAAAAGAAAGATGAACTTAAAGAAGCGATGAGGCGCAGGCGAGCGGAAGCAAAGGCCGCGAAAAAAGACGAAGCGAAATAAGCCGTTTTCAGCGCGTTTGCAACCATCGGATGATAATTTATACCTGCGAGCGGTTTAGCGCGAAAATAGAGCGGTCTATGGACGCCACAGCGGTATGCACGAATATTTATTACAATCACAAAAACAAACAAACAATGAAAAAGTCAATTTTAGTAGCAATTTTAGCGCTGATGTCGTGCGCCTCGGTTTACGCAATAGAGATAGACGAGATAGATATGCGCGACACAATCCGCCGTGATGGATTTACCAAAGAGATGTATATGCGCGTGATTAAGGAAAAATGGACAAAGGCTTGGTTTTTTTATAATCCGCGCGTCAGAAGCGAAAACCTCGAGACGGGCGAGATGACAATATCCCTTCGAGGAAAAGAAATGCCCAATTTATTAGAACCGCTCCTCCCCCTAAACGTCAGTACAGGTATGCTTGCCGCTCAAATGCACATAATACTTGATTTTACTTGTTCGGATAGTGCTTGTGTTGTCCGGGTAACACAAGCCACGTGCGATTTCTATTCAACAAATGAGGATGCAGACGCAGCGGCTACGGCTTATACCCTTGCTTGCATCGAGAGTGGCATGGAAGACCTTTTCAAAATCACACAAGACGAGTTAAAGGTGCTGATAAATTACAAGAAAAAATACGGTACTCCTTTTGATTGCACGGATAAAAGAATTGCGGCAAGAGCATCCTTGTTAAACAACAAACTTACTAAACTGGGAAATGCCGCCGACAGAGCCAAAACGAAGAAAGAGAAAGCATACGCAGAAAGGATGCAGAAACGTTTTCTCCAAACCAATAGAGCGGAGTTAACTATATGCTCCACCATTCACTATTCAGCACCATTAATCTGGGCTGTCATGATGTATGACGAAAAAAAAGGGCTTAAACACCTTGTCGAGGCATACGAGATTTAGCGCGACTTTTGACCGCAAAAATCGAGTTTTCGCGACAAAATTTTTCGAGTTTTTGAGTTTAATCTTATTATTTAATTGATTTAGAGTCTTGATTACGCTTACGCGCACATACACGCACACGTATACACGCACATGCGCACACGCACGCATAGAGTATACAGACTCTAATGAAGCGAGGCACTCCCGGTGGGGAGGAGGTGGGGGCGGACTGGGTATAGTCTGCCCAAGGGAGGTCAGCAGAAAAAACCGACAGAAGTCGGCGACTGCAAAACCTCGGGCAGACTATCCTGCGGCACTCCCGTCCGGGTTATCGGTGTACGGCGGTTACCGGGGCGAGGTAACGGGCAATCGCCCTCGCTTGACTGATGTGGTATTGCCACCATGTAAGCGCCTCAGTCTTTCGTCTGGCGTCTCGGCTGTCTTACAATCCCATAGTAGCCGAGTTGACTTCACCGCGCCCTACCGTAGGCTATCCCGACGACGCGGCTGTTTTGTATTCGGTCGCGAAGTTATAATAAAAAAATCGTTGATGCAAACAGGGCAAAATCGGAATGTTAACGGTATTAACACTTTTACCGCGCAAATCGGCACAAAGTGCATCAAATGTTTCAGCAGCGAAAATATGGCCATTTAAGTAATTGTCTTATAGTGGATTATGACGGACTATTAACTTTACACATCAATTATTAAAATAAATGTAAGCACCCGGGATAATACAATGCAAGGCATAGTTATACGCAATACAGGGAATAGTTACGTCGTTCGTTTGGAAGCCGGCGACGAAGTGTCGTGCAAGGTTAAGGGTAATTTTCGACTCAAAGGTATACGCACCACCAATCCTGTGGCTGTGGGAGATTGCGTCTTCGTCGATTTTGCCGAGGGTGGTGCTGACACATACTATATCACCAAGGTGGCGCAGCGGCGTAATTATATCATACGTCGTGCCAGCAATCTGAGCAAAGAGTCTCATATTATAGCGGCCAATATAGATATTGCGGTGCTTGTGGCCACGGTGTCGCATCCGACCACATCGACGACTTTCATTGATCGTTTCCTTGCCACGGCCGAAGCGTATGGTGTTACGGCGGCACTTGTGTTCAATAAAATAGACCTCTTGGATGAAGATTGGCTTGAGTACCTCGATGCTATCTCCTATCTCTATCGCAGCATTGGATACAAGGTGCTGCATTGCAGCGCCGTACATGGCGATGGTCTGGATGTCTTACGTGAATACCTGCAAGGCAAGACTGCGCTGTTTGCCGGCAATAGCGGTGTGGGTAAGACCACACTGCTCAATGTCTTGGTGCCGGGTATAGATGCCAAAACGGCTGCCCTCTCCGATGCGCACGATACAGGAATGCATACTACCACCTTCAGCGAAATGTACGACCTCCCGGGAGGCGGTGCTATCATTGACACTCCAGGCGTCCGCGGCTTTGGTACAATAGATATGTCCAAGGAGGAGGTGTCGCATTACTTTCCCGAGATGTTTTCTCTGGCACGAGACTGCCGTTTTGCCAATTGTACGCATACCCACGAACCGGGATGTGCGGTACTCGATGCTTTGGAAGATAGTCGCATAGCTCGGTCGCGTTATGCATCCTATCTCAGCATACTTGAAGACGCAGACCAAGGCAAGTATCGCAAGCCGCAATGATATGATGGGTAGACTGCCGTGTAAGGGTGTATTCCATCTGTGTCGTGGCGCAGTACAGCGCTTGAGTGCGACCTCGGGTATTGTGTTGCAGCGTTTGATATCCGAGCCTTTAGGTTTTCTAAAGGCTGGTAGCTTTTTTTGAAGGCTAGAGCCTTGATGTCGCTTCGAAGATGTAGCGAAAGCGGCCTATAGGTGGTGTTAGGTTTACGCGCCCGTGTCTCAAGCGCCCGTATACATCGATGTCGCATCCCTCCGTTGGCTCGCATCTTGAGCCTTCAGGGTTTCCTTTGTCGGCGATATTCACGTACATGCGTCCTGTGCTGCCATCGGCTAAGTGTCGCATAGCCAATGCATGGGCCACGTGCCCCATGGTGCGACGCATATTTACTTCCACGGCCACATCAAGGATGTATCCCGCATCGGTGCGTGCCACGAGCATATCCACGCCCAACGGCCCATGATAGGCGCCATTGATAATGCGTTCGAGCTCCGGCCCCATGGTTTGTACCACCATATCTAATTGCTTTGTCGGAATGTACTGCTGCAATTTGGTGCGTATGTCGCTGTCGGGCAGGATTATATTGGTTGTGTATGCGCCCGTATCGGTAGTTTCGAAAAGCGATAGTCCCGTGTATTCGACAGTTCCATCGTCTCTGGCCATCCACAGCATGGCAAAATCGGCCACACGGTCGTGGCACGGCTCGACACAAACCATCCCATAGCGCTTTATGCCATCGGCGCAGCGACGTATCATTTCCGTCGATGGAGTTATGTTCGAGTTAATGTTGCCTCGTCCGGCATTGGACCATGGCATTTTGGCGATGCAGCCATGCGGCATTTGTGCGACACATTTGGCCAATGCGTCTATGTCGGTGAATATCTGCGGCGGAGCGGTGACGGCAAAGGGCAAAGCCTTGGCCATACCCCGGCTCAAGAGGGCAGTGGTACGGCGCGAACTTAGCAAACGCATACGCGTCAGGGCCTCGTCGTCGGGCAATGCCTCGGCACGTACGCCTACATCCAAGAAAGCCTTGCGCGAGGCGCGCGACCATCCCCAAGGCTCCGGTCTGTAGTCTTCTATGCGAGTGGGCATTGTGTCCACTTTCAGCCTAAAGGCTTCGGATGTGGCGGCATACCAGTGCTCATCGATACCATAGTCAATGAAGGCATCGCCCTCTGTGCCGTACCACATGGGCAAGCTTTGGCCGCAAAGGCGCATTTGCAAAGCCGATAGCGGCGGGGTGAAATTAGACAAGTTTCGTGCCAGTGCGATATCATTCTCCGGAAAATAGAGGTGTAGACATCGATGATGATCGACGGCACGTGTCCTTATGGTATGCAATGTGTTCTTGTATTGGTGTTTAGCTAAGCATTATGGGCTCGATATAAGCCGTGATGACGCGCATGGGCCGGTCGGTGGCGCGTATTTCCACCCATTCGGTAGATGCCGGCACCAGCACGGTATGTCCGCGCGATATTATGGCAGTATTGCCGTTGCTGTCCTCTATGGTGCCGCTGCCTTCCACCACCATTAGTACGCGGAATGACTGATTGGCCGAAACTTCGAGTTTGACGGCTTCCTCGACACATAGCGCGGTGACGGTGAAGAAGGGCGTGCGTTTGATGACAGTCTCGCGGTCGTCCAAAAGCTGGGGACGAGCCAAGCCGAAATCGGTTTGGGTGTAGTCCACTGCTTGTAAAGCGCTGTCTATATGCAGTGGTCGCAAATTGCCGTTGGCATCGCGGCGGTCATAGTCCCATAATCGGTAAGTAATGTCGCTGGGTTGCTGTATTTCAAGGACAAAATTACCGGCTCCGATGCTGTGCACGCGTCCGGCAGGTAGGTAGAACACATCTCCGGCTTGGGCGTAATGCTTGGCTAAAACGTTGGTGATGGTACGTTCGTTCAGGATGCGCGTCATCTCGCCATGTGTCAGCTTTTGGTTAAACCCCGAATAAATATGTGCGCCGGGTTGGGCGTCGATGATGTACCACAATTCGGTCTTACCACACCCATTGGACAGCTTATCGTCCGGATGAACCTGGATGGACAAGTCATCTTCTGCGTCTATGAATTTGATAAGCAACGGGAATTTCTCGCCGAAACGTTCGTGCAACTTTTTGCCGAGGATTTCCTCGCCGTGGTTGCGCAGCAGGTCGGTGATTGTCATGCCCGACAGTGGACCTTCGGCTATGACTGTTTCCATGCCCTCGAGAGACGATATTTCCCAGCTTTCGCCTACGTGGGTGTCCTCGAGGTGTATGTTTTTGAATTGAGCTATGTGCTGTCCGCCCCAGCGGACGGTGCGGTAATGTGGCGTAAAACGTATCAGGCCTAATCGGTTCATATACTGTCAAGTCAATTTTCTGAATGACAAAGGTACGACTTTTCGGTGGGATAATCGAAAAAAAATGCTACCTTTGTATGCTTATGGACGAAAACATTATTAAAACCTTGCCCGATGCTGTGGCCAATCAAATCGCCGCTGGAGAAGTGATACAGCGCCCCGCATCGGTGGTTAAGGAGCTTGTAGAGAACGCTATAGATGCCGGTGCCACTGATGTACAGATAGTCATCAAAGACGCAGGAAAAACCTTAATACAGGTGGTGGACAATGGCTGCGGAATGTCGGCGATAGATGCGCGTATGGCTTTCGAACGCCATGCAACATCCAAGATCAGACATGCTGATGATTTGTTCACGCTCCATACCATGGGTTTTAGAGGCGAGGCACTGCCCAGTATTGTGGCCGTCAGCGAGGTCGAAATGCGCACCCAGCGTCCCGGCGACAGCGTGGGTACATGCATCATCATCAAGGGCTCCGAATTCCAAAGTCAAGAGCCTTGTGTATGTACGTCGGGCACCAATATTATGGTCAAGCACTTGTTTTTCAATTTTGTGGCTCGTCGCCGCTTTCTTAAAAAAGACTCGGTGGAATACAGCCATATATTGCATGAATTCGAGCGCTTGGCACTGGTGAACACAGATGTGGCTTTCACGCTGATACACAACGATGCACTTGAGTATCAACTACCGCGACAGACGCTCAAGCAGCGCATAGGCGCCCTGTTCGGTCGTAATGTTGAGAACAACATAATACCCATAGAGACAGCCGTGTCCGTAGGCAAGATTACGGGGTATGTAGGCCTGCCGCAGGGCGCACGTCGCCGAAATGCATGCCAGTACTTCTTTGTCAACGGCCGCAATATGCGTCATCCGTATTTCCATAAGGCGGTGATGACATGCTATCAGGATCTCATAAGCGCCGATGTGCAACCCAATTATTTTATAAGTTTCGAAGTTCCGGCCGATCGTGTGGATGTAAACGTTCATCCACAGAAACACGAAATCAAGTTTGAGGACGAGCAACTGATGTGGCAAGTGCTCACGGCGGCTGTCAAGGAGTCTCTCGGAAAGTATAATGTGGCACCGGCCATAGATTTTGATGCTACGGATGTACCTGATATTCCACCGCTTAATCCCAACGCGGCGGCTCCTGATCGCGCCGTTAACGATTCGTTGGACCCGAATTATAATCCGTTTGCGACTTCTGTGCCGGATACACCGGTATCGAGCAGGTCTAACGGAAACTATACGGGTGGAGGTCATTATACTGAGCGAGGTTCGGCTCTCAACCGCGATTGGGAAAAGCTCTATCGCCGTTTCAACGAAGGCGGAATACCTATGGAAGATATGCCTACGACTGCCAAGCAGACCACAATGGAACTGGACGCAACGTCAGCCGGGGATGCTTCTAACCGCGTATATAAGCGGGTGATGCACTTTGATAACCGCTACATATTGTGCGAAAACAGTGAAGGGCTGCTGATAGTGGATGCTCGACGCGCACATATTTCGATACTATTTGACCGATACATCAATGATATGGGGCAAGGATCGATGCCGTCCCAACAGTTGCTTTTCGAAGAAGAAGCCGAAATTGATTGCGCCACCGCACCTATGGCATCGGAAATGCAGCCCGAGTTGGAACGTCTTGGCTTCCGTGTTCAAAAGAAAGACGCGACACATTGGATTGTAACGGCTGCCCCTGCCGCCCTCAACGGCGTCGGCGCGGCCGAAAGCCTCGTGTCCATAATCCGTCAGATAGTCGAAAGCGGAGGTGTCGAGAGCGCAGGTGTCGATATACATCGACGCCTTGCCTTGGCCATGGCGCGTACTGCGGCCATAGAAGCTCGTCAACCCCTGAGCGAAGAAGAAATGGAACGCTTGCTTAGCGAGCTTTTCCGCTTGCCTGCCCCCGGATATACGCCGGACGGCTTGGTCGTGATGTACACCCTCCCCAAGGCATCCGTCGACGCCTTCTTCGGCAGATGACTGCTGTATAAGAGACTGAAAATTATAGTACTGTCAAACATATTTGACAAGAACTTCGTATTAACTGTATGTTAAAAATGTAATTTGGCAGAATATTATGGTACAGAAGATGTTTACGCAGGCAGCAGGTGATAGACGCGTTGCGTGAGAATGGAGGATATGCCACTCTTGGCAATTTGTATCGTTTGGTAGATACACGGTCATGGGCTACCAAGACCCCAAATGAGTCTATCCGTAGGATTGTACAACAGTCCAATGAGATTTTTAGAGTGCAACCCGGGCTTTGGGCTCTTGAGGAGTGTCGAGCAGAGGTTATGCGCAAATTCGACATACACTCTAAGGACGCAAAAAGCGAAGAGAAATTTACGCATAGCTATTTCCAAGGTCTTATTATTGAGATCGGTAATATGAAACACTTTACAACTTATGTCCCTGCGCAGGATCAGAATCATAAGTTCCTTGAGCGGCCATTGAAGGATGTTTGCTCGACAATTCATATACCTCAATTCTCGTATGAACGTATAACCGATAGGGCTAAAACCGTGGATGCTATCTGGTTTAACGACCGCGCGATGCCGAATAGCTTTTTTGAAGTGGAACACTCCACCGATATACAGAATTCGGTAACAAAATTCTGTGATTTACAGGATTTTTATAGTCGCTTTTTTATCGTTGCGCCTCGGAATCGAAAGGAACAATTTGATAAAGTATTGGAAAGGACTGCCTTTCGGGAGATGAGAGGACGGATTTTGTTTCACAGCTACGAAAGTGTCTTGAGCCAATATGAATTAATGTGTAAATTGAATGCAGCCGGAGATCTCATTTGACTCCTTATGCAGCATTGCTCAAAAGTTTTTACTGTATTAAAATGCCCTTCGGTAGATGTTTATTCGGCGGGGTTGTGGTTGTCGAGAGGAGCCCAGCGCTGGCGTAGGGGGAAGCGCGTGGGGAGGATGAGCAGGCGCAGGCCGGACGAGTAGGTGAAGTAGCCCCAAACCCAATTGATGAATACGGAAATTTTGTTGCGCATTCCCAGTAGTGACAATAGGTGTATTAACATCCATGCCAACCATGCGGGACGGCCGTAGATGTGCAACTTTGGGTGAGGAAGGTCGACGACAGCTCGGTTGCGGCCGATGGTGGCCATGCTTCCCTTGTCTTTATATACGAAGGGTCGGCGGCGTGCTGTGTCCCGACCGAGGTTGCGCGCCAAGTTAATGCCTTGCTGTATGGCCACTTGTGCTACTTGCGGACATCCGCGTGGATAGCGCTCATCGCTGTGTGACGCTATATCGCCTATGGCATAGACGTCTTGCAGCCCGGCCACGCGGTTGAACTCGTCAACCTCGAAACGCCCGCCACGCGCCATCTGTGGCTGTGTGCCGACAAAGGTGAAGGGTATGCCCTTGACCCCGGCGGTCCAGATGACCATTTCGCTGTACATCCGTGTTCCATCGGTGAAGGTGATGGTATTGTCTTCGTAGCTTTTGACCAAGGCGTTAAGGCGTACGTCCACCATCAGGTGGCTCATATACTCGAGTGCATGTGCCGATGATTGTTCGTCCATGGCTTGGAGCAGTCGCCCGGTGCCTTCGATAAGCGTTACTGATACATCATCAATGCTTATGCCCGGATACTCGCGCCGCAGCAGGTAGCGCTTCATCTCGCCTATGGCACCGGCGACCTCGACACCGGCGGGACCTCCGCCAATGATGGCGAAAGACAGTAGGCGGCGACGCTTGTCTGCATCGGGTTCCAATGATGCACGTTCCAGTCTGGCCAGTATGTCGTTGCGGCAACGTATGGCCTCGGGTACGGACTTGAGCGTGTACACGCTTTGCTGCAAGCTGTCATTGCCAAAGAAATTGTTTGTAGTGCCGGCGGCGATAACCAGGGTGTCGTAATGCAGCGTCTCGTACTGAGTGCTTAAGGTTTTGGTTGTAGTGTCTATCTCGGATACCTCGCCCAGGTGGAATGTGCAGCCGCGCAGCCGACGCTGCCGCATCTCACGCCTCAATGGAAAGCTGATACTGCCGGGGTCAAGACCCGCAGACGCCACTTGATAAAACAGCGGCGGAAAGCTGTGGAAATTGAAGCGGTCGATGACGACAACGTCCCATTGTCGTTTGTTTAGGCGTTTGACGAGATTTAGTCCGGCAAAACCTCCGCCGATGACTACAAGAGTCTTTTTGTCCGTGGTTTTGCAGTGACTGTCGTTATGCTTGTTATCGTGTGTGTTCATAGTTCGGTTGTCTTAATCGTTGTGTTGATTTTGGTGTGTGGCGCGTCTCGGGAACGGCGCGTACTTATATTCAACAAATCCGATGCCAAAATGGTTTTTTGTCGCAAAGATAGACACATAAAAAGCCCCCGGACATATGTGTCCGAGGGCTTTATAGGCGATGTGAGCTCGAGACGTGCCTTATTCGGCAGCGGGAGCTTCGGCTTCGGCGGCCTCGCCTTCGCCTTCTTGGACGGCAGCTTCGGCAGCGGCAGCGGCTTCGGCTTCAGCCTTGGCAGCGGCGATTTCGGCTTTCTTCTTGGCTACGGCTTCGGCCTTAGCTTTGTTCTTAGCCTCTTCTTCGGTCAGACGTGTCTGAGCCTCTTGTTTCTTCTTGTCTGCTTCTGAAGTCTTTACGGCTTCAATTTTCTTGCTCTTGTCAGCCTTCCAGGCATCGAAGCGGCGTTGAGCCTCGGCTTCGTCAAAAGCGCCTTTCTTGACGCCGCCCTGGAGGTGTTTCATCAGCATCACGCCCTCGCGGGACAGGATGTTGCGTACGGTGTTGGTGGGTTGTGCACCGGTGTTAACCCAATACAAAGCACGTTCGAAATTCAGTGTGATTGTGGCGGGATTGGTGTTGGGGTTGTACGAACCAATTCGCTCAATGAATCGACCATCTCGTGGTGCTCTGCTGTCGGCGATAACAATAGGATAGAACGCATAGTTCTTGCGACCATGGCGTTGCAGTCTGATTTTTGTTGCCATTAAACGTTGTTTTGTAAAGTGTTATGTATAAGATGTGTTGTGCTGTTAAGCGACTGCAAAGGTACGCATTTTCTGTGTAACGGCCAAATATTCCGATGTTTTTTCGTTCGAGAAAAATTCGGATGATCCGTCGTGACGAGCATTTGCTCGTGCCGACGCCGCCCGGATAAATTCTGTGCGAAGCCGAGAGATGTCATGGCGGTAGAATTGTGCAATGATGCTCGAAATATTAGGCGTACTGGTGCTGTGTTTCAAAAAAATATATTAAATTTGCGCAAAATACTCGCACGCACGAAGCCCACGCAAGTGGGTGAGGTGGGAACGGGTCTTTTTGACATCGCGGCAAGAGTGCCGTGCAAAAACTGATATTCTTATTCAGAGCGTTTATTGACGCTTGTTCTTGATGGTAAGAAACTTCGCACATTTCTATATCGGAGTCAGGGACAAGGCAGCAATAAGACGCCCGTGGTTTGTATCTACCATGTGTAGACGTGCGCCATTCCGCTCGACGGAAGGCGTATGTCGCCATTGTGTACATACATAATTGCGTGGGCTTCTGCATGCTGCTTGTTCTATTCCGAAGGGTTGTGCGAAGACCTCTTACCATAGAATAAGCAAGATAAAGATTCCCACGCTTTTTTGTGTATACTCGGCCTTTACAGGGAGTCGGAAGGCCCTTAATGTAAACTCTATATAATATGAGAAAACATTTAGTGATTTTATCCCTGTTGGCGCTGTTCTGTCTCGGCGCCGGAGGACGAAAAATTGCGGTTCACTATGGTACTGTGCGAACCTTAGTGGAGGCAGGAGACAGCGTCACCTACTCGATGCCCGAGAATCTCATCAAATTCACCACGGGCAACCCTACGTCTGTCGGCGACCACTCAATGACGGCTCGTTTCTCGATTTCCAGCGACTTGGTGATGACTAACACAAGTACGGCACGCGGCGTGTGCTACAGCAAGGACAACGCAACGCCGACTACAGCAGACAAGTATGTCAAGGCCGGGGTCTTTGCGACAGGCCCATGGACGGCAACTCTTCCCAACCTGCTTTCCGGAACCAAGTACTACTACCGTCCTTATGTCCGTTTGGGTAATGTCGTATTCTATGGCAAGGTAAAGAATTTCACCACCTCCGGCGAGCCTGAAGAGCCGGAGGAAAGCCTCGAGCCGGATTTCGTTGACCTTGGCCTAAGTGTCGATTGGGCCACGTATAACGTGGGGACGGACAAGCCCGAGGGTTACGGCAATTACTACGCCTGGGGCGAGACGGCGCCCAAGGATACGTATTCCGAAGCAACCTATAAACTCGGAGGCAAATACAATTCCACTGATGGCAAGACAGTCCTCGACCCGGAAGATGACGTTGCAACCATAACCTTCGGTGAAGCATGGCGCATACCCACAAAGGAGGAGATGGACGAACTCTTAACGCGTTGTACGTGGAATGAAACCGAGGAGAATGGCGTAAAGGGATACGCTATTGTCGGACCAAGTGGAAGTTCCATCTTTATCCCGAAGGCCGGACATCGAGAAGGAGCTGAATTAAAAGACTCACAGGCATGCGTAATGTTATGGTCGTCATCGGGTAAGTCTGATACAGAAGCAATAGCCGGTGATTCAAAAAGCCAAGTAACATTAAAGACAGTGAAGTACGTAGGTGCGCTCATCCGTCCTGTTCATCCATAATAATTGCATCTATGGAAAATTCAAAATACTCAAACGTTGTTGACCGTCCGATAACCGATATGGGTGGTGACAGTTTGGAAATGGTAAATTATGCCGATGCGCTCGCCGATTTTATCCGGTCGGCTCAGACCCCTATGACAATCGCATTACAAGGCGAATGGGGGTCAGGCAAGACCTCGCTGATGAACAGCCTGTGTGGTATGCTTTGTCGCAATAAGGATGGTAAGTCCGGCGATAAGTCCGATAATAAGGAGTTCCTGCCCGTGTGGATAAATACGTGGCACTATTCACTGATGAAGACGCCGCAAGAGGCTGTTTTCGATATACTTTGCAGTATTATCCGACAGATTGCCGATTGCAACGACGCCGCCAATCTTACGGAACGTATTAAGGCTATCGGCGGCCTAATGCAGCGCTTCGTCACCTTCGGGACAAAGTTTGCCTTGGAAAAAGTCGGAGTCAATGGCGATATAATAGACGAGTTGAAAGGCGACAGGGCCAAAGATTCGACTATCAATGCCTTGAAGAATGAAATCCAATTTCTTGTCAATGACGTAGTCAAGCAGCATGAGGGAACAAATGCTCCCGTCAAAGGTTTTATCGTCTTTGTGGACGACCTTGATCGCATAGACCCGGCTCTTGCGGTAGAGTTACTTGAATTGCTGAAGAACCTCTTCGACATAGAAGGGTGCGTCTTTGTCCTTGCCATCGATTACGACGTTGTCGTCAAGGGGCTTAAGCCGAAATTCGGCGAGTTTACCGAGGCCAATTCCCATGAATTCCGCTCGTTTTTCGATAAGATTATCCAACTGCCGTTTACGATGCCGGTTGCAACGTATGCGGTGGACGGATTAATGAAGACCTCGCTGTGTTCCATCGGCTTCTTTGACGAGAAGGAGTACGATGATAACACTTCAAGGCAGGTGGCGGACATCATAGGCAATTCGATAGGGTCAAATCCTCGTTCGCTGAAGCGCCTAATCAATACGCTGTCACTGATATCCATCTTGACACGAAAAAGCGATGGCGTCGATGGCGTGAACGACCATGATGCCAAGTTGCTGAAATTTGCTATAGTATGCATCCAGATAGCCTATCCCGGCATCTATGGCCGCCTGATATCCTTCCCGGACTTCACACACTGGGATAATGCCACAGCCACGCACCTCAAGCTGCCGGCGCTCTCCGATGTGGAAGACAACGAACTTTCCAATTTGGAGGAATTTGACGAGGATTGGGAAAAGGTGCTGTACCGTATGTGCAAGTCCGATCCGTACCTTAGCAAACGTTGCTTCGGCATATCACGCCTATTGTCTTGTATCAGGTCTTTGGTGGGCGAGGCATCGATTGAGGAAGTTATGTCCGACCTGCTTCGTTTGTCAAATGTAACAAGCGTCCAATCCACGGAGAATACATCGCCAATTAAGGAGTACAAGTTTAATCGCGACCTAAGCAACTATGTGTACAACGGCAACGAGTACAGCAAGAAGACCGACCTTGTTCGCCAAGTTGTAACCGACTACATAAAGGCTCATCCGCAGGTTACTTATGAAGAGTTGTGCGAGACGTTCCGAGTGCAGACCAATATGGCTCGGCGATTTATGCCTTATGATGTGTACGTCGACAAGAAGAAACAATACGGAAGTGTGGATTTCTTCGGAAACTATACAAAGGATGACGCACTCATGACAGGAGATGATAAACGCTTCCTGATATGCTCCAACTGGCCGTTGACGACCAAAGGCCAGCCGGCCGAATTTGCGCTGTTCCTTGAGCGTTGCAAATCTGTTGGTATAGAAATCAAGCAAGTAAGCAAATAATAATAATCAACACACAAGTTATGAAAAGACTCAAATACTTAATCATAGTCGTGATGCTGGCGATTGCCACATCGGCTATGGCCGAGACGCAGCCGGGAATAATCCTGCGCCTCAAAGACGGCTCCACCGTGGGTTTTACCCTTGAAAGCAAACCAAAGATAATCACACATTCCGAGACACTCGAAATATATACAGATAAGACAGAGGTAAGCTACCGCTATCAAGAGGTAAAGAGTATCTATAGCGGCAATGTCGATGGCGGCGGTATCGAATCCCCGACCATTGATAAAAAGGCGGACGTCCTGTTCACAATCATAGACAACGGAGTTGAGGTTTCCGGCCTCGATGCCGGAGAGACCGTCACGGCCTATACCCCCGACGGACGTAACGTATGCACCGCCTGCGCAAATACCGACAACGAGATACTACGAATGGCTATGCCGTCTTCGGGTGTGTATATCATACGCACTTCCGGCGGCGTATCGTTCAAGTTCATCACCAAATAAAAACATAAAACAATGAAACGAATACTAACAATAATCGTTACGCTTGTATGCGTATTCGCCGCATATTCGCAGAACACCGTATATATATGGAAGGATAACACCTTGTCCGTGCAAGCCGCTGATAGCATAGCCTTTTATGCTGACAATGTTGTAGACTTGGGCCTTAGCGTATGTTGGGAGAGCGACGACTTTTATTTAAACTACTTAAGCGGCTGGATGTCATCTGTTCCTGATGGTCGTTTACCAACAGATAAAGAATTCAAAGAATTCTTCTCTCGCTGTTCAAAGGAACTAATAGATAAACCCGGCTATAATAACGATCGCATTAAATTCATAGGTCCCAATGGTAATATAATATACCTAAATGCAAGCCACGGCGACATTTACGGGTATTCTTATTTTAGGTATTGGACAAATATTCGTTTTCTTTATGCAGAAATTAAATGTGATGATGGGCTATATCCACTATCGTTTAGGTACGATCAAGAAATGAAATGTCGCGTACGTGTTGTTTGGGATAATTAAGCAACGTAAATAGATTAAAAGTATTCGATTTGTTAGTCCGATTTCGGGATGTCAAATAAGCGAATGATGGAGCGGGGAGCGAAGCGGCTTCATAGCCGGTCGCTCCCCGTTTTCGTCATGGGGGCGAAATAGAGCATCTCATTAGGGGACGAGTCAAAATGTCGTATTGTAGGGACGCAATATGTTGCGTCCGCAGCGACTATGGGAATACGACGTAATGCACAGTAAATAAATATATTATTCTCTGCTGCGCGGGCGCAATGTATTGCGCCCCTACTTGGTCAATGATTTTGATATAGTCTCGCGGATAAAAGACATAGGACGCTTGGCAGCAAAAGGCACGGACAGGTAGACAATAGGAGAACGGTAAGAATTAAGCAATGTTAAGCGGTGGGGTGGTCTCGAAAATACTTTGTACATTTGCATACGCCGAAAAGATGGATTGACGCAATGCAAGCGATAGGCAGAGATGCTTGCGAGTATTTGCGCAGGTCCTAATCTGCGGTATTGGTAAAGACTATATAATACGCAACAGTGATATAAGGTTATGGGAAAGACAAAAATAGAGAATAAGGAATATGGGGGCGAACGGCCGTTGTTCGCCGCTCACGATTTGGAGCTGGAACACGTAATCATCAATCCCGGCGAGAGCGCTTTGAAGGCATCGCGTGATATCGTGGCACGTCATTGCGAGTTTCGCGGCAAGTACCCATTCTGGCACGCACGCAACTTCGAGGTCGAAGGCTGCTACTTCACCGAGGGCGCCCGTGCCGCGCTGTGGTACAGCCAAGACTGCGTGATGCGCAACTGCCGTGTCGAAGCGCCCAAGATGTTCCGTGAACTTAAGGGGCTGTATGTCAGCGGTGTCGAATTCCCAAATGCGCAGGAAACCCTGTGGCATTGCAGCGATGTCACCCTCGAAGATGTCAAGATATTCAATGCCGACTACCTGTTTATGCACACCGACCATGTGGTCATCGACCGATACGAGCAGCACGGCAATTATTCCTTCCAGTACTGTCACGACGTGTTGATACGTAACGCCAAGATTTACAGCAAAGACGCCCTGTGGAACACCGTGGGCGTCACTGTGCGCGACAGCGAGCTGCACGGCGAGTACCTCGGTTGGTATTCGCACGGCCTGCGCCTTGTCAACTGCCATATCACCGGCACCCAGCCCTTGTGCTATTGCCACGACTTGGTGCTCGAGAACTGCACCTTCGGCGCTGATGCCGACTTGGCCTTCGAGGACTCGGACGTGCGTGCCGGGCTGCACGGACATGTCACCAGTATCAAGAATCCGCGCCACGGATACATCTATTGCGACAGCGTGGGCGAGGTGATACTTGACGAGAACATCCAGTCGCCTGCCGACTGCCGCATAGTCACCACCGGCAGCGCCGACGCATGAGCCGAGGCGCGGCATCAGACCTCGCGGCCCAATTGCGGTCGCCGCGAGTGGCGACACTGCGCGGCAAACTTGCCATGGTGGCGCGGCTTAGTTGGCCTGCCATTATGGCCCAGTTGTCCACGCTGCTTATGGAGTATATCGATGCTGCTATGGTGGGTCACCTCGGTGCCGAGCCGGCCGCTTCGATAGGACTTATTGCAACTACGACATGGCTCTTTTGGGGCTTGGGTACGGCCACGGTTATGGGCTTCTCCGTGCAGGTGGCCCATCTTCTGGGCGGCGGCAAAGACGCCGAGGCTCGCAGTGTGGTGCGTCAAGGCACGGTCATTGTTACCGCTGTCGGTGTATTGGTGGCCTTGCTTGCCGTGGCTATTGCTCCCGGGCTGCCGCACTGGCTTGGCGGCAAGGGCGTCGTATGCGACATGAGTACTTCCTACTTTTCCATCTTCGGAGCCTCGATGCCGGTAGTATACCTTACTTTTATGGCCGGGGCGATGCTGCGCAGCAGCGGTAATATGCTTGTTCCCGGTGTGATAGCGGTGGTGATGTGCACCCTTGATGTTGTATTCAACTTCTTTATGATATACCCGGCACATGCCATAGAGACACCTTGGGGCGTGCTGACACTGCCCGGTGCCGGGCTCGGCGTCACCGGCGCCGCCATCGGTACGGCCATGGCTCAAGTTGTGGGCTGCGTATTTCTGTTGTGGTACCTATTGCGCCGCTCGCCGGCGCTGTCGCGTCCGTGGTCGCGTGCTCGCGGCTTTGTCGGGACGTGGTGGCGTCTCAATGGGTGTGTCATGCGGCACGCCGTTTCCGTGGCCAGCCCCTTGGCGCTGGAGCGTGTAGTGATGTGTGGTGCCCAAATTCTGATAACCGCCATTGTTGCGCCGTTAGGCAATACCGCCATTGCCGCCAACGCCTTTGCTGTTACTGCCGAAAGCCTGTGCTATATGCCCGGTTATGGCATCGGCGAGGCCGCTACAACTCTTGTCGGGCAGAGCCTCGGGGCTGGGCGCCGAGCACTTGCCGTAAGCTTCGGGCGTATTACCATGACACTTGGTATAGCCATTATGGGCGTACTTGGCGTAGTCATGTGGTTCTGCGCCTACGACATGATAGCCTTTTTTACGCCAGACGTTTCTGTCCGCGAATTAGGAGCCATGGCCTTGCGCACCGAGGCTTGGGCCGAGCCGATGTTTGGCGCCGCCATAGTCGGCTACGGCATCGCCATAGGCGCACGCTATGCCACTGTACCGGCTTTTATCAATTTCGGCAGTATCTGGGCTGTCCGCCTGACGTTGTCCGCTATACTTGCTCCGTCAATGGGGCTGTACGGCGTGTGGCTGGCCATGTGCATCGAATTGTGCTTCCGCGGTGCGCTCTTTGTTCTACTCTTTGTGCGTGGCCGGTGGCTGAAACACGCCACAGCTATTGCCGCCGAGTCTTTGCCTGCCGATACTTAGGTCCGTCGATCGAATTTCAGAACTGTCGAGCCTAACGCCAAGCAGGTATGAATAAACAATAGAATATAAATACTTACAACCATACAAAACATAACACTGCCATGGATATGGAAAGATACGATTTTGACACTCCGGTCAATAGGCTGCACACCGACAGCATGAAATGGGATGGATACAGTGTCCCGGGACACGACTTGATACCGCTATGGGTAGCCGATATGGACTTCAAGACGGCGCCCGAGATTGTGGAAGCGCTTGTGCATCGCGCTGCTCACGGGGTCTTTGGCTACAGCTTCCCCGGTGATGAGTACTATGATGCCATATCCTCGTGGTTTGAGCGCCGCCACCATTGGCATATAGACCGCGACTTGTTTATCCCGACCACAGGAGTGCTTCCCGCCCTTGCCGCCGTGCTGCGTGCAGTCACCCGACCCGGGGATGGCGTGGTGGTACAAACACCTGTATACAATTGCTTTTTTTCGAGCATACGCAATGCCGGATGCCGCAATATGAACGCTCCGCTACATTTGGATAGTCACGGGCTATACCAAATGGACTTCGAGTCTTTGGAGAAAGCCCTTGCCGATCCCAAGAGCACGGCCATGGTGTTGTGTAATCCCCACAATCCAGGCGGCCGCGTATGGTCCGCCGAGGACTTGCGCCGCGTTTACGAATTGTGCCGCAAGCACGATGTGACCCTGATAAGCGATGAGATACACTGTGAGATAGTCTTTGCACCACATATCTACACGCCCATGTCCACGCTGTGTGACGGCGACTGCATTACAATGATTTCGCCCAGCAAAGCCTTCAACCTTGCCGGCTTGCAGGTAGCCAATATTGTAGTTAAGGATGCACACTTGCGCCGCCTTATCAATCGCGCAATCAACGACAATGAGACATGCGACATCAGTCCCTTTGCAATCATCGCTTTGCAGAAGGCATATAACGAAGGCGAAGCGTGGTTACAGGCTATGCTCAGATACGTACATGCCAATTACGAGAGTGTGCGCGATTACGTCTCCAGAAGCATCTCCGGAATGCGCATATTGCCCCTCGAAGGCACCTATCTCGCATGGGCAGACTGTCGGGAGATGCTCGAAGGACGCGGGCAGACAGTAGCTGAGTTCGCGGAGGCGCTCAGACGAGACACCGGCGTATGGGTGCAGCCCGGTGCAGCCTATGGCGTTGAGGGCGAGGGATTTGTGCGTATCAACCTTGCTACCACCCGAGCACTTTTGGCCGAGGGTATGCGCCGCATACGAGCTTACACGCAGGCATAAGGCGAGGTAATGCGGCGCAACGCGCCTATACACAATACACAAAAACAGGGCGGCAGACATCGGATTGTCTGCCGCCCTGAATTATTTGCTTAAAAGGTCTGTTGTTCAGCTCTCTATGAATTCAATGATGTTTGTCAGGACATTGGCATCGTTGAAACCGAATTTCTCGTCCAGGACCTTATAGGGCGCGGATGCGCCGAAGTGCTCGAGTCCGAAGACATCCCATTTGGCGGTACCGCGCATCAGCGGATACAATGCCGCAGGCAGCCCGGCGGTGATGCCATAGCGCGGAATGCCGGGTGTGAGTACGCTGTCGCGGTATTCCTTGTCCTGACGCAGGAATAGGCCTACGGATGGGACGGAAACCACGCGTACGCTGCGGCCTTCTTCGGCCAGGGCTTCGGCGGCATGTACGGCCAAAGCGACCTCACTGCCGTTAGCTACGAGTATCAGCTCGGGATTTTCGGCCTCGATGACGGTGTATCCGCCACGCTGCGCGCCGTATGCGGCTTTGCATCGGTTGCCGTCAGCGGCAGGCAAGTCTTCGAGATTTTGGCGTGAAAGTATCAGCACCGTCGGGCATTCCTTATTGTCCATGGCCATTTTCCATGCCACGGCGGTCTCGGCACTGTCGGCGGGGCGCAAAACCAAAGTGCTTTGGCGACCTCCGAAGTTGTCAAGAAGCTCCATAAGGCGTATTTGCGCTTCCTGCTCTACCGGCTGGTGAGTGGGACCGTCCTCGCCTACACGGAAAGCATCGTGTGTGAATATGTACTTCACGGGCAGTTCCATAAGTGCTGACATGCGCAAAGCCGGTTTGATGTAATCGCTGAATACGAAGAATGTGCCGCAGGCACCAATACATCCGCCATGCAGGGCGATGCCGTTGATAGCGGCGGCCATAGTCAATTCGGCCACGCCGGATTGCAGGAATTTGCCGCCGAAATCGCCGCGAGTAAAGGCACGAGTCTGCTTCAGGTATCCGTCGGTTTTGTCCGAATTGGCAAGGTCGGCCGACGATACAATCATATTATCTACGGTCTGTGCAAGCAGTCCCAGAACCTTGGCCGAGGCGTTGCGCGAAGCCTCATTAGCTTTGAATTCGATGCCATCGTATTCGATATGCGGCAACTTGCCATCGATGTAGTCTTGTAAGGTCTTCGCAGCTTCGGGGTTGGCTTCGGTCCATGCTTTGGCGGCAGCCCGGCGTTCGGCCACAATCTTGCGCAGCTGGTCGGCGCGTGCCGCATAGAGTTCGCATGTGGATTTGCGTATTTCAAAGGGCTTGGACGGATCACCGCCGAGGCCTCGTATGGTGGCATCCAAGTCTGCTCCGGCGCCCGTTAGTGGTTGGCCATGTGTGGATACAGCTCCTTCGAGGCTTGTACCATCGGGGCGTACAGCGCCTTTGGCCATAATTGTATGTCCGATGATTAGGGTAGGGCGGTGTTCCTCCTCGCGAGCCGTCTCTATGGCGGCGGCTATGGCTGCGCAATCGCTGCCATCGATGTCGATTACGTTCCAGCCCCAAGCACGATATTTGGCCGCGGTGTCTTCATCAGTCACAGCATCTGTGGTGGTGGATAGTTGCACCTTGTTCGAGTCATAGAACATTATAAGGTTATTCAGTCCTAAGTGTCCGGCAAGTCGTCCGGCGCCCTGGCTGATTTCTTCCTGTATTCCGCCGTCGCTGATAAAGGCGTAGGTCTTGTGTCCGCAGGCAGCCTCGCCGAAGCGTGCCACAAGAAAACGCTCGGCTATGGCGCAGCCCACGGCCATGGCGTGCCCCTGACCTAAGGGGCCGGAGCTGTTCTCGATGCCGCGATTGACATCAAGCTCTGGATGCCCCGGAGTCACGCTGCCCCATTGACGGAACTGAGCCAGCTCCTCGGGCGTGAATTTGCCGGTAAAGGCCAGTACGCCGTAAAGCATCGTGGACATGTGTCCCGGGTCAAGGAAAAAGCGGTCGCGAGCAATCCATTGGGGGTCTTCCGGGTCATAGACAAGGAATTTTGCGAAAAGTGTGTTTATGAAATCGGAAGCCCCCATGGCACCGCCCGGGTGACCCGATTTGGCTTTCTCGACCATGGATGCTATCAGCACGCGAAGGTTGTTGGCAGCACCATCGAGTTGTATTCGTTCTTGTTGATCCATATATTTTATAGTGTTTTAGGTTTTTTTTATTGTCCGATGTCGGCAGTGATTTTCTGCAAAAGTAATAAATAATCGCGAGAACTACGCTATCTAAGGCATCCAAATTGCAAATCCAAGTTTGGTTATATAATCTGTAACATCACATTAGCTTTTAGAGAAACTAAAATGTGAATGGCTCATCAAAGTGGTTGGTAGCCAGCATTTACGGCTTGTCGGTCAAAAAACATGTGCAAAAAAACGGCAAAAAATTTGGATGAACAGAGATTATGATGTAAATTTGCATAAAACAATCGGCGGGATTCCAGCTGTATTATTAAGGTGGGTCCGGCGGCTCCGCAGAGGCGTGATGTCGTGTCGAGAGAGTGATAATTGACGCATCGCATAGTTATATATGCCACATCAAAGTAGATTGGGAAACTCTTCAAATCATTATGAAATGCCGAGACAAGCTTGGTCTTCCAATGGCGGGCCCCAAGTTACCCTTAATGGGATACTGCGCGTATTATCTGCGCCAGGCGGATTACAAAAGAAGACGAGCACTCAAACCCTGTCATATCGGAGTTTCATCGCATCCTTTGATGTGGCTTTTTTATGATGAAGCGTGTAACTTTTCATCGCAAACTATCAATTACGAAGGTCAGTGCCTCGACACCACCTACCCGATAGAAGTCTACGAGACTGAAGTCGAAGCGCTGGCTGCACTTGAGGCTTACGACATCAACAACTGCTGTGACTGCATCGTTAATGGTGATGCCGATGATATTCTCAAGGTATGGGTATCGGTCGCCCGTTGCGACTACGACCCCGAGGACATAGACGGCGAACTGGATGCCGTTGCGCTGCTTTCGGAAGCGGAAAAAACCACCAATGTGTACACGAAGGAGTTCGTGCTCGGCGCTGACGAGGAGTGGTACGATGACAATCGCGGAAATGAATGCCGTTTCGGGGCTCACCCCTTTACCGATGCCGAAATCAAGGAGGGCAAAGGCGCGTCTATGACGCTGACCGATGCCGCCGGCAAGGTCATCAAGTCTGAGACCTATACGCGGAAGCCCGGCTGCTCGACTTGGTCGACAGCTATCGGGCGCACTACTCGCAAGGCCGTAGGCCAGGCCATTGCTCAAGCTCGCAACGCCGCAGGGCTTTCGGTTCGCGACCTCGCCGACCGCTGCGGTCTCGATGCCGGCCATCTCTGCCGTATCGAAAACGGACGCATGAATGTGACCATCGACACGGTCGCCAAAATCTGCGAGGCGCTCGGTCTGCGTCTTGAAGCGGTGTCGGGTTCTGAAACGAAATAAAATAACGAAACAGCGACACTTATGATAGATTATATCAAAATTGCAAAAGAGTATGCGGCGGAGCATAAATGCGACATCGTGCAGCCTTCAGTCGAGCGTAACGGGTATAAGTACTTTCACCTTGACTTTACCGGTCGCCCCCGTTATACCGGACTTCCGTATATCATAAAAATAAGCCCGTCAGGGAAGGCACAACGAGTACTTGATTTTGATGATATTTTTTTTTGCGTATAATAATCGGACTATAACAGGCGAGCAATCTGTCTGAAAATATCGGGGCGCAAAAGGAGCTTATCAACTTTTAGCACCTCGAAATATTCAACATTACTTATGGCATATTCTTCAAGTTTGAGGAATGCGCCATTTTGTGCATCGTAAAACATAATGCGTCCATCTGAAAAGCGTTCCGCCGTTATTACGTGTCCTTTGTTTCCCGGCATATTTATGCCTATATGATAGCGACCTGTTGCTTTAGTTGTCGTTTCAACTTTGCCAAACATATCGTCAAAAGATTTTCCACGGAGTACTGTCGGCTTTGGCGTCTTACCTGTTTTGGGATGTTGCCAAATACTTTCAAAGTGTTCGCCGAGTTCATAAGATACACTGCCCTTTCTATCGTCATAGCCGAGTGCCGTAACATTTAGCCCTCGCAATCTTGCTTCGTGAACGGCGACTGCCGCTTGACAATTAGTGGCGAATTCATCGCTCTTTCCCCAAGAGATATTGGCCTGTCCCTCGTTGGCTTCGAGGAATGTCATAGGCTTCGGAGGCGTCTTTATGCCGAAGTCTTTTGCAATTTTCTCTGTGTTCTGCATGATTTCTTCCGTCAGCGTTGCGGCCGGCATATTCTCGTAAACCTTGAATGCTGCTCGTGTCGCTGTCCGTCCGAGCTTTGTGCCTGTAACTGCACCCACGCCATTATAACGAGACATCCTTATGCCGGTATACTTGGCATTGTCGCGAATGAAGTACGGCACGGATGAGGCGTGTTTGATGCGGTCGCGATTATTCTCCACCCAGCCCTTGA
>UMDL01056674.1_pt1 | contig 36018 bp, 28 predicted proteins | sample 1964481 | NCBI WGS metagenome assembly UMDL01 (sample SAMEA4835993, study PRJEB28245) | human gut metagenome | biome: gut microbiome; material: fecal sample | place: Denmark | collected 2008 | reverse complement strand
ATAGCTCTGCCACGGAATTACGCCGCTGCCCCGAAAATACCCTTGCGCACACGCTCGAAAGGGTTTTCAATTTCAAAGAATCCGTCAAGATTCTGTTCAAGACAAGTTTCGAGCGATTCATTATATCTTACACGATACAACTGACGTCCACGTGCTGGTGGACATACTTCACATACGACACCTTTTTGTTGTGTCACTATGTTTAGAACAGTATCGCCACATGAGAATTTTGCCATAATTCCTAATAATTGTCAGTAACCGATGATGGTTCTTATTCTCTCACAATATTTTCTACATCAGTCGCTTTGCGAAGGTCTATCCCTCTTGAAGCACCGTCAACTCTTACGTAATCGACAGAGAATTCTTTGCACTTACGACGAGCCTGACGGGAAGATGCCACACTATAAGGACTATACTTTTCGTATATGTCCAGACCTCTTCCGGGGACGATGCGCCACCCGTCATCGGTCGTTATGGCTCTGTCATGAAAGTCTCTGAAAGTATAGTCAAACTCGATGCCATACTCCACAAGGTCATCCTTGATGTCGTCAAGACGGTCGATAAGTTCAGGTATCTTTTCCTCTTCCTCAGAGGTGTAGAGTTTAATCTTCAAACCCTCTACTGATTCTCTTGTATCAATCAGCATGGTAATGAACTCCATCAGGTTCTTGACCTGCCAAGGAGCACGGATATAAGGATCTTCTACAACGATTTCTTTAGCGTTTGCCAGATATGGAGCAAACAACTTTTCATAAGTTACGCCGGTCTGCCCCATTCTGAAGGAAAGGGTCTTCTGGCGAGTGTCTGATATTCTTTTCCGCTTGGGTTTTGGCGTTTCAGCTGAAGGCTCAGTGTTATTTGCCGAAGTAGAATTGTCGTTGGATTCCTCAGTTGACGGCGTTTCTTCTGCCTCATCAGATGTTTCCTCTACGACTTCATCTATGTTGTTGCTGATACGTTCAAGGGTGTCAACGATTTTTATCTCGCCATGCTGTTTGAGCAGCTCATACTTGAATATCGCCGGCTCATTGCGGAATGTCTCGTCAATAAGATATAGCTGGTCTTTTACTCGTTTGCGGCTCTCAGCGGCAAAGTCGATAAGTTCGTATGCCTCCTGATCTGTCATGTTGCCGTCGGGATAGAGCAGCTTGACCATTCCGGAGAAAGTCTTACGGATGGCAAGGTGGTCACGCTCCGAGAGCGAACAGTCAAACTTGGCGTAATCTTTCAGTTTGTCGGTAAGGTCAAGATTGCGCAGTTCATGAAGAACTGCGGCAATATAGTCAGTTATCAAGCCGTATCCCTTTGAGAAAGAATCCTTTTTGAGGGTACGGATTTCCCATCCTGGATTATAGAGATGAATACGGTCGAGGAATGCGCCCTTGATGAATGAAGTCGGTATAGACTCAAACAAGTGACTGTTTTTCAACATATAGGGCACAGTATGCTTGGTGTTGCCGACAAATGCCATTGATGCGGAAGCCTCATGCGTTCCCTTGCCACGGTTGAATGATTTGTTGGCAAGATAGTTCTGCATGGTGTCAATCAGAACAGCATCCACGTTGCGCCCCTTTTGCTGTTCAAACTCATCCCATGCCACTACGTCCCAGTATCCTACAAGACCGATATTCTCTTTTTTGCCAGCCATACTTACGAACAGGCGCGGACTTGTCACGTCGCCACCACTGACGAGTACACCGTAAGGAGACAGTTCCTGAAAGACATGACTCTTACCTGTTCCTTTCGGACCCAGCTCCACAAAGTTATAGTTGTTCTCGATATGCGGAAGGAGACGCGCGAGAGTGATGAACTTCTCTCTGCGGTTCATCTTATCGGGATTGAGACCGACGGTGTGCATCAGGAAGTCAATCCACTCCTCTGTTGTAAAGCAACGACGCTGGCTGATATAGTCCTGCAAGTCGATGTTGCTGATTTGGATAGGTTTCAATGTCTGGATTTCCCATCTTACCTTTACATCCTCGCCGGGGATATATCCTATGGTGATGATACACCATACGCCATTGCCCGAGAGAAGTTTCGGATTCTGGGTAACGTACTGCGTTCCGATAGGCACTCCGGAAAGACCGAGGTTGGCAAAGGTCGCCTGATACTCGTCGTTCTTTTCATTGAGAGTGACAGTCACCTTGTCAATGATTCGGTAACGGCCATTCTCTCTGATTTTGCCCTTTACGACTTCGGCATCCGCACGGTTCACATAGTTGTTTCGGATTACCTCCTTCACTTTTTCGATGCCCATTTCAATGGCTTGCTGGTCATCGCTGGCACAGTATTGTCCAAGCAGATATTCAAGCACATAGGTAGGTACAGGCAGACCTCCTTTTACGAGGAAAGCCAAATCCTTTCTGACTACTTTTCCAAGAAAGGAGCGCATTATTTTTTCTTGTAGAGTCATATCTTGTTAAAAGTCTTGTTCGATAAATGTATTGTTCTTTACGGTCTCACGTATCAAGGCGTTTTTATCATCGTCTTTGTCCCAGACACGCAGTTGGAGAAGTCCTCCGGTGACAGGCTTGTTGAGCGACAGACTGATTTCATAAACCCTGTTGTTGAGATTTGCCCCATCAGTGCTGTCAAGCTTGATAGTCTTGACCTCGGTCACTACTTCGTCACCGTTGAATACCGCACAGCATACGGTACGTTCTGTTATTGACATTGATACAGGTTCAGACTGTATCAACTGGAATTTCAGCATACTTGACACCATGTTCAGGTTTGTGCTGAGAAGACTGACATTTACTTTCTGTTTGGTCAATACCTTCTTGATTTTGCTGACAATGACAGGAATGATCACCTCCTGAAGAGAGGCACCTCCATGAGTAAACTCATAGCCACCGGAGGCGGCAAACCTGTTCGTGCCATTCGGCACGGCGATGTACACCGGCGTCTGGCTTGAAAGACCCGAAACAGAATCAAGGGGATATTTTGAAACACCCTCTATTGTTACACTGGATTGTGTCAGATAATATCGAGTCTTTTTCTCGATATTATCCTCTGTTACGGGGTGTTTGTCCTTGTCCTCAAACACAATATCGTTGAAAAGGAAACCGTGATCCGATGTTACAATCACATTGGTCACGTTCAATGTTGCGTGGAGAGTGTTCACAAGCGAAGCCAGTTCTTTGACTGCCGCTTCGCAGGCTCTTGGCAGGTCACTGTCATGTCCGTCACGGTCTATCGAGTCGTGCAGGATATATACCAGAGATTTTTTGAAGAAATCTCGCTTTGAGGCCACATTATTGACCATCATCAAATCCTTGTATGACACACATTCCGCATCCGGGCAGAACTTCTGCAACTGTGCAGTTCTAAGAGCTTTGGTTGATAGGACTGTGTCATCGACTGCGGTCTCTGTTCCGGCAAGTGCAAGTGCATTGTGTGGGAACAGTTCCGGCTTGCAGTATTTTGTTTCTGTCGGGAGTGAGGCAATCATTGGCTTTAATGTAGCCATGTGCTTTTTCTTTCCGAGTTCGGCAAAGAGTTGGACTCCGACCTCATATCTGAGAGCATCGCTTATGATTACCACCTGCTTCTGTGTCGGGTCGAATTGCTCTTTATAGAAATCATACTGATGTGGAAGATTCAGAGCGTTCAGATAACCGGAAGTGGCGTTTACGCACTCTATCCACTCAATATTGATGGCATTGGCAAACTTGGCGTAGTCAATATCCAGACGGGCTTTCGCCTGAGATATGGAATCGCTGATTACACCGGCCACGAAGCAGGCGCGGAAATATCGGATAGCCTGACGGTAACAGGTATCAATACGACACCAGTCACCGGCATAGGCGGCAACGTATTCTTCTGCCGACCCTAACTTTGTATTGCCGACATTGCGAAGCTCCTCATAGAATGTCGCCACCTGTTCCATGAACGATATGGCGTTCTGTATCTCTGCCTCAGGCGTGAATTTCAATCGCAGTTCTCTCGCTTTATCAATAACCGACAAAGGTTCTGCCACCATGTCCTCGCGGCAAAGGCTGTTGATTATCGGCCATGCCAGCGGTTCTGTAAGTATGAAGTATGTGGCGTTGGTTCCGTAGGCATTGATAATCTCATCCTCACGGATACTTGCACCGAGAAGTTGCATCGCCGAGGCGAACTTACCTCCGACTATTTCCGTCATACCATACTCATATATGCGCTGCATCTGCTCTATGCGCACTGAACTTGATATGCGGAGTGCCTTGTAAGGGTCACTCTTCTCAACAGCAAGCAACTGAGTTATTACATTGTATTTCAGTATCTCGGCAATGCCTTTCATCACCGGGATAGAGTTGGTGCTGTATGACTGACCGAAAATTGAAGTGAGTTTCTCCTCCAGTCCTTTCCTGGCATCATGCGTCTTATTGAGACGATAGTAAAAGTCAATACGCTTCTTCTCCTCTGAATCCAGATCGAGAGCGATAAGTTTTGCTATAATCGCTTTCCATTCAAGTATTTTTTTCTCACCGAGATATGACGTGATGAAAGCTCTTATAGCCAAATCCTCGCTAAAGAGTTCCGGAGAAAGGCTACCCTCAATCAGAGGCATTACCTTTGCACTGCGCAACTCTGTAAGATTCCGGTTTACGAAACTTCCGAGTGTCAGAGGGAGATTATATTGTTGCAGGAAAGATGCGTAGTCATCTTCCTTATACTCCATGTTGGCAACCAGCATGTCAAGAAGCGGAAATTTAAGATATTCCTCTTCCGACTGCGGGGCGTAAGGCTGACGGAAAAGCAAGACCACTTTCTTGTCAGCCCAAGTATTTTCAATAGCATACTTGGCATTGAACCAACTGCCGTCAAACACCTCGTAATGGTAGTCCTCCGGCCATGTAACGTCGGCGAGTTCCCCTTCAAGGAAACCCTTGTCGAACAGGAACAGCACATGGAGCTGAGGGTTCCGTTCAAAATAGTCGTATATGCGGTTGATAGTCATATCTCGTTATAAGTCGTTAATTTGGAGTCTCTCTATTACCTATCTTTCAGAAAGGCTTAACTTGCGGTAAGATATACAATATTGAGTATCATTATTTTATATCTCTCTCGCTCCTTTCTCTCTTCCTTTATTTAGATTTAGGGGGAGAGATAAGTTCAAAAGACCATATCCCTGTTTTATCAGGTCCTTCATGTCGAATATCTAACCAAGATTTTACTTTCTTGAACGTATAGCGAATCGACATGGCAGACGCACCGGTTGCTTCAGAACAAGATTTTAAACTTGCTGATGGGTTATCAAGTAGATAAATTAGTATCTCTTTTTGCTTATCTGACAAATTTACTTGTTCCTTTACTTGTTCTTTTACTTGTTCTTTTACTTGTTCCTGATTCTTGTTTGCTTGTTCCTTATTCCTGTTTTCAACTGTAATTTCAGTTGACTTTACAGTTGAATCATTATTACTTGTTCCTTCTTCCTTCTTACTTGATGAGGTCAACGGAAGCGAAAGCCATACTTCCTTGACATCTTCAAGCTCTTTGAGGTCGGGACGTAAATATCCGAGTGTATTCCATGCGGCAAGTATTTTCTGGAATCCGGAACCGATATTGTCACCATAACCGATCATACGAAACATCTTCTGGATATTTCGGTTACGGGCATGGGTAAAATCACCATTATAAATGCGGTCGGCAGAAATTCTTAACAACCCCGGATTCCGAAGGATAATTTCATTGTCGCGGCGATCAATTCGCAATACACCTTCAGTTTGAAAATCTGAATAGGTCACAGAATTGATAATTGCCTCTCGAATACCATCATATAATGGACCTCCGTCACGACGGGCTTCCCCAACTATTCGTCCCTCGGAAGGGAGTGTGAACAGTAATTTACGCATAGTCATTGTGACGAAATTGTAGAGATTGTTCTCCCAACGGCCATCGTATGTCAGACGGTCGTTCCATTTCAGATCTCCGCCCGGCTTTACACCAATCAAGTCGAGATAGTCCATTCTGAATAAGGGGAAACGCTTCTCTATTGGAGTGCCTTTGCCGAACATCATCAACCCGGCAATGGTCAGTCCTTCTATTTCTCGATGGCGGTCATAGTCATAACCGCCCATTCTATAAAGAAATTCCTTGTTGTCAAGATTCGTATAAGCGTGTCCGGGATTGGCGGTGTCAAAAACTTGACGATACCCTCGTAGGGTTTCTTCGTCAATATCCTCTAATCCATAATGCTCCAAAATCTGGCTGTCAATGTCATCGGTGCTGTCGCGTAACATCATTGCCAGTCCTTCTTTATCAAGTCTTCGGTCTCCCTCATGACTACGCTTGTAAGAGCCATCTACGATATTGTCGTTGATGTAGATAGGCTTCTTATGATAATCTGCCTCAGGAACAGAAATATAAATTACCGTCTTACCTTCAATCTCAACAGGTCTGAAATCGCTGTCAAACAGGATGTTTCGACTTACTTTCTGACGATTATTAAGCATATTGAAGAAATCTGTCTCGATTTTATCCGGGTCTGAGACACCGGTAATCTCAAATCGTGACTCAAGAGGCCTATCCTTATGTTCGGTTATACCAAGAAGGATTACTCCGCCGCGGGTATTCGCAAACGCGGAATATGTTTCCCATACCGAACGGGGTAAGCTGTCTGAACACTTCTTTATCTCGACCGAAGTGCTCTCTCCCTGATGAATCAGGTTATATATGTCGTTAGGTGTTATTGTCATAATCAAATAGATATTTTAGGGAGGAAACAAAACCTATCTCGAGTAGAAATATACTCGATGAAATTAGATATTGGTATAATCGGATACTTTGAAATTATGCTGTAGAATACTAAATTATCTGTAATAAAAAATCCTTCGACATTATACTCCAAAATGTCTTTTCTCTTCAACTGCCGTGATAATAGTAGAATATTATCAGCAACCCATCTTATTTTATTAGACAGTTTGAACTCATAACCATTCTCCTCTCTGAACTTCTCGGCATCAGTAGGAAAAGACATATAGAAAAACGTAGGTTTGAGATATTTAGCATCTACGACATAAATCGTTTTAGAAGCATCATCTACGATGATGAAATCAATCTCTCCAACCGTCTTTTTGGGCAGTCGTTGGCCATTTATAATAACTGGAGCCTTAACGCATGGTACGCTGGATAAAGAAGTGACATTTCTTTTATAGCAGTATTTTTCTGCCTTCAAAATGCTCTCAACGTTATCTTCCAAAAATTTTGAATGCTTTTTGAAGATATCCTTTGCAGCATTCTTAAATTCCTTAATATTTGTCCATTCATCAGGCAACTCATTATGAGCATATTGTCCGGACGCTAATTGAACAATCGCTTCATAATAAATATCCTGAGTAGTGACATACTTGTCCTCACCATCGATATTAATTTTTATTATGGGCCGAAACCGAGATCTGAAATTTCGGTTATGTGGTTTAAGAATTGATAATAATAAATCTGAATTTTCTTCATCCAAAATAAGGCCTCTCAGATAAGCATTCGTTTTTTGATTTATGACAATATCAGTCAAATCAACAATCCCCTTTTGAGGAATTTCGCCATTAGCCAATCTAACAAACTGAGTTTCTGTGAGATCATTTGCATTATAGAAAAATGGACGAGAGTATATTTGCTGATATACTAAATCTTCGCTTGTACCAAATACCTTTCGATATGTATCTATGAAACTCTCAACAACAAAGCCGTCCTCGCAATATTTCTGTAGCGCACCATTTTTCATTGCTATCTGGGCACGCACGTTTCGTTCAAAAATTTCTTCATCAGTTATTTCTAAGTACCATCCTTCGTCTGACACGACCAAACGTGCAATATCCCTTTTAACTGTAAGAAGGAGACCGTAGAATTGTGCTAATTCCTGAATTGAATCATGTATTAACATTAGCTCAGAGATATCAGCATTATTGTCCGGGAAAATAGAATCAGCTAATGTTGATAATCTTAAACTTGGTGCAAGCGTAAAGATGGATTTACATAATTTCTTAAATGATATTTCGCCAGCATCCGTCTTGTTGCCTCCTTCATATCTTATGATGAAGGCAATTATATCCCTCGGACATTTCATCTTAGAAACTTCCGAAGAAAAGTAATTACACTGTATCTCAATGAGTTTCAGCAAGGCAGATCTAATCTCATCAAAAGTGATGTATTCGATTTTATTAAAACCTGCAATACGAAATTCAGATATACAATATGACAGACAATTTGCTGGTAATGAAACCATATATTCTATATAAGTGTGCTACTTCCGATTACTTCAGTTTGGTGAGGATGTCGCCGAAGAGGGCGTGGTTGGCGGGGATGCCGTTGTCGAGGTCGATGGGGATGGCTTGTTCGGCTACCACTTGGAGACGCTCGTGGTATTCCTCGCACTCTTCGATGTCGGAGCGGAGACGGTCGAGACGGCGACGCTCGGCTGTGGTGAGGTCGGCATCGCGTATTTCAAGACGCTGTGCTTCGGAGCGGAGCCAGTCCATATATTTCAGCAGATAACGGGTACGCACCTGCTCCACCGTGTAGGGGTGCATACGATGCACATAGACCAAGGCTTTGAAAGCACCTTTTTTCGATGAGAAGAGCCAATATATCGGACGGTTCTGATACATCTTCTTATGGTCTTTCCAGAAGTCTTTTTGCACATAGTCCTCAATCTTCTTGCCGAGACACTGCTCGATGAAGTTGAGGTTATCGGTCTGCGACGCCTCGCCCCATGCTATGCGCACGAAGTTGGCGATATATTCCGTAAGATTATCCTCAAAAGGCGCACCTGTAGGCAATACTGGAATAATACCATCATCGTCAATAACGAGCGTGGCACTATCCGGCCCATACTGATAAGATGCCATTTCTTCTTCAGTCGGGTCAGGATGAGCTATATTCAATCCCGGACGGTCAAGACGGTAACGACCCATCCAAACGCCCACCATATAGCTGATGAGCTGCTTGATGATAACGTCATTATTCCAGACAATCTCACCATCCTTGATTGTAATTTCTCCCTGCTGGAGTATGGTCACTTCATTAAGGGGAACATCAGGTGTCAGTTCATCCTGCAATCCATAGATTTCAATGAACTGACGGTTAAGCTCTTCTTCATTGGCATGAAGGCGATAGAACTTTGCTTCCCAGTTCATCTTATTCATCCCTACGAGCCATTCCAGCTTAGTTGGTTCTGGAGCAGCCATATCAAAGCAAATACCTGTTACATCGCTATAGTCATTGACTATCGACATGGCCTTATCAACATCAATATCAAGTAAGCCATTACGCTGGAAATCCCATGAGTTTTCATGAGCATCCCAATCAAGTTTAGAAATTGAGACGCATTCCCTGACAATTTTATTTATTTGAGAGGCGGACAATTCATCGAACTTAAACGGAACATTGGAGAAATGTCCTGAACCTTTCGATATTCCTTGCGCAAAAATAGACAAGTACTTATCAAATACGACGGTATTGGTTAATCCCAAAATATACATCAGCAAATCCTGAGATTCCGCAACTAAAATAGGTCCAGATGTGTCAAAAAGTGAACCTGTCGGAGAGTATCTAACCGTAAGTCGTCCACTCCCAACAGCACTCCACGTCAACGCTTCATGAAAATACAAAGGATAATTTCTTAAATTTCTGGACCACGATGTTGTAGTTGGATCATTGGGGTTATGCTCAAGCCAATATTTCAACTCTGCTCCATCATTCGCGAAATTTATAACAAAATCTCTATTCCCATACCATTCTCTTGCAGCCCCTCCCTTATTATGAGGAAACCACTTGAAGTCTGATTTTAATGCTTCTTGCCTTGCTAAATTCAGACCAATCTTTGCATAAGACACTTCATGCCAGTTCCTCAGGAATCTGTTATTATCACTCGTCTGAAGACCTGCACGTGGTTGGGAAATTTCTCCAAGATTAGGACATTCTTCAATAGGCTTAAAAAATGTCTCATTAACCCAATAAGAGATTGGCGATCCTGGAATTTGCTCGAATTGTTTTTGGTCTGCGACTGTATAGCGATTCTCTCCTTCAAGGTACATCTCACACTTGGCAGCACAGTTCTTGCCATCAATTAGACGATAATATATGCCCTCTATGGATTGAGGCATATCCTTTGAGATAACAAATGCGGCATTCTGCACCACTTCGCCCGAGAGTTCATCGAAGGTACGAGGTCCGAGATGAAGCAGCGAGTCTATATGCTGTGTACTAAGTATCTTTTTACGGAGTATTTCAAAAGAACCAAGAAACATCCAAGCCTGCATATTAATCATGCCATATTTACCGCCATCTTTGAGTCGGTCAATACAAACATCCATAAACACAGAAAATAGATCCGCCTTGCTATCAGGATAATTCTTAACCGCATATGTTTTCAGAACTTCTACACGGCTTGTTGACATATATGGTGGATTCATCACAATAGCGTCATAGCTATCGGTCAGTGCGAGGATGAGGCGCACGGCAGGGATTGCCGCTACCACGGCTTCCGGCTTGTCTGACTGATTCATCCAATGGCTGAGTGTCTGCTGGAGCAGTACGCGGGTGGAGCCGGATATGTCAAACTTCATGATAGAGCCGAGAGAGTCGGCATCCTTCATCAGGTCAAAAGCCTCTCGAAGTTCTTTCAGAGCCTCACAGGATATGTCGCTGAGTCGGAAGAACTCCTCAGCCTGTGCTTCGTTGACCTCGGGCATACTGAGTACTTGAGGCAAAGCACGGGCATCGGCAAAGCTGTCATCACGTTGACAGGCTTTCAACATCAGCGCAAAGGTAGCCAACTGACGGGCACGTTCATCAATGTCTATGCCGAGAAGATTGTTGGCAAATATACTTTCAATCGCCTCGCCACGACCAAAACCGGAGGCGATATAGAGGTCGTAGAGAAGATCGAAGCATTCGTTGAGTATATGACCGGAGCCACAGGCGAGGTCAGCCACTTTGAGGTCTTTCGGCTTCTTAGGCTCTTCGGGAGCCTCCTTGTCGATAAGGTAGGTCTTATCCTCTTCGGGAAGACGGTTGGAGCGAACCTGCGGCAAAACAGCGTTCTGCACCATGTATTTCACAATCCAGTTGGGTGTGAAAATCTGGGTAGCAGCCGGTATCTCGTCTGCCTCAACCTTTCCTTTCTTTGCAAAGACTTCATCCTTGCGGTCAGAGATATAGAACTGATAGAGCCAGCCAATCAGTTCAGCCGATTTGTAGTCATCCTCAGTGATAAAGTCGGCTGTGTTGAGCATTTCAATGAATCCGCCTTTGTCGAGGATATTATTCGGGAGAAGGAGCTCAGTGTAATCGGCAAGTGAACCGAAACAAGCCTGAAGAATAGGAGTCTGAAGGCAGAACTCGGTAACGAGCAATGCAAACTGTTCGTTAATCCTTGTCGGGTCATCAAACAATTTGCGAAGTCGTTGCATCTGCTGGTCGGGCATCGCAATGACACGACCCTGACGGGCATCATCCACAATCTTGGGAGTGCGAGCCTCGTCAACAAAGCGGAGCACCGGTTCGGCAATTCCGTTCATCGACAGGATGCGGATAGCCATAAGTCGGTTGAACCATGTGTAGGCACCTTCCTCCACCACCTCTTTCAGCCCTTTGGCTTTCAAGCGGCGGCGCAAAGCCTCCCACTGCTCGGCAAAGGCAGAAGGAAGAATCTGACCGTTCCATGTGCAACCGCCCACCATCGGGGTCGGCTCCATACCCGGAACGGCATTGCCCTCGGCATCAAAGCCGAGGCTTCTTATCTTTGTAGCAACTCCGGCACGGAGTCTGGCACGTGCCTCAGTAGCAAATCGTTTCAGTTTAGTCGTTTCCATTACTTACTGTGTAATAGTTAACTGCCAGCCATCGTTAATCTTATCCATCATCTGTTTTTTCAATGATGAAAGATATGCGTCAACCTCTGATTCATTGCTGAGCACTGCGGTTGTACGGGTAACGAGGTTGAGGTTCATCACCTTGGGTTCTGCGGCTTGCGAAGAGCTACCGTTTGAATCTTCAGTGCCATAACCACTGACTCCAGTACCCGTATTTGCGCCGGTTCCTGTGCCGGTCCCTGAAGTTGAACCACCGCCATTTGTGGCAGTTGCAGCAAGTTTCGCTTTCTGAATCTTAGCCGCTTGTGCGGTAAAGTATTCATCCACATTGCGGTTGGACTGGAGGGCATAGATATTTCCGGTCTGGCTTTTGGAGAAGATGATGTTCTCGGGAGTGGTGATGATGCTTGGATCGACCTTGGAGTCTTTTGCTCCCTGCACGAGTTCTGCATAAGCCTTCTCGTAGGCTGCCCTTATTTCATCGCGGAGCTGCTTGCGTATCTTGTCAAGGGCAACAGTCAGGTCATCTTTGAGGTCGAGATAATCGCTCATGACAACCGGCCACGGCTGTGACTCCAGACCCATTATCTCTGTTACCTTTCCCTTATACTTATCGTCGAGCAGATTAAAGTTCTCGCGGTTGTCGCGGATGAAAGCCAGGATGTCCTTGTAGTTGTCCATCTGGTCGCGGGTGAAGGCAAGCACCTGACGGACGGTATCCATCAGATTGTGTGCATCCTCACGGAGACCGACAACCTTCTCAAAGAAAGTCTTGGGGTCTTTGAGCGCGTCGAGGCTGTCGAACATTTCCAAAGCGTTGACAACAGGAGCAAAGAAAGGATAGTGACCGTATTTCTTTTCCGCATCACGATACTGTTTGCAGAATTTGAACAGTCCGGAATCCGATTCCTGACTTCCCTTAGCCTCACGGAATATCTGGGTGGAGTCGGTAGAGTGGAGATAACTGCTCTGACCGAAGATATATTTCCATGCGTCAAGGAACTTGTTGACAAGTTCACGGGATATGGTCTCAGCCTTACGCACTGTGAAGCGTGAAGACTCGGAGATAATGCGAGAGGCTACCGTAGCTATGTCAACATTCTGATTATTGTTGTAGGAATAATCGCGGTAATGACGTCTTACAAGTTCGTTGAGAACATAGAGAGTAGCCAGTGAGTCCCATCCCCACGGTGCATCGGCGAAGTGAGCCACGATGTCGGACACGGTAACGTCGCCATACTGGTTGTTGAGATAAATCTCAATCTCCTTTTCAGCCGGGGTCAGGTCGGCATTGGCAAACTCATATTCGCCATTCTGAACCGGACGGCGGATGGCAGTCTTCAGTTTCTCGTTTGTATCGGGAATTGAAGAACCTTTGACAAGTACAGCCTTGCTATATCTCTTGTCGAAGAGGCGTGTCAGAGCCACGCTGCAACGCTCCGCACCCTTGCAGGATGTAAAGGTCGGGTCGTCGATAAGTTCATTGCCGATTATTACAGGGCAGGAATCGAGCAGTTTGTGGAACTCCTTGTCGATAACGGTCTCTTTCTGAATATCGGTACGCTTGCGGAACTCGTCGCGTATGCGGTCGTTCTCCTCGGAGGTGGCCGGCGTTGAGAGATAACGCATCACTTGACAGTAGTCGTGGAAAGCGGCTTGCAGACGCTTGTTCTCACGGAATGCCGGACCGAGGTAGAATATCAACCGGTTGTTGGTGTTGCGGAAAGCGACCTCGTCGGGTGTACCCTCGTTATCGAGTTTGAAGTCAACTGTGACATCCCCGTTGTTCGACAGGAATGTGCGACCCATGATGCTCGCGCTGATGGGGAACGAGCGGCTTACATATACCTCACGGTTTTTGAGATTGGAGAAGTATTTGAGGAAAATCTTGCTCAACTGCTCCGCCTGTGTGTTATGGTCAACCTGCTGGCTCTTGATGATGGAAGCCACCTTCATTTCCTCTTCGGTGTAGAAGGCAAATGTCTCTTCTATGTTTTTCTTAGGCTGTTCGCGGCGGATCACGTTGCTTTCGCAGAGGAAGTCGAGCACCTTCTCCACCTCCTTTTTCAGTGTAAGACGCGGAGCCGATACATTCTCAACCAACAGCGAAGTAATGAAGTCGAGAGTTGCAGGGAAGAGCAACTTATCGCTTTCGGAAAGGTTGCTGACCATGAAGAGGACGTTGACAACACGGCGGGCGAATTTCTTGTCGCCGTCGTAGTTCTTCACCATGCTTATGCCTCGGTCAACAATCTTATGACCTGAGTGCTGGAGACCTTCCGAGAACATGTTGTTATACAGTTCATCGAATGTGATATAACCGCCTACTTCATCGTTGGCGCGTTCTTTTGCCGTGGCGTGAACCACCTTGATAACGCTTCGTTCCGTACCCTTTACCTCGCGGGCTACATAGCCGAGTGATAGGAAGGAGTCGAACACAGCCTTGATAAGTTTCAGCTGATAAGGCTGGAACGGATAGAAGTTGATGAAGTCATCAACATTGGTGTATGTATCGAAGTCGCGGGGCAGCTTGAACTGAACAGAGAAAGAATCCCTGTTCTTCTTGTAGAGTTCGCGCAGGTCATCCTTGACTTCTTCTTTCTTGTCGAGAATACGCTTCTGGGTGATATAGTCGGAGTTCTTACCCTTGAATGAAACAATCACCTCGAAACGACCTTTGATTTTCCCCTCGTCATCGTTGATGTTGCAGCCGGAGATAATCTCTGACAAGTCCTGCTGGGCAGTACATGCCACCCATATCTTGTTGTCGCATCGCTCAGCCAATTTCGTCACTATCTCCTGAAGATTGAGGTAGCGGTCGCGGTTCTGGTTGATGAACTGAGAAACCTCATCGGCAAGGAACAGCAGACGGTAGTCTTCGCCCTTATCGGCGAGATAGTCAGCAAGTTCATCAGCGAATGTCTCGATGCTTACGAGAGAGTCACGGCGAGAGATACGCTCATATATATTGTTTGTGTCGAGGGTCGGCACAAGGCTCTTGGCAACTTCAAGCACAGCCTCCAGCTCATTGTCAATGATGCTTGCGGCTTCTGTCTGATTATCCCAGTCGGCGTTCATTTCCTCCTTCATAATCTGCTTGAACTCCTCGAATTTGCCCTTTTTCAGCAGAGGCTTTTCAAGGTGTCGGGCAGCCCAGAGGTGGAACGGATTGAGACCGAGCAGACCGTTAAACTGATTCCAGAACACATGAAGGAATCCCTCGCTCTTGTCAACAGACTGGTTGTGGGATGTTTCAAGGTTAAGAGGTATAGTGTCTATCGTAGCACGGCGCAGCCAGTTGATGAGTGTGGAGAGGTCCATCGGGTTAAACTCGATGTTGTGCGACCCGTCCATGAAGTCGATGGCGTTGACAGCCTCCGACAACCGGGCCAGAGCCTCCTCCTGTGTACGTTTGTCGATACAGTAATCGAGGTATTTCAGGAAATGGGACTTACCGGAGCCATAGTAACCGTCAATCCATATTCCGACGTGATGGAACGATTTGTTCTCACGTATGGAATTGAGAATGCGGTAGAGACCGTTGATAATCTCATCGGTAAAGACGTATTCCCGGATTTCCGCTTTGGTAGTCTCGGGGTCGTCAAGAAGGGTGACGCTGACCGCAGGGTTTACCTTACGCTCGATTGGTTTTGCGTATATATCTTTTAGCTGCATGGCTTATTCGTTTATCAATAAAGTGGCTCGATAAATGTTGCTGTCGTGGAGCACATGGAAGAGCTTGTAAGAGTTCTCCTCACGGTTGCCCGGGTAAAACACTATGATTTTATACTCGTTGGTTCGGTTGAAGTCCTCGTAAAGAGCGAGAAATTCATTGACTCTCAGATAAGGATACATTGAGCCGATGCCGTGTAGAAACACGTATGGACGGCGCATTTCATCCTTCTTTGCCTTATGCTCCATAATCCGCCGATGGATAAATGCAAGGAAATCCTTGCTGTGAGCATAGCGGCTCAGGGTGCTCTGCACGTTGTCTGACTTTTCCGGTTTGTCCTTCTCTTTTTTCAGCAGGTACTGAAGCAGTGATGGATTTTTGAGGAACGGCGTCTTGTCGAGGAAGTCGCAGAACTCCTTGAACAGGTCGATGACCAGCACATCCAGATAGTTCATCGGGCGCGACAGGTCAACCTTGAAGTCGTGAATCTGTTTGCGTATGTCATATTCTTTATCCGCCGGATACTGGTAGATAAAGTAGTTGTAAAACAGGTCGCCATTCTCGGGATCTTGGAACCCGGGGCTATTCAGTTTCTCATCGAGTTCTTTGATAGTCATGACATCTGCTTTTTAATGTTCTCACCAATTGAGCAAGTCGAACGCAAACCCAAATCTTGATTTGAGGTTTGCTGAGACGCCGCCAATTGACGGACTTTGTCAATCTGATATGGGGCAAGGAAGCAGGCTTCCAGAAACCACGGTTCACCGATTCTGATATAGATGTCGGCATTGCTCGGTTTTAGCTGCACAAGATTTCCCTCACGGTCCATCATGCCGCATTTACGCAGCATCGAGAGGTAGGCACTGGCAACTTTTGTTTTCGTTCTTTCAGACCACGAATCAACAAATTCATCCTTTGCCGCAATTTCATTCATTTCCATTGCCAAATCCTGAAGGTCGATAGTCCGGCTGACAGAGTTCCATTTCTTGATAGCCACATTTATCTGAAAATCAAACAGGATTTTATAGGTCTTCAAAATCACAAACAACAAGGCTATTCTGCGGTCGTCCTCATTCATCGCCTGATAGTCCTCCCAGAAAGCCGGAGGCATAACATCGAAGCGACGTTTGATTTCAAGAATAGCCTTACTCCTTGACTTTTCGGCATTGATGTGAAGAATGCGGTTGTTGACCAACTCATCCTTCACAAGAGCCTCTCTGTCAGGAGATTTAAGTAAAGGCAATAAGGCGTCCGTTTCCTCAAAAAGGAAACCGCCGCCGGTTATAGCCGCACTATATGGTGAGTTACCTCTTCTCATATCTTTTGTCAGGGCAATGGATTGGCAAATAATTCTCCAATTTCAACTTCAAGCAATTTGGCGATTCTGACTAAAGTCTCTACACCCGGCTGGGCTGAGTTGGTACACCATTTCGAGACTGTAGCAGGGTCTTTGTCAAGTTGCTCGGCAAGCCATTTGTTGGTTCTCCTTTTCTCGGCAAGGACTACTTTCAATCGGTTTATATTTCTATTTTCCATTGCGGTTGTTATTGCGTTTTAGGCAAAATTAGTGAATATTTCCGAAATAGCCAAATGTGCGCTCTAAGAAAGCCCAATTTTTGCTTTTAACAGGTCATATATTAGTGTTTATGGGGTATTTATAAGCTTAAAGTATTGGTCTTCTGATACTATGAAGAAATAGGTTTTAGAGGAGGTTAATTCAAAGCGCCGCATCTTTTCGGTAATAGTATCTGGTGGTATTTCAAGATAAGAGAATACATTGTAACTATTCTTGATAATCTCTTTAGGTTCAATTGCTTCTTTTAGTTGAACGCCACCTCCGAAAACCGGATAGTGGGATTTTACAGGGACATAGGACACAGAGACCAAATAAATAGGTTCCTCTGTGTTATTATAAAGATATTCCTGACCTCTTGATAACGAAGTGTCTTCAACCGGACTATTCCATATCAAGGTATGTTGATATTTTGTGCCATCCTGTTCAACATTCACAACATTGGCAAATAAGTACTCATTTGCATAGTGGGGTATTCCAAGATAAAATATTGGTCCCAATGTAAGAGCCGCCACAATCGTATATGCAAGGACACACGCCACTAATGTGAGCTTCCTCCTCCCTCCATAAGTAAAAACCCCAATCTTCCACCCCAAATATATAATGAAACTTCCAGAAAGGATGTAATAGGGGATGATACAATCGGGACTGAAAAAGAATAAAACAGCTACTACAATAGCGAGGACTATTGCCGTATATTTATATGGGTTATAGGAACTCTTACTCATAACATTTGATACAAAATATAAACAGCAGTGATTATGAGAACTATAGTGAAGTATGTCCACCCATTAAATTGCCTCCACGGACGGATTACGTTATCGTTAAACTTTTTCCAATCGAATGATATTTTCTTCTTTGGCTTGGTTTGAGATTTCGATTGAGGATTTGTTTGTTGGTCGTTCCTCGGTGCAGTTGTGGATGATTCATGGTCATTCTTGACTGTCGTTTTATACTCCTCAACCGGGCTACAAGATTTCATGGCTTCTTGAAACTCCAATCGAAACTCATCACCGAAAATGCCATATAGGAAACTGAAAACATTTCCATTAGGATTGTCTCTAAGATACGATTTAATCACACGTCCAAAGAACATCACAAGTACCCTTGAAGATGGTCTCTTATAAGACAATACTGACTTATACTGATATAACGCTTTATGAAAATCTCCCTTTGCTAATGCACGGAGTGCAGAGTTCACCGCTTTTTCATAGGGACATACGCCAATTTCAAGGTCGATATTCGTACCTAAATTGGAAAGAAAAGAAGTAGCTCCTTTTGAATGTACCCAGAACAATGCTTCCAAAGTTCGTGCGTCATTATCTTCAAGAATGAAGGCGGCATCCTTGACATTCTTCAGTGTCCTATACATCGGACCGAGTGCCTCAGGCCAATCAGTAGGAAAAGCAAATGTGTTGTCATGCTTGAGGCTCACGAAGAGTTCAAGCGAGTTCTCAACCCACTTCTTTTCCGGATCATTGGCATATACACCCAAAATCCGATAGGGATTATTCTTTACGTATTCAAGCATATTACTGGTTTTCCTTATGTATTTTACGATACCCCGCCTCATCATTTTGATAGGCAGGTGTCGTAGCAAAGATTATTGTGCCGAACATCTTAACACGGGCTAAGTATTCTCTTAGAGTATTTTTAATGCGATTGCGACGGATATGTGATGGCGCGGCATTATATCCTACAGCTTCAATCTGACACAGATTTGCCAGAAAGATGGCTCTTTCGTTATGATCTTTTTGTGAGATAATGGTGACAGAATCCAAATCGTATATTTGTCCAGCCTTATAGATAGAGTTGCGCGTTGTGGTTCCTTCATAGTCGAGAATAATCCTATCAGCCGGAACACCTCTTGCAACAAGGGAGTCCAAGATGGATTTTGGCTCATCACACCCAATCTTTTGTGTTTTGGTATAATCACCACCACTTGCTATGATGTAATCAATCTTACCAGCTTTATACAGTTCATCAGCCGCTTTAATCCTATTGTTAAAATAGAAATTATGCGCACCACCCGGAGTTATTGGAGATGTAGCGAGCAACAGGCCTACTCTGTTGTGTGGAATCTGACTGACAGAATCGTATGTCTTGCCATTGCTATCCCATGCCACAACAAGATTACAACCGACAATAAGGAGGACAATACCAAATATGGCAATGCTTCCAAGCCAAAGGATTATTTTCTTTCGACGGTTCATAATTCCAATCCGGTTAGGTGAAAGAAATGTAATTTCTTATTGCAGTTGATTAGAAGTTATAATCTCCACAAATTCTTTGGGAAGTCGCACATTGGATTCTCCGACTGCCTCACTAAACAAGGGAGCTATCTCTTCAAAAGTGAAACCAGCTATTCCACAACCGATTTTGGTAACATAGAATGTCAGATCGGGACGGCTTTTTGCGAAGTCGATGAACTCATCAACATACGGTTTGATTGTCTCTACACCTCCCTGCATGGTCGGGATAGCATACGTGTTACCTTGTAAGCCTACTCCTTGCCCGAATATAGCCCCAAAACGGTTCATGGCGACGCGAGCTGCACCACCGGCATGACGTCCTTGGAGGTTACTTCCAAAAACAAAAATATCGTTAGGCCCGAGTGAGGTAATGCGGTCGGGGGTATATTGAGCATTAAGCGGAGTATCTCCTACACCGCCAGTCTGCGGTTCCCTCGGCTGAAACATATCGAAGAGGCTCATATTTTGAAATATATAATGACGGAGCAGGCATTGTCTCTTGAAAGCCTGCCCCGTCATTGTGTTTGAAGATGTTATTTCTTGAACAGACGGATAAGTTCGCCAATCCAGAGCACAAGGGATGTGCCGCCGATGATGATTACCCAATCGATGAATTTGAGCGGTTCTACGTTGAAGAAGTCGCCGCCTACGCTGACAATCAGCACCTGACCAAACAGGATTACCAGTGCGATGAGTCCGAAACCGCCACAACCTTTGAAGTGGAATGCCGAGCGTCCAGTCTCAAAGGCGCGGGCGTTAAACATATTCCAGAACTGGAGGAATACAAAGATTGTGAAGAAGAGAGACAGCTCATATCCGCTGAGTCCGGTGTTGGCACCCATTGCAACCTTACCGACCTCTGTGAGGCAGGTGATGTCAGTGTGCTCGAAGTAGTAAAGCAGGCCGAGAAGGAGAAGGAAAAATACTCCACCAACACCGATTATGGATTTCCACATCGGGCTATTGATGATGAACGCCTCACGAGAACGGGGTTTTTCCTTCATGACTGACTGTGACGGAGGCAATGAGGCAAGAGCCATAGCAGCGAAGGTGTCCATAATAAGATTCACCCAAAGCATCTGGGTTACGGTCAGAGGTGACTGCATACCCATAAAGGCACCGAAAAGAACGATGAAGCAGGCAGCCACATTCACAGTCATCTGGAACAGAATGAAACGCTGGATGTTCTGGAAAAGTGAACGTCCCCACATCACGGCACGACCAATTGAAGAGAATGAGTTGTCGATGATGGTGATGTCCGATGCTTCTTTGGCAACAGATGTACCGTCGCCCATCGAGAGACCGACATGGGCTGTTTTCAGAGCGGGGGCGTCGTTCGTACCGTCACCAGTTACAGCAACAACTTCGTTGTTAGCCTGTAGAGCCTCTACAAGGCGTTTCTTATCCATTGGACGGGCACGGGCGATAATCTTCAGATCGCCTACACGCTCTTTAAGCTGCTTGTCGGAGAGTTCGGCGAACTCTGTGCCTGTGATTATGTTGCGGTCTCCATCGGTAGCGTCATTCCAAAGACCAATCTGACGACCAATTTCCTTTGCGGTTCCGGGGGTGTCGCCGGTTACAATCTTGACCTTGATTCCGGCATCAATAACCTCCTTGACCGCGAAGGGAACATCTGAACGGACAGGGTCGGAGATTGCTACAATACCGAGAAATGTAAGATTCTCGGCAACGACCTTGCTGTTCTCTATGGTCTTGTCACCGTCTTTGAGTTCCTGATATGCGAAGCCGAGAGTTCGCATAGCCTGATTCTGATAAGCGAGGAGTTGGGCATCGACTTCCTGTTTGGTCACACCGGCTGTGTCCTTACACATCCCAAAGATGATTTCAGGAGCACCCTTGACATAGAGGATTGTCTTGCCAGTAGCGGACTTAACAACAGTAGCCATATACTTACGCTCGGTTGAGAAGGGAAGTTCCTCAATGCGCTGAGCCTTATCTTTAACGTCGAGATAGTTGACACCTCTCTTCTGGAGCCAAAGGAGCAGAGCACCTTCTGTCGGGTTTCCGAGCACCTGAGCCTTATCTCCTGAAAGGTCAAGCTGCGCGGTAGAGTTGACTGCGATACCCTCGATGAGCACATCATCCGACGGATTACCAAAGAATTTCTCATCTGCCACCTGCATCTGGTTCTGGGTCAGTGTGCCGGTCTTATCGGTACAGATAACAGTAGTGGCACCCATTGTCTCACAGGCGTGCATCTTGCGCACAAGATTGTTGGTCTTGAGCATACGACGCATAGAGTACGCAAGTGAAAGAGTAACTGCCATAGGCAGACCTTCAGGCACGGCAACCACCACAAGGGTAACAGCTACCATCAAGGTCTGGAGGAAGTAAGCGAGGAACGATACCCACTCAAATTCCGGTACATTGATAAAATACATCACGATGCGGCCAACGATGATGGCAGCGGCGAAACCGTATGATATTTTGGTGATAAGGTCACCGAGACCGTCGAGCTGCTCGTTAAGAGGAGTCTTTACGCTGTCATCTATCTGTGCGGCTTCAAACACCTTGCCGTTTTCGGTCTTGTCGCCTACTGCAAGCACTCGCATGACACCGTGACCTTCCATAATCTTAGTGCCACGCATAGCATGGTTGCTCGGGAATGTGGCATCCTTGTCAAACTCGGCAGGGTCGATTGTCTTATGACAGATAGGCTCACCGGTCAGGGTTGACTCGTCGATATTGAGCATTACGGCTTCAAGAAGCTCTCCATCGGCAGGAACTTCCTCACCGGTGTTAAGGATAACGATGTCGCCGACAACAACATCCTTCTTGGCAATCTGCATGGCGTTACCGTTGCGGATTACCTGCACAGGTTCGTCATCGTTCACCTGATTGAGCAGTGCAAATTCCTTGTCTGCCTTCAGCTCGAAAATGAATGCGAGACCGGTGGCAAGGAGAATGGCGATGAAGATACCGATGGGCTCGAAGAAGACCCCGGCACCTTGTCCGAGTCCCCAGAACTCATAACAGGAAATGCCGATTGACAACGCACCCGCAATCATAAGGATGATAATCAGCGGGTCTCCGAACTTTTCAAGGAATCGTTTCCATAGCGGATCCTTTTCCGGAGGCGTCAGAATGTTGACGCCATTCTTTTTGCGGCTCTCCAACACTTCTGCATCGGTCAAGCCTGTGTAATGATGTTTTTGTGACATATTGTTAGAATTATGATGTTCTGTATTATCTTGTTGTTTGTGTTTCTCTGCTTCTTCACTTATATTCATTAGATAATCCTCAAAATCTGGTATTTCCTCGTGACATTCGTTATATGTCCATTCTGTATCCGAGATACGAATCAACTTTCCTATTCGTAAGGCATCCTTTATATCCGTTGTCACAGCAGAATCGGATGTTTGTTTTACTTTATAGTCTTCGATATGTTTTGAGAATCTTGACATCAAGCTAAAGAAATCATTCCTCTCAGATACAGATATGGAATCTTCAGAGGGCATTGGCACCGTGAATATTTGAAGATTCTTAAGTTGAATTGTCTTGTTTGAATGCTTATCAATATGATAGTCATAATTAAACATTACGACATCGATTTCATCTACCTCAGAATCAATTTTATCAAAATCAATTTCAAAAAATTCAAAATTGTCGAATCCACTGGCACGTAGTGCTCTACCGTCTAATTCTCCATCATCATAACCATCTATTGGACCAATAATGGATTTATTTGAAGTGCAAGGGATGCCGGTGTTTCCACCTCGAATTTCTCTTATGACATGATTCGTTGACCCGTAATAAACTACATCATCTATATTGATGACCTTACCTTTAGACAGTGGAATCATAAATGTATCCGGCCATTCATCATCCCACCCGCCATCAAATTGGGTAATTAAGTATGTTTTACCTAAAAGATTCATTATTCCTGAGGCAGGGTTAGAGCTCGTGTTGATTCAAGTATAGGCAAATTGGTCTCTGTCGGCACATATATCACAGTCTTATTGCTGAGATCAGACTGCTGTCGCACCCAGAGATACTGAATATAGGTTGGTGTGATGCTTCCGTTTTCAATTCGGATAGCCTCGGCCGCTCCTTTGGCACGCTCAATTTCTGCCTGTGCATTCAGTTTTTCTGCTTCAAGATTGGCTTTTGCCTCTTCAATCTTGATTTTCCGATTCTGTTCTGCCTTAGCGAACTCGGCTTTACCCTCCATTTCCTGAGACCATACGTTGTACCACGGACGGATGAATGCCAATGCCACTATGAGCAACACGATTCCGGCAATACCCCAGATTGCACCTTTGATAAGCTTCGGGGTCACATTGATATTGTTGTTATTATACATAGTCAGTTAAGTGTTAATGATGGATGATTGAGAAATTCCTGAATTTTCAAATTTCCACCTTCTGTAAAATGAGATGGGGTTATATAGCCAAATGTTTTCAGTTTACTGTTTCCATGCTTGATACGCAGAATCTTTTCGTTCTCTCTCGCTTCCTCAAATACCGTTATATTCTCCAGATGCTTGATAGGTCGGAATCTTCCAAATCCTGAATATTTTGCAATGTAAAATTCGCTCTTGTTACATAGTATAGCGCAACTTTGGTTAGCTGGAAGAAAGAACATGAACGCATACAGAGCAGCACAGCATAGACCGAAAAATCGAAAGAAAGATATATCTTCGGCAATGGAGCTGAAATAGCCTAAGAATGAGAAAAGTATGCAAAATATAATGACAGATAACTTTCCTCCAATTTTCGGCATTGCGACCCATTGAAACTCCGGGTATTGGATTCTGGCCTTAGCGACCATGACCCGCCCCAATATCTTCCGAGAGAAGAATGTCAAAAGTATGGCACTGGCAACGATGCCGATGAAGATGCACCATCCTGTTGGTGTCAAGTGCATAAGATGTCGGATTATCTCCGCTATGCCTCTTCCGGATCTACACAGTATCATACTTCTGACTTTTTGCTATGTGGAACTATTTATTAGCGACGCTTGGGAACGTAAGTCTTGTTACCGTTACTGTTGATATAATATTGACCGCCACGAGAACCGGTATGGATTGTGTGACCACTACCGTAGTTATAGGCACCTGTCGAGTAGTCCTTAGCGCGGCTGCCAGCTGACCCTGTATAAGGGTTATAGTTGCCTGAAGTCGAGTAGTTATCGTGGTTTGTAGAGTTCTGAGAACTGCGATAGTGTCCCTGAACATAGGTGCCGTTGGACTTTGTATATCCGCTCACATAGGTCGAGTTGTTGTTGACGCCATAGGAACTGGTGCCGTAGCTGCTGGAGCCATAGGACGAACTGCCGTAGTTGTACTGTGCGTTGGCGGAGAGAACGGTTGCGATGATTGCAACGAGGAGCATAAGTGACTTTTTCATCTTCTTATAGTTTTTAGTGGGTTTGTTTTATTTTGATGATGCAAAGTTACTGCCTCGTTACCACGGAAGCATAATTCTCAAAATGTTTCAGTTCCATCTCCATATTTCTCAAAATATCCGCCTGCAATGTTGCAACCTATATACTCGACCATCTGCGATACATCTCCGATTCCATTAGAGGTACGGGATAATCGCAGTCAAACTGTTGGACAAATATGAGTTCAGGCTCAACGTTTACAGAGAATGAGCCATCTGCACCTTTGGAAATGTTGTAGTCCTCCGGGTTATATAGTGCCTGTAGATTTTTAATTGACCTTTTCAGACAACTGAAAATCGGACGTCTAATTTCCGGAACGCTTAAATCAGGAGCTGCTTCTTTACCACCACCAAACATCTCATAGATTGCAGAATACCGCTGCTGAATACGTTCCATGCGACGATTATACCTCTCCAATGCTTCCGCCGACCTCGGAGCACTGAAATTGATACCATCACGTCCCTGACACAGCAATAAAGCGTATAATGCCCGCTCTCTGCGGTGCAGTCCCATAGCCTTGGAATCTATATCAGGAAATAAGATTTCCTCCCTATAGGGATTCAGATGAATCGCACTGCGTATGTTACGGCGAACGAGGAAGATGTCGAGCAACTGCTTGTAGAAACCGTGAAAGTGGAACTGATTGTCACGCTCCTCCGATGTATTGACTACAAACATATCGGCACTCAGCATTTCAGAAAAGCGGTCAACAAAAGTCTGAACAGTTACCGCAATGTCTTCGTCAACATCTATCTTCAGATAGTTGGCATATTGGTCCTCGCCCACATAACTGTTGCCAATCTTTATCAGTAATGACGGCATGGTATTCCGCAACTCGGTGATACCACACTTATTGCATAACAGATCTTTGCAGAAAACTCCGGTAGTCATTTTCATCAATGACCTGTATGTGTTGTCAAGACCTGACTCGCTCATAGACGGTGCCAAGAATGAAAGAATATCCTTGAAGAGCGCTGGGTCGGTATTCTTATAGTGGTCTATAATCTTCGGAATATACACGAAGTGAAAACCCGCCAGCTGGAACTCCTTGAATATAGAGCGGTAACTTACCTGAATAGCATTGTTTGTCTCAGGGTCAGTCTCACTTTCAATATAGAGGGCCGTTGCTATGTCGATATTGAAATTTGCTCTTGGTATGGATATTATCTCCCCTCTGAAGGGATGGTCTGAGTCCAGAAGAGTCGTCAATGCAATCATCAGGAGTGCCTCGGAATGGGCACAAAATCCATCGCTGACCGTCATGGCACGACAATCACCGAGAAGATCCTCTTTCAGCCCTTGGACTCCCGAGTTGCAGATAACATTGAGAGCATCTGCGAATGAAACCTCTCTCGCCTCAATCCTCGCATCACGGTCAATGGCATACTTCTGACAGATATTTCGCCAGCATTCCATTTCTCCGGTATCGACAATGCGGTCGGCCTTGATAAGATCGGCGAATATACGGGCTATGGCTACTTTATGACCTTTCAACATAGACGCTTACTTTAGATTGGAAATTACATTATAGCAGAACCAGCTATTCAAATTCTCAAAGAACATCGGCTTATCATTAGCACCGTCTTTCTGAACTCCAAGTCCATTGGAATACGGGTCAAGAGAGAGAATCTTTGAGAATGGAATCTTCAACGTCTTTTCCGGGCAATGAAAATAAAGGTTCTTATCGGTCAGGCAGACACTGCCGGTTCCAATTCGCTGCATATATGTCGTCTCAACCGGGCGACCTCTGAAACCACCGGTACGATAATAGACACCTTTGCATACCCGGACACTGACACCCCTTGTCCTGCCCACTGTTTCCCTGCGGACTTTCTGCATCTGCAATGTCACATCGCGGAATAGCCAAAGCATGTGCTCGTTCTTGTTGAGCATAAACGGAAAACTTCCTGAAATAGTAATCCGGGGTGACGGAACCTGACCGTTAAGCAACTCTTGCAGCACTTTTGACTGTACTACTTTCTCCAATGACTTATTGGCATTGAGAACTTGCTGAGGCAGTCCTGTAAACTGCATGAAACGGGCAACAGAGCGCTCCTCATTCTGGTCTATGATACCATCATCAAGATATTGCTCTATAGCAGCATCGAACGACTCACAATATATATTGCGACATACATCGTCCGACACAAAGGCATCCCGACAAATAGTCTGGATTTCATTCTGGTGAAGATAGAAATCTTCTTTGTGTTGAAAGCAGGTCGCTAATATACCCTTAATGCGGGCAACCCCATTAAGATGGCGTTGCTCGCATTCGGCGTGTTTGCTGTGGAAAAATCCGGCATCCTGCCCGCAATATTTACATTTTCCCATGTTTCACATGATGTTAATTACTTACAAGCTGGACTACAATCAGACGGCCTCCATCTTCTCCAGAAAGGAGAATCTTGCGACCCTCAGTCAACTCGACATATTCCCCGACTTTGATTTGACGTTTGGGCTGTTCGGTAACATCCCACATATCCGGGAGACGGCGGTTGATAAGAATCCATTTGCCGTTGTGAAAATGGAAGTCTCCGACGGGTTTCTTGTCCTCCGGTTTTGTACGCTCATTGGGAGTGATGAAACGGTTGACGTGCCACATGTAAAGCGACTGCTTGTCATATACCATCAACCGATAGTTCTCAGGGAGGAACTTACCTTTTGCCGGTGAATAGTAAAGATTCAGAACCGGGAGTTGACCGTGATACTCAGTTCCACAGAACGGACACTTCGGTTTAGTCGAGTTGTCGAATACAAACCAGTGTGCCTCACAGTTCGGATTCTGACAGGGCTGCATAAGGTCAGTGGTCTTGACCAACGCGTTTTCCCATTCATCAGCCGTTGGACGTTTCATCGGGTCGTGAAGTCCGTCTATAAACGCACGGTCAAACAGTTCCTTCAAATATGGGCCACAAATGGTATAAGGTAACTTTTCAACATCACCCTGCGGGAGTTCGGATGGAGCCAGATTTTTTATCTTAGGTCTATTGCTCTTGTCAGTGGGGTGTTCCACAAAGAGAGCCTTTGCGCCCATCGACAGCTCTTCATCCTTGGCGGCATCAAGGTCATTGACTTTACCGCCACGAAGGGGATGACGATTGAGAAGATACATATATATCAGGACAGCCAAAGCATGACGGTCGGTCTGAATGCTCGGCAGTTTTTTATTGGGGTCACCAAGTTTCAGCGCACGGGTCTGAAGTACCTCCGGTGCGATAAAGTCAGGCGTACCTACAACATCCGGCGGATATTTACCGGGAACAACAAGCCCATCGCAGTCAATGACTGCGGCACGTCCGCTCTCCGGGTCAACAAGAACATTCTTGTATGAGAGGTCAGAGTGAGCAAGTCCGGCAGCATGAAGCCTACGGACAGCACGAGCTATCTGTAGGCACATGTGGTAGTGTGTGAGCCATGTTCCTTTCTGGTCGGGTTTCAGGAACTTGTTGCGGAGCTTGGCAGACGCGAACCATTTGCCTTCTTTCTCCTTGCCCTTGAACATTCCGTCCTTGAAGAAAAAATGTTTCTGGTAAGCCGGGCATACAATGCCCAGCTTACCATTCCATTCTACAAGTTTTGTCGGCCAGCAGAAAAGATTTTCCCAATAGTCTCCACCTATCTGCCCGAAAATCTTGTCTCTGTATTTTCCTACGATATTCTGGAGTCGATCCTTTGCGTTGGCATCCTGAGGGGTACGGAAGAAACCTACCACATAGCTCTTGTCCGGGCTGAAATAGACATCCTTCATCGCACCGCTACCGATGACTTCATCTACGAACTCGACGGTAGATCCGTCGGTCGCTGTAAGTTTGATTGTTTGTGCCATAAGCGTAATGTTTAATAAAGGATTGCTATTGTTCGGTCATCATGGTTGCCGGGGCTCCAAAAATCGAGCCAACCTAAAAGCTGGTCTTTCGCAGCCTCGTTATCGTCAGAGAGGTCAACACCGCCAATCTCATCATCCGGGAAACCATTTTTGAGATTGTTGTAGAACTCCTCCCACTTGGCATAATCGTTGAGATTCTTGTCTGTCTCAAACATCGGGTCAGATATGCCGTCACTCATAAGGAAAAGAGCCGTAAAATCCGGGACGATAGCCATACGAAGACGATTATAGACATCAGCTGTCCTGAAAATTTCAGGCATTGTCAGGAATCTTGTCTGACCGGAAAATTCACCTTCGTCGGGAGTACCAAGCAGTTTTGCTGTTTTATTTTTTTCATCGAAGAGACACATGGCTCCGTCTCCTACCCAGAAGGAGGCTATGAACCAGCCGAAGTCGTATTTCTTGCAGATGGCGAACATGAGAGTTGTGGCAAAATCCTTAGGTTTCAATCCTTCTTCACCATTAGCGACTTCGTTGATTCTGTCATGAGCTTTCTTTGCTCCTTTGAGAACAATCTCATGTACCATGTTTGTAAGAATCGAACGTTTGCCGGTGTCGGTCGGTGCCGCATTGAAACTGCGAATTGCTTCCTCAAAGTCAGGATTGTCAACAAGAAGATCTTTGCAGTGATTAACGACTGTCTTACATGCTACCTCAGAACCTTTACGAGAATATTTGGCAGAACCGGCACCATCAGCGACAGCTATTATATACCAGTCTGACTCCTCGCAATGGAATAGACTGAAATGGTCATCACGTGCTTTCCCCTCCTGCGCATGGCTCCGACCTCGCTGACTTGCTGCAACGACATCTTTTCTGGGTGTTCCGTCAGCTCCAGCCTCAACCTTGAGATATGCAGTATCGCTATCTTCCTTATAATATTGAATGTCCTTATCTGTTGGTATGTTTCGCCACAAATCACGAGGGCTGGGGTTGAATGCGATAGGAATATTCAGTTCTGATTCAGGTTCTCCCTCTACTGTTGTGTAACGGAGTTTTAATGTAAAATCTCCTGATTTCTGAGGTTTGCCGGTAAGGAAAAACTCACCCGGTTTGCCCATTTCAAGAGTGAGCCCGAGTTCGTCTATCCCTGATAGCCCAATCACATCTATCTTATTGACCGGAAGTTGAAAACTATAGGAATATTCTTTTTTTACAGTTCCGTTGGGGAAACGAAGTCCAAGTTGGCGTACCTCGTTTTCTATCATTATACGTTGATTCATACGTTCATCTTTGAATGTGCTCCACAACGAACTGATAGCCCAATTGAGGAACGATTCCTTGTCAGCAGAAGAAACACCAGCTTTCAGCATAGCCTTGTCAAGAGCTCTTGCAGATTCATTCAGTCGGCATACTGTCTGATTCTTCCGTGTTGCCATTCGTTGTTTTCTGTCCATAATTTTCTTTTTATCCTAAGCCGCGAGTAATATCCATTCCTGTCGGATCTCCTTTGCCAAGGGTGCCTTTCATGCCACACCACGGGCATTCGTTTGTATTGCTCTCTCCAACGCAGAAGATATTACCACACTCGCATACAACAGCACCAAGCTGATTGCCACAACAAGGACAGGCAGGAACACCTACAAGTTCCATTGTGTTGATTTTGGTCTGTTTACCGGCAGAAAGACTTGCGTACGATTCTTTATCAATAGGATAAGCACCTACGAGCTTAAAATCGGTTGCATTGAACATTTCAAGTCCTTCCAGAGGTTGATTACGACGGGCATATTTGATGAGATAATCCTGTTTAGTGTTCTGGCAGCGCCCATGAAGAACCACGAAATTTTCGTCAGGAGTATCACGATGTTCTCTGGGGTCAACTTTTTCGAGGTTAATGCCCGTAGTCGGTGCAAGTTTTATTTCATCTGTGTTCTGTTCGCTTACAGACATACTGGTTGTCTTTATTGACGCGGTAACCCACTTGAAGAACTTACTGAAGGATTCAGGATCAGTTTCTTTGAGCAGAAGTATGTCATTTGTAATCTGTGCGAGAGTCAGCACATTGACATTGTCGCCGATAGATACAGCCACAAGATTGCAATGCTTGCGGTATTTCTCATTCCAGCGACGGAAGGCTGCTGAATATTCATCTGTCGGATTGCCGTCTGTGAAAAGGAAGATGATAGGCTTCCAGTCACCTTTCTGTTCCAGAGTAGTCTTCTGAATATTCTGGTCCATATCGTCCATCAGACATTCAAGACCTTTGCCAAGTGATGTTCCACCACCGATAGGGAATGTGGGGGGATAGAACTTGTAGAGTTCCGTAAGTGGCGAAAGTACTTTTGCCTTGCCTGCAAAAGCGATGATTGAAACAAACACCGTTTCAAGGGCATAAGGGTCAACACGAAGATTCTGAATAATCGTGCGCATACCCTCCTGTACCTGTTCGATGGGGGTGCCCACCATTGACTCAGATACATCTACGAGAAAATAAATCGGTAATCTACGCATATGTGATGTTATTTTAGTTTTTCGGAAGATATTTATTATCAGAGGATAACTGCTGTCGAGGAGATTTTACAACATCGGTATAAATCTCAAAAATAGCGTTGAGATTGTAACTACAATCCTCTGATGTCGGTTGCTTTGACCTCATGACAAGAATCATATTCTGGTATCTGTCAGTAATGTAAGAACCATTCACAAGGTCGATGACCTTAATCAATTCTTCCATTGCCAGTTCATTCTGACCTAAGGCAAATACCGCCTTGTAGCTATCAAGCGTATGGCAAAGGAAATCTTTTATAGACTCATTTTGCTCATTCAGTCTGACGAAGCTGATGAAGTCATCGCAGCGAGGGTTGTCAATATCTTTCTTTGGTGCAGGCTGCGGTTGTGGAGCCGGTGTCGTAGAGTTTGCATTGGCACCATTTGCCAGTCTGACTTTATTGAGAAAAAGAAATATCGACTCATCTGAAATGATGTCGCTATAAGTTATTTTCTTTGTCAGATATAGCCCGTCCAGAGATTTTGCTCGACTCAAAGCTACATAAAGTTGGCCTGGGGCAAAGATATGACTATTCAAATCGAGGATTACCTTATCATAGGTCTGTCCTTGCGATTTGTGTATCGTAAAGGCGTAAGCCAGTTTCACAGGAAATTGTGTGGTACGCTGGAGGAATGGCGCTTTACGAACAATTTTATGCTTCTTTGCATCATACTCCATCTCATATCGATACTCTACAATCTGTGAGTTCTTGTATTTGTCCCTTGGGTTGGGACACATTATTGTTTCTCCGTTATCAAGTGCGATAGTAAAATATGAACCATTGAAATCCTCGACAGTCCCTATGTCACCATTATTATAGCCAAACCACTTGCTACTTTTGGTGAGCATTACACGAGCACCGACCTTAAAATTAAGGACACCATCATATTGAGAAGGAAGTATGATTGGCTCAATATCATAATCGCTTGGTAGTTCACTATGTTTGAGTTCCACATGTGAATTACTATTACGCAACCTGACTTTATACTCCGCCTCTACAACTTCAAGTTTGCCGGGAAGATCATTAAGATGTGTAGCGTTAATTTTGCTAACCTCTTCATTTGAAGACGCGATATATATGGCATCATCTGGTAATGATGTCGTGACACGAGTATTCAGAGATTCCAGAAGTTCAACTTTTTTCGTATCGCTCAGCGGCTCACGAAAAGCATCAAGTAATTCTACAAATCTCGGGTCATTTTTCTGGCGATATGACTTAGCTAATTCAAAGAGTTTTACGGCATTTAGGTTGTTCTGAATAACATGGCTATCAAAGAAATATATACCGCCATATTCCTTCATTAAATAATCATATATGGCTTCATCGCTTACAACCGGAGGTAACTGGAACAAATCACCGACAACCACAACCGGTATCCCTCCAAACGGGAGAGTATTACCCTTTGCTCGCTGGCATATCTGATTCATCATTTCAAATGTATCAGACCTTACCATCGAGATTTCATCGAATACAAGCATTGATACTCCCGATAGTTCAGAAGCCATTGCAGAAGCCTTCAGCGATGTAATATTGTCAGGATTTTGGAATCCTTCTTCCAATTTATCAAAGCCCTTCCAAAAGAAAGAGTGAAGCGTTCTTGCTCTGTTGTAAAGCGACGCGGCAAGGTTTGTCGGCGTAAGAACCTGACAACCACGATTTGAAGACTCTATCTGATTGATAAGATGCGTTTTGCCACATCCGGCCTTACCATGCACAAATGTAATGCCTTTAGGATTCTTTGACAAGTAGTCTAATACATCCTGCTGAGTTGATGCGATTGGGGGAACATATGTAATCGGGGTATTATTCGGTTTTGCTTTAGGCTTGGGCGCAGCTGGAGCCGCAGGCCTTGTATGAGGTCTGGGCACCGGAGCCGGTTTTGGCGCAGGCTTATATTCCGGCTTTGGCGTAGGTGTAGGCATTACCTCCACTGTAACCTGTTCTGATTTTCGGGACTTTCTGCCAAATAAAAAATCAAATATGCCCATAACTGATTACTGTACTACAGGTGGAAGAAATTTACTTGGAGACAAGTATACAGTTCCAGGACCGGTGACGCGCATCATGCTTAACCCTTCACCACCCAACAGATTGCCGAGAGACCAGTTGGACTGCATCTGATTTTCAGCTATGTTCAGTAATGCAATGATGTGGTCTTCGTCAACCTCAATGGTCTCGCCGTATTGGAGATTGATTGTGATGGGAGTCCCCTTTGTATCAAGGAAAACAGTCGAACTGCCCTGAATCTTTTGTAATAAAAGACCCATTCCGCCTGTAAGACCGGCAATAGACAGTTTGGTCGTAACATTTACACGGTTGTTGGAACCAACATAAACACCACGATGGCATATCATAGTCTCACCGTTAATCTTGACAGGAAGTAGTCCGAAACGACTTCCGATAACGACTTTGCGGGGCATATTTGAGACATTGTAGAGCCGTAATATGAACAAGGATTCTCCGGAAAGTTTCGCACCAAGGATTCGACCAAGTCCTGATCCGTTGAAGCTAAGTTCCTTCTCAATCCCGGCTTCGAGGTATATTACGGACCCTTTTTCCGCATAGAAATCCTCTCCGGGTGACAACGTCACTTCCAGATGCTGAACAAATTGACCTACAAGTTTACAGTTCATTTCTTTGACGAATTATTAGATTATGACGTTCACTTCTGCCGGGGGAGGAGGAAGTACGATGTCCTCAGTGGCACCGATGCTACGGTTGCCGACGCCGATTGAGTCTGATACCCATTTGAAAAACTTCTTGAAGGCAGTGCTGTCAACAGTATCAAGGGAGTAAACCTCGTTGGTCAGTTCTTTAAGCGGTTCGGTTTTTGCACTCATTCCGGCTGCACAAGCTATAATGCTTGCAAAATGACGCTTTTTCACCTCAGGAATCATCTCCTTATAAAGCTGGCTGTCTGAGGGTTTACCATCAGTCATAAGGAATAACAAGGGCATCCAGTCGCCTTTCTGGTCAGGGGTGCTGAGGCGTACTTCTTGGTCTATTTTTTCGCAAAGAAGTTTCAAGGCCTGACCGGTATGAGTAGGACCACTCTCAGGAGTAGTTATTTCTGGAAGCTGAAGCTCATCGAGCGGTGTGAGCGGGAGAATCTGCTTTACATCGCGATCGTATGTGATGATACTGATATTTACGGATTCCAATGCAAATGGATCCTGTCGAAGGCTTGAAACCATTGCTTCAAGGCCTACCTTTACCGATTCAATCGGTTCACCACGCATTGAACCGGAGGTATCTATGAGAAGATATACGGGAAGACGTCTCATTATTTTTCGATGTTTTGGGCGGGATGAAAAATTTGTATGTTTTCGGGAAGAGGTGGCAGTGAAGACAGCCCTTCACCTTCTTGATTTCTTTCGTTGACCATCATACTCGATGTGCTGACCGAGCTTGACACCCATTTGAAAAATGATTTGATGTCGCCGGCATTAGCGGATGAGATGACGATTATATTTTCTGTGAGTTTTCTTAGTAAATCGAAATGAGAGTTCATTCCGGTGGCACATGCGACCACGGTGCCACAATTCACTTTCTTAAACTCGGCTATTGGTTTGGCGATAGGCCCTGAATGACCCCCATCAGAGAGGAAAAATACCAACGGTCTCCAATCACCTTTTCTTTCTTCGGTGGTCTTGTGAACCTCCTTCTCAATACATTCGCAAAGAAGATTCAGTGCAGCGCCAAAAGCCGATTGTCCTTTTGCAATTATTTCCGGTTTCTGGAACTTATAGACCTCCGTTAGCGGAACAATCTGTTTTGCTTCCGTGCTATATGTAATGATGCTGATACATGTAGTCTCCAGTGCATAGGGATCGCAACATAGAGCCTGCACCAATGAGTCAATGCCATTATTGACCGCAGCAATAGGTTCTCCTCTCATTGAAGAGGAAATATCTATGACGATATATACAGGGAGTCTGCGCATAATCTAACGATTTATTTCTGTCACCTCCTTCCCGATTTGGGAAGGAGGCAAGACAGAAAATATTATTTAGAGGAGAGCTTCGAGACCAGCCGGGAATGACTTAGCCTGAGCCTTGATTGCGCGGAGAAGAGCTTTTTCAGCCTCATCTACCTGACCATCGTTGTTTACCTTGGCGATGAGCCATGCTTCTTCATCGGCATCAATTTCGCCGGGAGAAACCTCATCTTTAAGCAGGAAGTCACAGATTGCCTGTGTGAAGAATGCGGTCCACTCGGGTGCATTTTCCTTGCCGCTCACTGCGTCATTAAGTTCAAAGAGGAAATCTGCCTCTTCTTTGTCGATTACACCGTCAGCGTAAAGCACTTCTTTAAGCTGTGCTACTTCTGCTGCGTCGATTACTCCGTCAGCGAGAAGTTCTTTCTTGAGTTCGTCAAGTGTTGCCATTGTTTATTGATATTTTTGTTATTGGATATTAAACTACGATGTTCACTTCGGGCGGTGGCGGCGGAAGTTCGCTGAGTGTCGTGGCTTCGGCACCGGTCTCCTCAACCTTCATACTACCGGAGCTAACGGAGGCAGATACCCACTTGAAGAATGCCTTGATGGTTGCGCTGTCAGCGGTGTCAAGCGATACTACACATTCGGTAATCTTCTTCAGAGTATCGGTATTGGCACCGGCACCGGCGGCGCACGCCACAACCATACCCCATTTGCGTTTCTTAAACTCGGCAAGACCTTTGTTCAGGTCATCGGTCGGCTCACCATCGGTCATGATGAACACAAGGGGTTTCCAATCACCTTTCTGCTCTGCTGTAGTTTTGGTGACTTCCTGATCAGCCTTCTGTGCCAAGAGGGCGAGAGCCTCACCAAGAGCGGTGCAACCGCTGGCTTGAATATTGGGCTGTTGGAAAGCTGAAAGTTCTGTCAGAGGAGAAACCTGCTGAGCACTGCTGTCAAAAGTGATGATGCTGAGGTAAGCGGTTTCAAGTGCGTAGGGA
>UMDL01019242.1_pt1 | contig 36817 bp, 50 predicted proteins | sample 1964481 | NCBI WGS metagenome assembly UMDL01 (sample SAMEA4835993, study PRJEB28245) | human gut metagenome | biome: gut microbiome; material: fecal sample | place: Denmark | collected 2008 | reverse complement strand
GGGATTTCTCCCCTGCCCGGTCGTTTTTTAATCCTAAGTTAGTCGCAAGTTGTAAGCAAGTTGGTTTCAAAACACGCGCAAAACACACGCAAAACGCACGCAAAACGCACGCAAGTTAAATCATGCCGAGAAGCTTGAGCACCGCCACGATGATACCCGCGCCGTAAAGCCCGAGCATATTAAGCAGATTAAAAAGGATAGCTGTTATCATCACTCCGCCTCCTCGTCCGTGCCCGGGTCTTCAATCGCCGAGCCCTGCTCGTGGAGATACTTGTCCGCAGTCTGTGCCGCCTCAGTAAAGCTGTTATTTTTCCAGTATGCCGAAATTCCGACGAGCACCGAGAAGACGACGCTGACGATTGTGTACAGCTCATTGTAGTCCGCAGGAATCGGAGCTTTTCCGGCAGCGGAAAGCGCCATGTTGACGAGCGAGATAATCAGCAGGATGCCGCGCACCCATGTGCCCACTTTAACATTGCTGATGTTTGCAAGAATGTCTTTGATTTTTGCCATTTTGATAGCCTCCTAAAATATGTTGTCTATGCCCTGCGCAGCGAGAAAATCCCGCTGTTCGTGCTTTATTTTCGCGGCGTATTCGAGCGCATCGCTCATATCGCCGTTGCAGTGCGCGTCCGGTATGCGTTGTACGGCGCGGGCGGTCGCTTCGCTGACGGCAAGCGCGGCGTTTGTACTCGCGAGTAGGTTCTTTTCAAAAACTTTTCGCGAGTTCTCCTGCTTTGTGCGCTCCGCTTCTTCCGCTTCGCGGGCTTTTTCGCGTTTTGCATCTTCTTCTGCACGGGCAGTTTCGCGTTTTACGATACTGCGCTCCAAAAGCCACACAAAAAAGCCGACAATGGCGACGGTCACCGCAGACGGTATTCCGCATATCGCGGCGAGTTCTCCTACGGTCATCCGACTACCTCCAGATATTTGACGGCAACCCAGCTCGCTATATCGGTCAGAAGAGCTTCCTGGACTCCGTCGTTTTTCTGAATTTTGCCGACGGTATGCGTCCTTGTCAACTGCGTGTTTGGTACTATCGAGCCTCGTGCCGCCGTCAGTCCGCCATAGGTCGCGCCGGACTTTATTTTGACCTTGCTGCCGACAGTTATCTTTGCAGACGACTGCAAAACAGTTAAATCGGAGACATAGACCCACGAGCGAATTTCTTTGAGCAACGCTCGGCTTCCGCTGACGGTCTTGACTGTGTGCTTTTTAAGCTTGACCCACATCGGTATTCTCTGTCCGGTGGCGTACTTGTTGCCTTTTATCTTGACGATATCGCCCGCTCTGACGGTTGCCGACGCAGGCTTGTCCTCGCTCGGCTTGACTGCCGGAGCGGACTTTTTCTTTATGCCGTAAAAATTGGCAATAGCCTTGACGATAGCCTCCGCGCACTGTCTCTGTCCTGCGGCGGTCTCAACGTGCTTGCGGTCGCTTGCGGTGTCAATAAATACGGTCTCTATAAGCAGGCTCTCGCACTTGCATGAGCGGACAAATCCGAAATAATCCGTGCCGTTTGCAGGATTGATTTTGACCTTCGCACCTCTATCGCGGATGCCGAAGGTATTAGCTATGCTCTTGCTGATTGCCGCCGCGAGCTTTTTACCCGTTGCGCTCTTGTGCTTGTAATAGACCTCCGAGCCTGTGCCGCCTGCGGCGTTGAGGTGTATCTCCATTGCCAGGTCATAGCCGTGCTTGTTGACATGTGCTATGCGCTCGGTGAGATAGAGCGTCGCGTCATAGTTGATAACATCAGCTGTGCAGGCGTAACCCTTGAACACCTCGCCTATGTACTTTCCTATCTCTCGACCGATTTTAAACTCCTGATAGTTTCCGCCGAGGGCGCCGCTGTCATAGCCGCCCTTCGCTGATTTTCCGTGACCGATTGATATGCAGATATTCATATTTATGCCTCCTCAAAATATATTCCGACAAGCTGCGACGGAAGATACTGCAATATAGTGCCTTGACCGTTGCTGTCGTCTCTTGTGCATCTGTAAATTTTGCCGCCGTCGAGATAATACTTGTCCTTGAAATACCGCATACCAGCGGCGGCGGTTATCGGGTTATCTATCGTGCCGTCTTCGCCGACCGTGATAGGCTCCCAATGCGCGGCGGTGTTTTCCGGCAACCATGTCGGATTTGCTGATATAGCGTTGTAACACTTATACAGCCCGCTCGGTCTGCGGACTATACTGCCGACAGCATAATCGATATACCCGCTCCAAAGCGGATAAAGCTCTGCATACTCCAAAGCTTCTGCGTCCGTTGTGACCTTCGTCAACACACCATCTATCTTGTTGCGATAAGCTTTTGCTTCTGCTCGCGTCATATATCTGCACCTCCTGTGATTATTTTCAGTGCTTCAGAATCGGATATTTCCTCGTCAGATTTGTCAATTTCCACCCAATTTTCTGCACTGTCGTTGACTCCGAGGTGGACGGTTACAGCGATAATATCGCCTTTTTTCAGCACCTTGCCATTATCTGCCGTGAGTATATTACCGTTAATTGTCATGCCGTCACCACCGTCCATCCTTTATTTGTCGCCACTGCAATAACATCATCGGGTATGCCGACCGCCGTCGCAGGCGTTATCGCGAGTTTTATAGTTCTCGCAGTGCCTCCCGAAATGTTAGGCAAGGAATTAAACATTTCTGTAACCGCCGCGACGGAAAGGTTTGTTTTGCTAAAGTTGATATTACCGGGAAACGCGGTCATGTTTTCCGTTCCGCTAAAAACAACTTTGCGAAGCGACTTCAAGCTGACGTTAATTCCGCTGGCTGTGAACTTCGATATATCAACAACTAACTCTTCGAGTAAATCAGAAGCGATTATCTTTTTAACCTTTGGACAACCCGTCAAACGCCTAAGTCCTGAAACAACGTCAAGCATGCCGTACCCTGTTCCTGCGTTGCTGTTGCTGGGTGATACGCCCAACCCCTCAAGACCATATGCTCTGTCGATAGCGGGGTAGCCTTCTTTCAAATAGATGTATTTAATGCCATAAAGGTATAAGTCAGCGGTGAAAGAGTCGCTGGCGCTAACATTATATATCACATCTCGAATTATCGTCGGGCAGTAATAGCTGTAGGTGTTGTTAAACCTGATGTTGCGGTAAGGCGTTGTAAGAGTGATTCTGACGACTATTTGTTTTTTTCCGTTCGGCAGCGACTTCGCCCAATCAAACCCATTAAAATCGTAGTCAAGCGTAATGGTTGCGTCATTATTAATACCATTCCCCGCGATTGTCCTGCTTGCCTTTGAAACAAAAGCACCATTAACCATGATTCCCTCGTCCACGGTTGCAGAGGTAGCGCGAAACGTGAAATTTCCCTTGTTAGGATAATTCTCTTTCAGCTCGACAAGCAAATACATAGTATTCTGTTCGACCTTGTCATAATCCGGCAACCTTAGCCACTCGGCGGGGCGTGTGCCGCCATAAACTTCGCGCGGGTCAGACTCCGGCGAGGCGCCGCCTGTTGGCAAACCTCTAACAGCCGCTCCCATTTCGGCGACCTTATATGTCGTCGTGCTCTCGTTTTTCTCGCGGATAGCGTTAGCAATGTCCTGAATCGACGATTCCTCATATAGCTTTTTAGACATCAGTAACTCACCTCCGTGCCGTCGTCAATGACGACGTTGACCGCTTCACTGCCGTCATAAGTGTAGGTGGTATTTCCGACTGTTATCTGAAGCTTATAGGGGTTAGGTAATGTTCCGCCAAACGTCACGAGCTCCTTGTTTTGCGCCACAACACCGTTGGCTGTTATTGCGACGGTAAACGACTGTGCTTCAAAGTTCATGCTTTGCAGACATCCCGAGCCCGAAAATATCCAAGTATTAGCCGCTGGCATTGGAACAAATAGCGGAAGTGTTGCCATATATGCACCCATTTGGCAACGACAGACAAGGTTATAGCCAGAGTTATAAGCCGCCTTAATGTCGTCCATAGCTACGGGGCACGTGTAGTTCGGGTATTCGCCTGCAAGGTCGATATAATAGGCGGGGCTGTGGGATTTTGTGACGAGCTCGTCGAGTGCTTCTTCGACCGTCGATATGTTCGGCATCGCGGCGTTGGAGTAGTTAACGATATCCGCTGTGATAGACGCCAAATAAAACTGCCAATCATCGGCGCCAGATTCAGGGTTCTTCGCGACAGTTGCCGCCGCTAAGAACGATCCTAAAAACACTCCGAAAGTATACGACTCGCCGTGTTCAATCTGAATCAAGGGCATGATGTATTTGTCGAACGCAATCGCTTTGATGTTTTGACCGCTTGCAACCGCCGCGTCAATTTGCTCCATCGTTTTATCACAAGATGTGACCGTATAATTATCGCCGTTGACTTCGACCGTCATTTTGATTGTGAAGTCGGATGCGCCGCCTCCGCCTAAAGCCTCGCCGCCATAGGTCGGCTTGCCGTCGGTTTCGGCAAACTTATCAAGCACGAATTTGTTGTCGTGCGAATGCCGTGCGGCAGTGTTAAGCGCGATTTCGGCAGCAAGGCTGTGCGAGAGCCGCTCTGTGCCGTTCGGGATTGACACCTTTGCAGAGCCTGTTATCATAGGCGCATAGCCGACTATCTCGCCGTCCGCAAAGGCGACAAGCTGCGCCGCCATGTTGCCCGGCTCGGGCACAACATCGCTAGTAATTTTGACAGTCACATAGCCGTCCGCAGGAGTCAGCGGCTCGGTTTGTAAATACTCGCCGACCGTCGACTCAAAGTAGACACGATAGCTGTCTGCGCCCTCAAGCTCTGCCGGGATAGGCAGCGCGAGCAGCGTAAAGTTATTTTCGGCGCGATAGCCGACATCATACCCGCGTGGGCGGGCATAGTCAACCGTTATCGTTCTCGTCTGCATTCTTTTCCGCCTCCCCGTTCTCGCCCTCTGTGGGCGTTTTTTCGAGCTCTGAGAGCATGTCGGACAACAGCTCTATTTTGCCGCAGATTTTCGCAAGCTCGACTTTATTGACCTCTATTTGCTGTATCAGCTGCGCATTGTGTTTTTGCAAGGCGTCGCCCTGCGCTTTGACTTCTGCGATTTTCTGTTCGATTTCGGTTTTTGTCATAATAGCCCCCTAAGCGAGTTTTTTGTAGTCGCCGCTGTCGTTAAATTCGGCATACAGTCCGGTGGTGTCTAAAAATAGCCGTCCGGTGTAACCGCCGCCGGAAGTAAGCTTTAAAGTCATGCCCTTTCCGTTTGTCCCGCTCGAGTAGATTTCAATTCGCGCCGGAACCGTGCCTTTGGTGTTGTTGACGATTTGCAGCAGTGCGCTCGCGTCACTCGTAGCACCAAGCTCCGCGCTTACATCGTTCGCGCCGTTTGGCGCATGCGCGATAAACCCGATGGCATCGCCGCCTGTCGCAACACTTAAAGACTCGTTTACCTCGACTTTTTTGCGAAATCTTGCGTTATCTTTTTCTATCACGGCATAATCGGTGTTCCAATGGTTTACAAGCGTGGCGTTTTCTGCTTTCTCGCCAAATCGAAAACCGTTTGATGTAACGCCAAGCGCGGCGGCAGGCTTCAGCGCGGCGAGCGTCGCATAAAACTTCGTGCCAATCAGCGTATTGTTAATGTCAAAGTACTCATAATTTGCGCCGGTTTGCATATTTGTGGTGTAATACATCTGCAAATATCCGCTTGACAGGTCGGTCTTAAATCCGCTGTTTTCTATTGACAACTGACCTCCGTCAAGGTTTATGTCGCCGCCGGTGATGTTGATGTCGGAAGCTTCGATGTGACCCGTGTCCAAGTTAAAAGAAAACTTCCCGGTCGGCGACGAAAGGATATCCGTCGTGATATAACTCGCGGAAATCTTGTTTGCGGCAATGCTTCGGATAACCGCGTCACCGTCTTTTGATACACCGTACTCCCAGTTCGGTGATCCGTTGTTCCAGCCGTTATTAGTCCAGGCATAACCGCCGGCGTTGCGGCAGTAAATAGTGTTGCTCCCCTCGAGCGTAGGCTTGTCGTGGTAATAAGTAATTACCGCGCCGCTGCTGTCCGCTTTACGCGTGACATATAGGCCCATGCTGTTCGCGATGGTCTCATTCAGCGCGAGGGTCGCCTGCTCAAAGTCGTTGATTTGCGCCGCCTGCTGAGCGCGGGTCTGCTCGAGTATCGCCTGCTGCTTCGGTGTAAACGCGCCCATTGTGGCATATCCAGACTGCGTTGCCGTTTCGCCCTTGCCCTCGAGCTTCGTGCAGCGGTTCTGTGACTGCCACTTGACATTTGTCAACACGACTTTCTTCGTCCCCTGAGCCGTCTCAAACTTCATCACATCGAGCGGTCTGAGGTGCGGGAAAGAGTGCGTAGTGCAGGACATCGGAGTGTATGTAAGACTGCATCGCGCGGTTTTGAGTTCCGTCGCCATTGTGCTGAGATTCATATCGCTCTGCACAAGAAGATTGCCCTCGATGTTAAAGGCATAGTCCTTTGTGCCCGCGAGGTACTCTGTCTTGTTCTCGTCGTTTCCGACGATGCGCACACCGGAAAACACGATGTTATTTTCGGCAAAATTGGTATTGCCGGAAGTAAAACGATCTGAAGCTTTTATAACCGTGTGTTTGGCGTTTGTCGCATACCACCCGCCTGTCAGCTTGCCGTCATAGTCAATATACAAGCTCACGCCCATAAGCTCCGCAGCCCAGACAAGCACCTGACGATAGGTCAGGTTGTCCGCCTCCGGGCGTTTCGGTATCGATACACCCCTATGCAAAGTGTTCGTCGGGAGCTTCTGCGACACCCCGCACTTTGTGCAGGCATCGGCGACTATTTGATACAGCGTTGCAGGATAGGCAAGCTCAGTATCATAGGCTCGGTTAAACTTCGCCATGCGGTCATAAGCCGTTATTTTGATGCTCCGGAGCTTGCGCGGAGGGCTGTCCACCGTGTAATAGCCGATAGGCACCGTCTCCGTTGTCGAGCCCGTTGAAAAGCTTGTAGTGACATACAGTTGTGCGCCCTCGAACACCTTGTCGTCAAACGCACCGTTGGTATTCTCAAGAGTAAAACTCAGCTCTGACATACACGCCGAGCCCAAATCAAGCTTGCTGCCCGTGACACTTGACCAGTCCACCGTTACCGCGCCGATGATGTCCTTGTCGGTGATATTAAATGCCGTGCCCTTGGTAGGCGTACAGAGGATATTGACGGACTGCACCACATCCTCTCGCAGAGCAGCAAGCCCGGCAGAAGTTATTGGATACATAACATCACCCCTTTCGCGCCACGATTTTAAAGGTCACATTGTCAACAACATTCAGACTGCTGTTGTACAGCGGCGCACTTCTGTTGCCGACATAAAACTCTTTTGTTACATATCCGCCCTCGAGCATATTTAAGTATTTGACCGTTATATACTCCGGATTGAACATTTTCAGAATCTTGCTCGCGTTCGCTATGGACAGCCCGGAAAATTTAAGCGTTACCGCGTCGGTCTGCCCTATGCGTTTTTTGTGCATGACGACATCTTCGGTACGCCCTGCATCGCTGGCCGAAGCGTCCTCAAGCTCCCATTTATATCCGTCCTCCGAGTCCGGATATACCGGCATAGTTACGCCGTCCACGGTAGCTATCGGATTGTCGCCGGGATTAAAAGCGGTTGCCACTGCTGTTCCACCTTCTTTCTTGATATATTTCTTGACATAAAAAATAAAACATGATAAATTAAAAAGAAAAAGGAGAAAAATAATATGGATAATGTTCTTTTTGGACTTGGCTTTTTATCTTTGGCGGGTGTAATCGCCTTTTTAGTAATTGCAGTTGTGCGGATCTTCAAGAAGAAACCCCGCAAGAATTTTGTCGTTGCAGCTTTGATTTGCTTTGTTGCATCTAATGTGTTCATTTTTTGTGGAGCACAAACCAACTACAATAACATGACCCCCGAAGAAAGATCTGAATATGATTCAAAGCTTGCCGCCGAATCACAACTTAAAGAAGAAAAGAAAGCAAGCAAAGATAAAAGCAAGGACAAAAACAAGACGAGCGAGCCGCCGATAACAGAAGCCGCTACGTCACAGAATATTGGCGATGTCTCAGTCCAAGCACTTAAGCTCTACGCTGACCTCTCGGATGAACAGGCTCAAAAAGTTATAAACGACTTTAAAAAAGTGGGAATTTCCACTCCGATTTACTTTGAATCATTATCATCAAACTCGACAGATAAAAGCTTTAAGTTTTCGAACGATAAGATATCCGGAACGCTTGTCGTTTCCAATGGAAAGACGAGTTACATTTCGAGCGGCGGAGTCGAGCTGTTCAACTCCAAAAAAGGCGGAGCCCTCGCAAACATTGAAGATTACTATCTCAGCTCCTACGAGTCAAATTATTACAAGGGCATGGCAGAACAACATGTTAAGCAATACCTCAAGACTCCATCAGCTGCGTCGTTCCCCGACCTCACGGATACAAGCGCATGGATTGTATCGCGCTATAAAGACACCGTTACGGTCAGCGCATGGGTTGACTCACAAAACTCCTACGGCGCACAGTTACGCAGCGATTTTGTAATTCAGATGTCTTACGCTTCACAAGGAACAAGTCTTACATATGCGGAAATTGAAGATAAAGTTCTCTACGGTTCCTTTGTTTCATATTGAAAGCAGCCCCTTTCAGATGGGGCTGCTTTTTATATATCGCATGGAATAACTGTTCTTCCGCTCTTTTGATTATATCTCTGAACAGCGGTTACTATAGCCTCTCCTTTTATCGTACCGTCAGGAAGCACGACCTGTATATGCCAGTCGCCGCCATCACTGCCGCGGCTTTCTTCCTTGACGACCTTTCGCAGCAAGCTCTCCGGCGTTTCGATATTCGTGCCGTTTTTCTGGTCGCCGAGCATCGCAATAAACTCTCTGTTCGGCGGAATTACCGCACCTGTTGCAAGCTTTGGAATTTGAGGTATCGATATATCGCGCAGATCAGCAAATGGCGACAAGCCGAGTATATTTGCATTTCTCAGCTTATCGATTGACTTGTTTATGGCATTAAACGGTATTGCAACAACTTTGTTTATACCTCCGATTATTGCATTAACAACAACTTTAAATGCTGCAGTTATGCCTTCTTTAATGCCGTCAAAAATTTTTCCGCCTACACTGAAAACATTTTTGACTGCTGTCCACGCTTGTGTAAACTTATCCTTAAACCAAGTTACAACAGGTGAAAAAGCCGTTTTAACACCCTCCCAGGCGTCCTTCGCCTTTGATTTCAAGCTTTCCCACATTCCGCCGAAGAAGTTGGAAACCGGGCCAATTACGGTTTCTTTAAACCATGATCCCGCTATGTCCCAAGCCGCTTTTACAATTTCCCAACACCCCTTTGCTATAACGCCGATATCGTAGAAAACATCGTCGAACGTCTGTTTTACGCTACCAAACAAAGTTCCAAACCATTCAGTAGCGGGAGAAAAGACGTCTTTGATTTTATCCCATGTTTTTGAAAACGTTTCTTTTATCGGTTCGGAAACATTGCTTTTAAACCATTCACCCAAAGACGACCATTTTTCTTTTATCCAGTCATACGCCTTCTTAGCAGCTGCTTTCACTTCGTCCCAATAGACTATCAGTAAAACCACCGCCGCAATTGCCACGGCTACCGCAGCAACCACAGCAACACCTACAGCAGTCGCAGCTCCGGCACTTGCGCCAAGCGCGGTACCTAATGCAGTAAAAACACCTTTGATGCTCGCGCCTATTGTAGACAGCTTGCTCACGAACTTTAAAGACTTAAAAGCGGAAACAATTCCCCCGAGGTCTTTTATCTTTTTGAAAAGCTTGGCACCTTCAAAAATAAGTAGGAACGAACCTATTGCAGTACCGGCTCCGATAAACGCCGGTTCCCATTTTTCAAGCTCTTCTCTGACCTTCTTGAATTTCTGCTTCAGCTCTTCGGCGCGCTCTGCAAGCTTCGGGTCAATAACACTGTTGGCGTTGGAAAATGGGCTCTTAAAATTGTTCCCCCCGCTTGATACCGTTGTGCTGCTTCCGCCTCCGCTGCCGCTATCAGATCCGGTATCCGGCGTTCCGAGACGATTGATTTCATCGATGCCGAGCAAAGCGTTTTTATAATCCTTCGCCTTTTTCGCCGCACTGCCGAGGTTTGTGGACACTTGCTGTGTGCTATTGGCAAGCTTGGCGGTGTTTGACGATGTCCGGCTCGTTGCACTCGATGTGCCGAACAATATAGCCATAACTTGCCCGGCTTTTTCGGCGAGAGCGGTCAATCTTTCAAGCAACGCCGTGACATGCGGAATACACTGCTGCAAAGCCGGCGCAAACATCGACCCGAGCGCGCTCGACAACATTTTTGTCTGAGCTTTCAAAGCGGCCTGCGCCCCTGCGAGTGTGTTCGAATATTTCGCAGCATCCCCGGTCTGGAATGCCGTCTCCCGCATGATGCCCTGTGTCGTGGCTATGCGCTTTTCTGCGTCGGTCAGCGTTGCTGCAGTCTTGCCTATCGATGCCGCGTATTCGTCCCATATAACGGACAGGTTTTTTGTAACGCCGGCGTTGTCGACAAGAATGCTGTTTTCGTTTTTGATACCTTCGGCTGCGCTCTTGATGGCTTCGCCCATCGTCATACTGCCCTGACGGTTAAATGCCGCCGAGTCTTTCAGGTTGGTCAGTATGGACTGTGTCTGCTCGTCGGAATACCCTGCCGCCGCGAGGCTCTTATACGCGGTGTAAGCGTCCATCATCGGTATAAGGCCGTCTTTAGTGTACGATTTAAGCCATGCTTTTGCGGCGTTCAGGTCTTTTCCCTGCGCGGTCAATATGCTCGACAAGCCCATCTGCGCAGCTTCATTTTCCGCATATGCGTCCGTCAGCTTCTTGACTTCGCTTACTACCTTCTGTATAGCCGCAACGGCAGCGGTCGTTTTTATGCCTGTAAAAAGCTTTCCGACACCCGCTCCCGTGCGCGTTGCCTGCTTTTCAAGCGACCCCAGCCTCTTGTTCGCCTTATCGATCTTGGCGTTAAAGTCCTTGGTGTTTGCTGTAATCAGCACTTGCAGTTCTTCAACTGTCATTTTTCTCACCTGCCCTGTGCCTTGCGGCGTTTTTTGATTTGGCATAAGCGGACATCCGAGCTTTGATTACCATCCACCCGGTTTGCTGCATGCCGAAAGCTGACGGGAACGCCTTTTCAAGCGTAGGATATTTTTGCGGGTCGTTAAACGCGAAAGAATCAAGCTGCCCGAGATTCCATATCAGCTGTAACTGCCATTTACGCCGCTCATTTTCCGCCTTTTGCCTTGCGGATATAAGGTCCTCAACCTCTCTGGCCGACATGCTCCAGAATTCGTCCGGGGTTATCCCGACCGCAAAAGCGCGAGGTTTGAGATCCGCGACCCACTCGGTCGCCGAGGAGAAGATTACTCTATCTCCTGCTCCTCGTCCTCCCGCTCCATATCCGCTATCTGTTCCGGTGTAAAAAAACCGGACACCTTCATAATGCCGAGGAATGTGTCCGCTCTGTCCTCGAGGGTAAAGCCCTCGGCTTCAAGCGCATCGATGAGCTCATATGTCTTGGGGAGCGTCATATTCGCCTGGTATTTCTGCAGCGCGCCCCAGAGGGTCACTGCAAAGACCTTGGTGTATGCCAGCTTGTCAAGAGCTTCAAGCAGGCTGCAGCCTATACGGTCTTCCACTTCGATTTTTGTCGCCGTCGTGAGCTTGAGCTTGTACTCCTTCTCGCCGGCGGTCAATCTATAAAAAGGTGCATTACACGCAGTAAGCATATTTGTTGTCTCCTTATTTTAAATTTTCGGCGGAGTTTCCCCCGCCGATGTGTTCTTTAGCCGCCGGACGAGGTATATTCCTCTATATCCGACGATGGAGTGATTTTTGCAGTAAAGGTCAGCGCCTCTGCGACGCCCTTTCCGGGCATCGAAAGTGACACTCTGCCTGTCCATGTGAAACCGGAACCGTCCGGGAACAGCAGAATAAAGGTCTTGTCTGCATCCTTAGCTCCCTTGAGGGTCGCCCAGTTCGTGCCGGTCTTCATACCCTCATAGCCGAAAGTAAACGCCATATCCCCGGGGTCGGAAAGCCCGGGCTTATACTTTCTCTGCGTGTCCTTCATCGTGGTCACGTCGATTTTGTCCGATTCGCCGAGCATATCGGGAAAATCAAGCAGACCGGGAACTTCAGCTGCCGCTTCTGCGCTCGCGCCCATTTTCAGAATCACGCCTATAGAAGTCTGATAATCTTCCATTTGTACTTACCTCCTTATTAACTGCGGTAAAACCGCTTCGTGTTGTTATCGTAGACTCCGTTATAAAGCAGGACGGTGCGGTATAACACCGTACCGTCCTCCTGTTCGTCCTCAAGGTGGTTAGGACTGCCGCGAAGCAGACCGAGGCGGAGCATTGCATCGTCAACTTGTCTCTCGACCTCGTTTCTGCCCTCCGGCGTCGCCATCCACACCTGAATCTGCACGGCGATCCGGGAAAAATGATCCGGACGCGAAGAGGATGGCATTTTAACGGAGTTATCCATCTGCTTTATCAAACCGTGCCGTTCAAAACTCTGCGGATATTCCGCAGACCATTTCACGCCCGGTACAGCGAGTGAAAGCACATCATAAGTCACCTGTTCGATATCAACCATTTTTCTGACCGCCTTTACGATTTATTTCCTGCTGTATCGCGCGCTTATAGCACTCGAGTATTGCCTCGCGATTGTTTATAAGCGCAGGATAGAGATACGGCTGCGCCTTTTGTCCGCTTATCATTCGCCAGCCGACACCAGGGATTTTGCCGCGCCACTTGTCCGCCTTGTAATGGATCCCGCCCGGGAGCTCATAAGTATATGTGCCGTTACCTTTAGAACCCGTACCGAATTCCACATAGGCGGCGTATTCAACATTGGTCAATACGCTGCCAATATGCTTGCTACCCTCGCGCTTGTAGTCGGTATGCAGCGACGCGCGCAAATTGCCGTTATCTACTGGACACAACTCTTTTGCGCTGTTGTTGACTATTCGCGCCGCCTCGCGCGTGCCGTTTGAAATGGCGGTATCGGCGCCGCCGAGCTTCGCGAGCTTTTTCGCCAGCTCGCCGAGACCCTTAACTTCAATGCTCATCGGCTCACCGCCTTGCAAAGATACAGCGTGTGGCTGTCGTGCGGCTGAATCTCAGTGATTCGGTAATAAGCGCCGACATATTTCACATAGTCGCCCTTTTCGACGGCGAGCGTATCGGTTGTTGAAAAGGTGGCGTCTTTGTTGCACTGCAGCCCCCATTCCTGCGCCTGCATAGCGTCGGTAACGAGTCGGAAGTTGACAGTAAAAGAGCCCGCAGGCGTTTCTGCGGGCTTCACTGTTTCGCTGCCGAGCGTTCCCGTCTGTTTGACGGCCTTATAATGCTCGACTGTTTTGTCCTGGAATACGGCGCGCTGTGCGCGTCTGAAAGCGTCGGGGATCTTCACCAGAAAAGCCTCCTCCACTCATTGAGCATCGCCTTTTCGCTGTCGCTCAGCTCCGCCGCCGTGGCGAGGTCTGAGTCGCTGTGCTTAAAGCTCACGCTCTGGTCGCCGTCCGTTATGCTCGCGACGGTCTGCGCCGCATCGGTAGAGCCCGGCTGCTGCGTGCGGTAACGCTGCGCGGCTATCTCCGCCACAAGCAGATCAAGACCGGGGACAAGCTCATGCCGCTTGGTATATCGCAATACCTTGGACTCGACGCTATCCAGCAGATACCGGGCAGCCGGCAGCGACATTTCCTTACCCAACATCACGCGCATCCGGGCTATGAGGTCGGCCTTGTTCTGCTCCGTCATATCAGCCCACCAGCCTTGCAGTCATGTCGCTGTCAAGGGTCTTGACGCCGTACAGGATATCAAAGCTGACGCGGTCGGTCTTGTGCTTGATGTCGTAGTCATATACGACTCTGATAGCAAGACCGTTCCTGCTCGAGGCAATAGCCGCATTATTCGCGCCCATAGGCAGCTCAAGCTGACGAGTGACGAGTGCAAGGCCGTTGCGGTGGAATGCGAGGGAGTGGGTCGTTTTGACGAGATACACCTTGACCGCCGCGTCCGAGGCAATAGTGCGGTGGATAGGCTGATCTATCGCGACCTCGGCGACCGCGCCGCTTGCGGCAGTTGCATCGGCGGCAAATCTGTAAAGATAGCCGTCGAGGATAAAGCCGTCGCCCTTTTTAAAGGTGCCGGTCGTCGCAGTGACATCCGAGAGTGCGACCTTAGTCTCGCCGGCGGTGCAGGAGACCTTTGCAGCGGTCGCAGTGCCCGCAGTTGCCGCGAGGGTATCGGGGGCATTCTGCGACATATAGGTGTCAAGACCATAAATAGAGCCGAGCTCTGCTGAGCGCAGGGCGTCGGAACTGCCTGCATATGCGACCTTTGAGAGGTTTTCCGTGGTCAGATAGCGATACTTGTGCGTCGGATTGACGAGAAGTCTGCGCTGCTGTATCGGTACGCCCTTGAGGTCAAACGCCTTGGCAATGTTGGCAATGTCCTTGAGGTCGGTCGCGTTCGCGGTGCCGCTCACGGTATTGCCAGCATTCGCGATGCCCTCAGCAATAATATCGCTGTCGATAGCCTGGGATATGGCCTGCACCGCAGGAGAGATGATCTGCTCAGAAAATGACTTGATATCGAGGGTCATTTCCTTGGAAGTGACCGGAACGGTGACATCACGGAAATGGTCAAGGGTCACCTTGACGCTGCCCTCGTTCACATTCTGGTCTACGGTCTCGCCGACGAAGTTCTTCGCGGAAAACTTCGCGGGCTTGCGGATGGTGATAGTATCACCGACGTGTGCGAACTCCTTGGAATAGTCCTTGTGGACAAGGTCGGCAGCAACGAGATTGTTCTCGAGCACCATAAGAGCCTCGTTCGCGACTATCTGAGGAGTCAGGAATTTGTTTGACATTTGTTAAATCCTCCGTTTTTACTGATTTTTGCGCCAATTCACATAATCGGCATAGTTCTCGGGGGCTTCGCCCGGTTCGGGGTCTCCGCCGCCGTGGTCGGGGTCTCCGCCCCTCTGTCTGGTTTCGACTTTGTCAAAAAGATAGGCGTCGCTTTCCCTGATTGCTTTGAGCTGATCGTCAAAGCCCTCGAGCTTGCCGTCTTTGTCGAGTTTCACACTGCCGGGTGTTATCAAGGCTTTTATAGCTCTTGCGTTCTTGCCTTTGGCGGCTGTAATAGCGGCATCGATAGCGGAGTCAAGTTTCATGGCAGCGATATCGCTGTCATACTTAGCCTTAGCCTGCTTGTTCTCGTTCTGCAGCTGTGTAATCGTTGCCTGCAGCCCGGCGGTATCAACCTTTTTGAGCTCTTCAAGCTGACCGTCCCGCTCTGCTATCTGACCCTCAAGGTTCTTGACCTTGTCGGACTCGGCGCGAAAATCTGCTTTTGAAACAAAGTTCTTGCCGATATAGCTCGCTATCTTCTTGTCGATGTCCTCGGTGTGTGCGTCGCCTAAAATGTCTTTAAGCCAGTCCATGTCTGTCCTTTCCCGCGCTCCCTTTTTACTTGGCCAGTCCCAATATTGCGCGACACCATTTTGCTCCGGGTGGCGGATAAATTTGGATATAAAAACAACGCTTTGCATTTGACTGCAAAACGCTGTAATTATTATGTTGTGATATGACAAAACCGCCTCGCTTTCGCTTGGCGGCTTGTTATTTATTATTGATCCTCTTCGTCAAGAGTATCTTTTCCGAAAGCTTTTATATAGCTCTCGGTGAGGTCTTTTATGATAATCGGGGCTTCTTCCTCGTCCAGTATTCCGTCGAGGCGACCTTTGAGCAAATCCTCATAGTAGAGATAGAGCTCATCACTCATAGCTTCTGTGAGGTCGTCGTTGTCCACTTCCCATTTTATCAGTGGGAGCACAACATTAAGCCGTTCGGCCTCAGTAAGAATAGATTCGTCAAATTGAAACAAATATGAATGTTCCAACACTTCCCCGGTGTCATCTTCCGAATCATTATAGGTTTGTAACATTTCGCGCGCATCCGAATAACTGATATCACAAGTCATTTTTTCGTTTTCATCCTCCTTTTCCAGACATCACCTTCAACCCTTTTATTAGAAACAACATTTATTTCAACATCAGGATGAAGATCTTTAAACTGCTGCATTACGCCCTTACAACTGTCACACATTCCCCGTTCAGAAAGCATACAGATTTTTTTGAAAGGCTTTTCTTCATATAAATCTGCAAAATGTTCAAAAAGCTTTGCTTCTGTATCATGATAAGTTTTATCACGAATTTCCCCATTTTCTTTTAGAACATTTATATATGTAAACCGCCTATTCTCTTTTAATAAGACAACTTCGTTGGTTCCCTTATATCCTTTTGCCTCTGATATTTCGGAAATCATGCTGTGAGCGTAATACATATTATCGACATCATCATCGATATATGCTCCGGCAATATTTCCGCTTTTTTTGTATTTGCTCGTGAATTGGAGTCTTTTTTCATAAATAACCTTTTTATCAAACCGCAAGATTTCATCAGTAGAGAAATTGCCTGAATCTATCTTGTATTGATTCACCAAGCGGTATTGCCTCTTGAGCGTCTTCCACTTCTCAGGATTATTATACTTTATTTTTAAGAATTCATCAAGAGAATCCGGCACATTTTCTTTCAAGACTGCCGAATATCGCTCGAACTGGTCTCTGTTGTAGGAGGACACCTGCGTCAAAGTCTTGGGCGGGTAATATTTAAGCTTCCCGGTAAGAGGATTTATATTATCCGCAAGCCACTCTTCATATGTCGTTTCCGCCGGAATAAGCACGGTTTTCCCGGTCTCGGGATCCAATGCCCGGCGTTTGAGTTCGGCTCGGTTTTGTCCCTCTATGACTGCCGTCGTAGTACAACGGTCATTCGGATGGAGCGGCGGATAGTTTATGCCCTCTTTCGCTTCGGAGACCGGAAAAGTCTTGCCGTCTAAAGCGCCGCAGACATCGCAGGTGCGCCCGTCAAGGGTGGCGAGAAATCTGTATTCCGTTATGCCTTCCTCTTCGTATGCCGCTTTTTCAGCGGCGTTGTGCACACGGTTCGTCTCGGTGCGTATCAGCCGCATCGAGCTGTACATTCCGGACTGCATCGCGTCGGCGAGCTGGCGCGCCATTACCTGCGGACCCGCTCCCGTCATAATTCCACGCGCCACAATACCGTATGCGCTGTTGGCAAGCGCGGATGTGTTCTGCCAGATACGGTCGGAAAAATTCGCGCCTTTCCATCGGTCATTTACTATGGTGTTTACGGCGCCCTTCGGCAGAGCTGAGAACTCAAAGCCTAATCCCGTGCCGATCTGCGTGTCATATATGCTGCGATAGTATGTATCCCCGCTCACATCTTCAAGTAGTCGCTTGAGCTCTCGCTTCTCCCGGTCGGCAAGCAATGCCGTTTCCGTCTCGATATTGGCTTTCAAAGCCTCAAGGCGGTTTATTCTCGCAGCGTATGCCGGCGCATTGAGACGAGCAAGTGCTTTTCTCTTTATGACCGGGTCTTTTATGTTATTGAGCTCTTTGCGCAGTGCTTCCAATTCCGCTTCCGCTTCTTTGGTGTTCAACATCCGACGAGCTTCTTCCGGCGTCAATTCACTGTTTGCCGCATAACGCGAAAATATCCGGTTTATGCGGGCGTCGAGGTCTTTCTGCGCCTTGGCGTATAACTTGACGGTTTTTGTCTTTATAACCCGTGTCGAGGCACGTCGAGCATATTCCTCGCGCTGCAGTGCCCGCTCCTCCCAATAGAGATCAGAGCGCATTATTCATCATCCTTTTCGGAATCGTCCTTGTCGTCATCGTCGCTGATAAACATCTTTGCGTTTTCCTCGCGCTGCTTCTGCAGCTCCTCATATGCCTGCGCGACATCGTCAACAAACGGGTGCTTTGCTAAAAGCATCTTATCGGGCACAAGCCCCTGCGACTTCTGGATTATATCCACCGTCTCCGCGTCATTGACTATCATCGACTTGTGGACATCGTATTTGATAAGCGTATAGTCATAGTCGGTACCGTTCTTCAGGTTGATATCCTGCGTAATAAACCATGACAGCTCTTTCAGCATGACCTTTAACTTCGAGACAAGCGGGTCAGCCTTGAGGTCAAGCAGGGTGTAGCGGAATTTCAGACTGACGCCTGACGGCGCGCTGCCGAGCTTTTCATCGTTCATATCAATACCGCGCCCTATATGGTATATGTCCCGGCGCAGCATATCGAGCCAGGCGAGGCGCTCGGTGACATTCAGCGTGACCTGTTCCGCGCTTATCTTGCCGGACGGATCGCTTATTGACACTGCCTTGTTTATCTGCAGCTTCTGCTGTATCGCTTTTGCGGTCTCGCCGCCGTATCCCTGTATCATCCAGTAGAGCTCGACGAGATCTATCTGATTATTCGTCGACGCAGAAGATATCAGGTTATATGCATCAAGTAGCCCTTTGATGCGCGAAAGGTCGGTCTGATGCGCAGAGTTGTTATAAAGCGGCACAAACGGAATTCTTCCCCACGACTTCGCCTCAACCGAAACGCGCTCGTCGTTGATTATCTGCTCGTTATACCAATGCGGGCTGTTGCTTTCGAGCACGAACTCTCCGGCATCGTTTTCGATATAGCGCTTTACCCCTGTCGCAGTCCACCACTCTACCCGCTCCCGCTCCGTCTCTGTGCCGTTTTGCACGACGGTTATTTTATAATGGCGGAAAAAGTCGGTAATCACCTGCTGATAGCTCATATCGCGGCAGGCAATACATTCTGTCGTCGGGATAACAACAAAACAAAGCTTGCCGGCTGCCGAGTAATAGACATGCAGCCATCCGACGATACAATTTGACGCATTTGTCGCGAGGTCAGGGAGCATGTCCACAAAAGCCTCGTCGGAGGTCACTGCGGTGACAGCGTCCTCAAAAGCTTTCAGACTTTCATCTGCACCGCCCGCTCCGTCATTTGCGCCCTCGACAGAGACGGAAAGCGGCTTGCCGAGAATGTACGCGACCTTCTGGTCGACCATCAGCGCATGGAAATTATGCACATTGTGGTGATTCGAATTGTTTTCGTTGATTATCTTAACGCCGCCGCGCTTTATGCCCGCCGGGCTGTTTTCGTCTTCTTCGTAGACAACCGTCTCGCGAAAATCTTTCTGCAGAATGTCCTGCATACCGCGATAATATCGGAGTCCCTCGCATGCCGCCAGATACTCCGGGTCTTCCCGCGCATTTTTAAGCACGGTTTTGATAATCTCATCGTCCGTAGCCGTATGGTGATACGCGAGCTTTTCTCTTATCAAGTCCATATTGTTAATCATTAAGTTACCCTCACATTCTGCTGGTCGTTCTCTGTGGCGTAGCGCGTGGCGTCAATCGTGTGGTTGTCTCTATCGGGATAGTTCGCCTTATAATTGCCGTCCTTATCCCGTTCGAGCTCATACGATGAAAATTCCCGCGCCGCGTTTGGACAGCGGGCGGGATCTATTATTATTTCGTCAAGGTCGCGCAGCCATTCTATGCCGTGCTTCACGCTGTCCGGACCTTTGCGTGCGCCTCTGACTCTCAGACCGTATTCATACATATCCGCTATAGATTTCGGTTCGGCGGAGTCTGCGATAATTTCGCCGGCAACTCCACGAGATTTTATACGGTCGGCGGCAAGCCTGTTGCTCATGCCCGCCGCGTATATCTCGTCGTATATGTACAGCCGCCTGCGCGGCTTGTCATAGTTGCACGATATAAAAACAAACGGGTCAACCGCATAGCCCCAGTCTATGCCGCGCCTGATACGGTCAAACCGCGCAATCTCTTCATTGCTGATGGGTCGGATACTGATGTTCCGGAATACCTCGCCGCCCGTGCCGGTGACTTCCCCGAGGAACTCGTGCCTATATCGTTCCGGCGAGTGCTGTTTCAGGTGCTCCGCCTCCAACAGCAGCGGCGCGCCTATCCAGTCCTGCGGCACAGTCAAATATGTGCTGTGATGTACCAGGCGGTCGGCGCGCTCTACACGCACCTCATCATTCACCCACGCCCGCAGCGACTCAGGGGGATTGTACGAATAAAAAACATCGAATTTACTGCCGCCGCGCATGACCGACTGCAGCACATTATCGGTTTCCCGCATCCCGGAAAACTGATTCCATTCCTCGAACCAGATATAACGAAAATAGCCGAACGGGATCTTTATGGACTTGACTTTCATCGGATCGTCAAGACCTCGAAACATAATCGTTTGCCCGCTCGGCAGATATGTGATTTTCATCGGACTGACCGTCGCTTTAAAATACTGCGACACTCCCAGTTTATCGATAGCCCACAGCATCTGTGCAAAAACACTGTCCCGCAGCGTGTCTGCAATTTTGCGGAACACGATCGCGTGCGCGTCAGGGTTTTTAATGATGCCGCAGACAATCTCAAGCGATATATAGCTGCTCTTTGTGCTTCCGCGCCCGCCTTTAAGCACATAATGCGTATGCTGCCCGGCACACACATCGCGATGCACTTCGTAAAACGACGGCGCGATTATGTCAGTAAGCCTGACGGCCATATTAGCCGCCCCCTATATCGTCGATAATCTGCGGCGCGTTGACGGAGACTTCTTTCTTTTCAACCGCTGTAAAACCCGCTCGGTCGAGAATATCCTTTGCGGCCGCGATAATATCACGGTCATCGGCATACTTTTTCTTCAAAATTCCCGCCATTGCTTCCTGGGCATCGGCGGCATCATACAAAAAGCGACGCCGGATACTCTCCGCGATTTCTTCCTCTCGCCGTGCCATATATTCCTGCGCATCTTGGCGTTTTAAAATATATGTCGCCATCGTCGCCGCCGACCTTTCGGAATAACCGGCAGCAATAGCCGACTCGCGTGCTGCCCCGTATGCTCTTTTTCTTTTAACAAACTCATCACAAAAAGCAATCATCCGCTCTGTCATTCGACTTTGCCACCCCCTCTGTTTTATAAAAGTCACAAAGGCATTTAATTTGTCGCGCGCGTGAGAGTTTTATAATGCTGTTATAAATTAAATAATTTTTTTGTATTCATCTCTTATTTCTCGAAAAAACGAGCTGTAAAATTCGAACAGTTCCGCTGATTTCTCCAAGCGGAACTGCTCAACTTTTGGATTTTCGTTAAGATTTGAGGAAGATTCGATAACAAACTTTCCGGCATCGGTATCGAAAAGCATCACCTTGGAATGGTTGTTATACATATTCACGGTCCAACCGTTTGCGTTGAATATGTCTGTTATCTGCTCGAGATATCCATACCCGCGATTATGCTCGCAGTTATCTTTCATCGCACCGCCGACGAGCAAATCAACCTTGTCCAATCTGCCATCATTGCGCAGACCGTCAAGCATTTGCGCCTGCCGAACACCGACGCGCAGCGTTGACGCAAACAGACTCTTTATGCGCGTCTGACCGGTAATCCAAACGATAACGGCAATCGAGCTGAACCCGCCGGATGTAATATACACAAAGCTTTCGTCTTCCGGAAGCTTTGGAGTCAGGTCTTCTATTATCGCGTTTTCACGCATAATGTTAAAACTCTGCCGCTTTTTCGGCTGAGTAAATACTTTGTGCTCCATTTTTTCACCATGAAAAAAGCAGCCTAAAAGGCTGCTCGTGTTATTTTTCTTTGTCGCCAAACTCATATCCTACTCTGCTCTTGGCAACAAGCAGCCACGTCGGATATGCAGCTTGAATCTCGCGCACATGCATGCGGTACGTCGGCGCAAAAAGAACATCTGCCATGTCTTTTGACGCTTCCGTCCGAAACGCTTCCGAAAATTTCGTGCTGAGACCGACCGTTCGAATCTTTTTGATAACTGAAGTATCCCGATCAATAAGCATGATCGTAAGGTTGTAACCCTCGCCCTCTTCCGGCTTTGGAAGATTTGTCAGCTTGCTAAGTTGAATAGCATACGGCATTTCCGCCCAGGCAAGCGTTCCGAGCTTGCAGAACAGGAAAAGTATATCGTCTATTCTTGCCAAGCGAATTTCACCGGGAACGCCGGGCTCAAAAGCCTGCATTTCTTCTTCGGTCGGCGAGCTGTAGTAATAAAAAATATTAAGTCCCGCTTCATCGACCTCAAACACGGTGCAATCTTCGTTGTATCCGTCGAGGATGTGTGTTTCCTCTCCGACCTTAAAAACATTCATTTCGTGATTCTCCCTCGTCTTTTTTTCGAGTATATCACAAAATCAAAGTTCTTTCAAGTTTTCACTGTCCAACAAAACGGACTGTAAAAGCGCACCTCTCGGCTCACAGAGAGGTGCGTCAAATGAAGGTGTTGGCGGCGCGCGGAGTCAAACCGCGCCTCCGGGGGATGGGAGCCCCGGAGATAACCGTATGCTGCCATATGTGCCGCCCGAGCTGCGTCTTGTCATCAGCCATCGTTTTACCGTCCGCAAACTTGTGCGCCCGATTCGTCCCGGAACGCCCGATACTTAACTTCTCGCGCTTCCTCGCCCTCTTGGCGGCAGCGACTTATAAATGGGTTTTGGAGCGGAACAAAGGACTCGAACCTTTAATGCACTTATGCGCATATCGCCTGAAAGCTCCGCATAAAAAGCCCTGCTATTAAACCCGCCGCAGGGCGAGGCGGGAAGAAAGGAGAAAAGAATTATGTAGAACTCTGTTTCAGCCGTTCGGCGATCCGGTTTTGAGCGACGCGATAATATCGCTCGTCTTTTTCAAAACCGGTGTAGTGCCGTCCGGTGTTGATGCAGGCGATAGCGGTCGTCCCGCTCCCCATGCAATTATCAAGCACTGTATCGCCCACATTGGTGTATGTGCGGATGAGGTATTCAAACAGCGCGACCGGCTTTTGCGTCGGGTGCAAGCCCCGCTCACAGTTGACTTGCAGTAGATTCCTGGGATATCCGGTCACATATCGCAGCGAGTCCCTGCCGAGAGTGCTGTCTTTGTAGATGCCGTCCGTTTCGCGTTTGCCTTTTGTAACTATCGGCTTTTCGAGATGCTTGATGCCTTGCGGGTTGTATGTCGGCGCTTTTTTGTAAAAAACACAAACATCCTCGATGCAGCGCATCGGCTGATATTTTGCAAAGGTAAATCCGGTCGGCATGTTTTTCTGCCAGTACCAGCAATAGCGGAAAAATCGGCGGCAGCTGTCAATGACGTCGGTTGTAAACGGCTGTGCAGCCGTAAGCACCACAGCACCGCTGTCTTTTAGTATCCGCCAATACTGCGACCACAAAAGGCCAAAGTCCAGCGCGTTATCCCACGCGCAGTCCGTCATACCGTATGGTAGATCGCAAAGAATCATATCAATGCTGTTGTCAGGATAGATTTTCATCCCGGCGATACCATCGCCGAGAAATATCTTGTCTAAGTATTCCAAGTTACACTTCCTCCAGTGATTCAAAAAATCCGGAATTCCGCGCTTTTCGCTTATCAGAGTACTCTACAATACCCATTATAGGCTCAAGTTGGTCCCCTTTGTGCACTCTTTTATTTTTGCTCGCGGTCGAGGATGCAAAAGAATTTGTGGCGGAGATTATAAAACTGCCTGCGCCCGCTCGGCACCGGCATATATTCATACGGCGTCCCCTGCGTGACGTTCTTGAGCAACGGTGTTATCAGTCCGACATCAGAGCCACAGGCAAGCTTCACGCACCGCTCAATTAGCGCGACATCTTTCTTTTCCCGCTCCCGGCTTTCTGCCCTTTTTGCCGTCGGATCAGAGCAGCCCGAAGCGGACGGCATCCCGGATGGAGCCGCCGCCGATAAAGCATATGTATCTTTTGCCCGCTCCTTTTTTCGTGGATACTGCAAGCAGAAATATTTCAGCTCCCGATACCGCTCGCGGGGAATATCATATTTTTTCGGCAAATCCTTATCTCTCGGCATTATCTATACCTTCGCCTCTTTTCGCTTTTATTTCTGCCCTGCTGCAATAATCGCTGTCTTTTACAAATCTGCCGTATTCTCTACAATAACTAAAAGTTACGACATTGACAAAATTTTTACAGTCTTTGCAATGCAAAATTTTTTCGGCAGCGATGTGCTCTTTCAACGCTTCAATCGCACACTCCATTGCGTTACATTGCGGGCACTCGTCATAACATTTTCCTCGGCTCATCTCTGCCTCAAAAAATTCAAGTGCTTTTTCTGCTCTCGTTTTGCTCATTTTGTTTTTTCCTCCTTTTCGTCGCGAAACTTGACACATTTACAAGGCTTTAAAAAGCTGACATCCGTCAGCAGTTTTTTCTTTTTCTCGGTCGATTCGGCGGCTCGTCCTCGGGCTCTTTTATGTATTTAAAGCACATATATCCGAATCTGTTTTGAATGCACTCGACAAGGCGATAGCCTTTTGGGGCGATTGGCGGGCTGTCGGGGCTGTAGCTCCGAAGCGCGACTTTTGCGTCCTCGCTGTCAGGCTGCCGCATGTTGCGGGTTGATAAATATCTATGTTTAGTGCCCTGTTCGGGCGTCCAATGGTCAAATAAGTAATTGGCAAGACCGGTGTAATCACAACCGTGGTCTATACCGTTATAATAGTTGTGCTTGCGCAGGTGCTCTATCTGCACGATATCGCCATAGATCCACTGCGCTTTAATGATCTCTTCCGGCACGCCGTCGGAGACCATGTGAAAATGTATTCTCTTTGTGTTTCTGCCGCGTCCCATATAAAGATTGATTTTTGCGTCCGGACACGCGTATTGTAGTCTGCGTTTATATAATGTACGCAACCGGCGAGCCTCGCCCCAGTCGTGTACTTCGTGGTCATTGTCAAATGTAAGAGTTGAATATAGGGAAGTCGGCGAAAAGTTCTCGTTGAACACTCGCGCGTGCTTCCGCCTTGCTATCATCAGATTGTGGCGCTCGCGCTCCTCGTCCGTGCGGAGCACCGGCTTGTACTGCGCCTTCGCAATGTTGGCGGTGCGGTCAGAAACCGTGTAGACTTCCTGCTCGCAAACTGCGCCGGAAAATATTCGTTTCTTGACTCGCACCGCTTTTCACATCCTCATTTCAAATTTTCGTATTTTATCGAACTCATCGACGAAAGCTCGTCGAGATATCCGACAGTGTTCTCCGTCAGCACCCGCGTTGTGCTGATTGGGATAATCGCCATCACAAAGAATCCGGCTTTCGCCGCAAAGAACGCGCCGGCCGCGGTCTGACGGTAGTACAGCTCGAACTCGTCCACATCAAGCGGCTCAAGATATTTCGATTCGACAAACTCTATCCCGGCCGAAGTCTTATATGGTATATAGTCGTAAGAGCCTATCCGCAGAGATATCGGCAGAGGATCGCAGCGCTCTTCTCCGTCAAATTCGTCTTTGACCATCTTCAAAAACGCTTCCGGCGGCTCGGCGGTGTACCGCTGCACGATTTTGTCCGCCTGTGTCGGTGTGATATTGAAAGATGTCATAAGCGAGTCGATTGAAAAAACCGGGCAGTCGTTAAGGTAATAGGCGGCGAGACCGTCGCCGAGCATCTGCGTTGTCATATCGTACAGCGAGATGTGCTTATTCGCCTTACACAGGCTTATGATTTTTTTGATTTTCATATTAAACTCCTGTTTCTGTTTTAATCCAAAGGTCGCCCAAACTGTTCCAAAGTTTAATTACCTCTTCCCTGTCGTCACACACAGTCCCGAAGCTCTTGCAATAACCACAGTTATTTTTTTCTTTCGGGACAATGTAGTAACCGTTGACACATGCATCATACAAAAGTGCGACTTCTCCGCCGCACTGCGGGCACAATTTGAGTTTGCTGTTTGTAGTGCTCTCCCTTAATTTTCTGACAAGCTCGTTTTTGCTTTTAAGAAGTTCTTGACACTTTTCGATAAGCTCTTTATTAGTCTCGCGTTCAAAGCACATTTGGTTCGTTAATTCTTCAATTTTTTCAAGCTGCTCGTTTTTCCTATTGATGGAGCGTTCGCGACGATTCTTTTTAACCCATATCAGCAGGTCGCGTGCCAGGTTGATAACCATTACTGCTAAATTCGCCAAAAGAGCAGTAAGAATAAGCATTTCAACTTTCGTCATTTTGTTCCTCCTTGGGGCACATAACACCAACTTTGCGGCGGTCGTTTGAGCCCGAACTCACTAAGCCTTTTTGGATCATCGTAAATAACAAGGTCAGATATACTCCAGCCGAATCCTACCTTGCCGTTTCCAAGATAACTTATAATTTGTTTATCCGTAAGGCAAAGAAGAGGAACTTCTATTTCCGATATTTCTTGCGCACCGAGATATTCAAAAGCAATTGGAAAAATAGCGTTACACACAAATTCCCCAATAACTCTACCGCAAAAGGAAAGTTGCCCTTTCTTTGCATCACTTCCACCTTTGGTGCAGTAGATATAACACTTAAACGGTGTCTTGATTTTTGGTTCGTTCTTTCGAAGTTCGACTTTTTTCTTTCCGCTTGCTATCAGTTCGCAATATCGTGGTCTGATACTCAGCAAAATTGACTTTGTCATAGCTCCCCTCCGCCGTTGCAGAAATACTCTCGCAGCCGCAGCCTGCGACATGAGGTATTCAATGCACTCAAAATCTCCGCTCGGGTCAAAGCAGGGACATTCCGGACAAGATCCGGGGGCGCCCGCTCCGCAGAGTTCGGTCGCCCGGATCAGCTGTTCAAGCGTCAGATTCTTCATAATGTTCAACCTCCTTTGCCAGTCCGCATTTCAGCGGGCTGTTGTAACAAGGGTTTTTACAAGTGCCAATTTTCTGACACTGGAAACAGCAGTAATTCCCGCGACGGTGATCGCAGTTAAAATGTGTGCACATCAGGATTCCGGCTTTCTTTTTATTCATCGTCCGCCGCCTCCATTTCCTCGTTCCAGCAAGCTTTACACGGTACCCGACTCACTTCGGAAACAGGGGAGTGCTGGCAACTCCCGCCGTAGCAGTTGGCGCGGCACATCCTCGGCATACCTTCTCTATCCGGCTTTGCTTCCGGAAACTTCTCAAAAAAGTCTTGCGCATAGGTTTTACGCGGGTTCTCTCTGCTCCATTTATGTAAAGTTTCAATCGCATATTCAACATCCTTTCGCGAAAGGTTTGGAACCGCTTTTTCACAAAACTCATACAAAGGACATCTATCGTCTATGCTAAGCTTGCAATCCCCGCGCGAGGCGCAGAGCCTATGCGTTTCAACAAAAAAATTTATCGTTTTGCTGCAATCCATACTCAACCCTCCTGCAGCAGCGCTCCGAGCTTCTGCATCGCGTCGCGAAGCTTGGCGGCGGTGGTCTCGTCATCCATCGACGCGATTATACCGCGCATGACATTGATATATTTTTGAATGTTGTCAAAGTAGACGCTGAATTTTGCGACCTCCGGCGAGGCGGTGAGCTTCGCGTCCTTTTCGACCTTTTCCAGCCGTCCGACCAGCTCGCTTTTCTCTTTTTCGGCGGCGTCGAGCACCGCCTTGTATTTCTTCTCAAGCTCCTCGGTCTTCCTGCCGAGCTCGTCGGCGGCAGATTTCTCGGCAGCATCGCGCACCCGCTTCTCGGCTTCGACTATGGCTTTTTCTCTGTCCTTTTTCGCCTTTGCGCGCTCTTTTTCTATCGCGGCGGCAGTGTACTGCTTTATTTCTTCGGCGGTCGGCTCGCGCATGACCGTCGCGGCGGGCTTTTCGGACGCCGCTTTCAGCTCCTCGCGCAGGCGGCGGACGGTGTCGGAAAGGTCTTCGTGCTCTTGGCTGCTTTTCGCGAGCTCGTCGCGCTCGGCAGTGATAAGCGTCAACTGCTCCTGCGCCTCGTGCAGCTTGCTGATAGTCTCTTTCAGTTCGCGGGTGGACATCTCCGCGACATCGTTGTTCTCCTCGACCTCCCTGCGTTCGTACCACGGCAAGGCGGCAAGCATTCCGAGCTTCGAGATTCCGAGACTTGCATTCGACTGCAAATATTTCTCGCCGAGCGACTCGAGAGCTTGTATATATGTATAGGCTTGTCGCTGCTTGATACCGACATCCTGCTCGACATACTCCTCAAACGTCTCGTGCCCGAGCAGAAGATATTTACGCTCATCGCGCATCCTTTTGAGGTTCTGGCAAAAGTCCACCATAGCGGACGCGGCAAGGTTGCCTTTTGCGATTATCTCATAGTGGAGATTTAACGCCTCGTTCTGTTCCTCGCTCAGGTTCCCGCTGAGTTCCATGCTTCTGATTACTTCGTTCATATGTTTCTCCTCTCTCACGCTGCCGCGTGACTCTTCTTCTTTTTATTTCTGATGTACCCACTCCATGCCTCGACAAAAGCCTCGACCTCCGGGGTCTTGCCGCAGTTGTGCAAACCACGGCACTGGACGATGCTCTCGGTCTTCGGGTTATATTCCAATGTATAAAAAGGCTTGTCCGGCTCGCTTTTCTCCCTGATAAAAAAGATAACCGTCTGCCCGCTCAGGTGTTTTTTGGCATATGTTGCGACGCAATGGTGCAGAGCGCTTCCCTCGTCGATAAGCTCGGCGTGACTTCGCGCCGGGCGAATCAACAGGCCGCCGCTTTCAAAATCAAAGTCCCGCTCGAGCTTTTTGAGATGTTTCTCAAATTTTTTCTGCGCTTCGCGCGTCTCTTCGAGCTCCTTTTGCCGTCTTGCTTCCGCGAGCGCGTCAATCGTGCGCTGGTGCGCCTGCGCGAGATCTGGCGGCAAGAGGATATCCTCGCGCTTGAGGTCAAGATTAAGCTTTTCGCAGTCGTTCCAATAGTCGCAGAGCGTATACGACCGCTCGTTCTGCTTTTCGAGGTATTTCACTGCTTTTTTAAAAGGCAGTCGCTTCTCGATTTGTGAGACACAGTAATTGTCAAAGGCTCTGTACGCTATCACCTGATCTGTTGTGATGCCGTACTTTTTGGCAAGCTGCGCATAAAGCACGGCATCGCGCGTTTTTTCGGGTAGTTCTCGCAACTCCTTTTTCGTCAGCCCGAGAGCCGCCGAAACGGTCTTCGCGCGGCGGTTGACAACTCCATTCGTCCACGAGTCATTGACCGCAAGCTTGATAAAGCCTTCTTTCACCAGTTTTTCCGTCAGCACCGGATATTTGACATATGTATCAAGCCAGCCGCAAGGATTTCCGCCGATGTTTTCCATATATGCCGACATCTGCGCGTACTGCAAATTGGTGTTTTTAAAAGTCTCGTCATTAAAGCCATAATAATGGTTTTCGGCATAATTTTTTTCGTCCGTATACCACGGCTGTCTTGAGCTTGGCTCCGGTATGGTCGCCATGCGCTCCCAGTCTTGCTCCCAGCCGTGGAACCCATACGACCATCTTTTCGCCCACACGGCGTCAACGCCGGTGTTGTAATAGACCCGATATTCCTCAAAAAAATTGGTCTTGACCGTCGTATAGTCCAGATGGTAGTCGCGCTCCACGAATCCCGCCCGGACGAGGATTCCGCCGTCCCGCAGTTTCGTGGCAAAAAGGATATATTTTTGGTCATACATATATTTTCTGCCTCTGCCGCTGTCGCGGAACTCGACCGTGCTTTTGCACGCCGGGCAAAAGCCTATTTCCTTGTGTTTGCAGTTGACATTTTGCACATCGGCGGCGCTGTATGTCCGGCCGAGCTCAAGCACCACATCCTTGTGGCAGTGCGTACAGTGTCCGTATCTGACGCCGTTTTCGCGGTGCGTGAAGAGATAGCGGCTCCTCAGCAGGACGCTGTCGTCAACCCACTGCGCGACCTTTTTCGGCAGACCGTCGATCGACTTGGCAAAAGCCATTTTCCTTGCGTGCTGATACTGCTCGTCGGTGATTTTCTTCGCTTTTTGTCCCATGTTGCCACCTCACAGCAGATCCGCAAGGTCAAGGCTGATGATGTTGTTAGTTCTGCCGTTTACTGTAGCATAGTATTCCCGGACCCAGCCGACGACCGTCTCTTCTTCAGTTGCCGCAAAATTTCTTCCATTGCACTGGCTTGTCCTTGCTTTTTTCTTTATAAATGCTAAAAATCTTGCCAGGTTGTTTTTGGTCTCTTCAGCAAATCCGTAATATTCACACGTCCACGCAAAGACTACTTCGTCATCAACACGTGTGCCCGAGCTGTTTTTTTCGGCGGATTTTCTTGCTTGTTCTAACTGATACTTCATGCACCCGGCAAGGCTTTTTTCGTCAGCAAGGATTTTTCGGGCGGCATCATCGTCGGTTATAAGTGCGTCGATGATAAACTGCGCTATCTCTTGACCGTAGGATCCGCCCTTTTCGCCCTCGGCGTCGATTTTGGCTATTGCCTTTTTCATCAGTTCTGTCATTTTTCTGTCTCCTTTAAATTCAGATATTCCGATATTTCTTCCTTCGCCTGCTCCCACCCGGAGCACCACACAGCGCGGAAACCCTGTCGTTCAAGCGCTTCAAGCCACCATTGCTGGTCGACCGTCGGCTTGTTTCGGCCGGCTTTCATTTCGATGTACAAGCCGTGGTATTTCCCCCGGGCGACCGGCAGGCAGAGGTCGGGCACGCCCTTTTTCATTCCCTGCCGCCGGAGCGCTGCACCATATGAGACACTACGCTTGCCCTCATTCGGTATGTGGTATAAAAGCTTCAGTTCCGTGTGTGCGGCGGACTGATATTCCGCCCACACAAAAAGCGCCTCCTGTTCCTCCGCTTCGCGGTTTTCGCGGCGGGTCGCGCTTGCCTGGTCTTTTTCGGTGCTCCCGCCGTCCGTCGAGTAGACAGTCAGGCTGTCCAGTTCGCACCCGCAAACGCGGCAGAGCCTTGTTTTGTTGCCGTCGGCAAAGTTATATTCACGCCCGCATTTCGGGCATCTGTAAGATCGTATTTTCATATCGCGCCCCCGTTGACATTTTCCGGCGGCGGTGTTATACTATTGACGGTGTTTGGTGTTGTTTCAACATCCTTTGGGCGTCCTGTTACCGCAGGGCGTCCTTTTTCATATCTGTCAAGCCTCGGCAACACATTTTTCGCATATTCGTCAAGATAAGCCACGACAGCCTCACGTCCGTCGGCTTTCCAGATGTGCTTACGGCTTTTTCCTTTTTCTTCAATGATTATCAAAAATTCACTCGGGCGGCTGTTTTCGTCCATGCCACGGCGGCTTCTGTCAAAATATATCGACACCGGCACGGATATAGGCAAGCGCAGCGCAGAGCCCTCTTCGCGCTCGATTTCTTCGACCCGCTCCGCCATTTGAGGTATGTATTTTTTAATCATCTGGTTGTCAAAGTCAAAACGCTCGTTGTCGGACAGCGCGTGACGCTCGCCAAGCTGATTTTTGTAGTGCGTATACTCGATAGCCATGTTTTGATTTTTAAGGTTTGTTACATAGCCGTAAGTCTTGCCGTCGTTATAATCCCGGCGGCTGACGAATCGGCCGCTATAGTCGGCAAGCACTGCATCAAGCACATCGGCGTGCATTAAGATATGATTCTCTTTCATCATATTTTTGCTCCTTTCTTTTTGAGATAATATGCGCAGCAATCGTTTGTCGCGGGGATCTCGCGGAATCGGTCGGTGATGTAGGTATAGGCACAGCACTTTCCGTCCCAGCCGTCGCCCGCACAGTCAATTTTCCGCAGCCAATGGCAGCTTTTACAGACCTTTTTCCTGCGCCATTTTTGCCCGCTCCCCGGCGCGTCAGCGGTCTTTTCGAGTGCCTGCATCGCACCCGCTCCTCTTTGCTCTGATTTTGGCTCTGACTCTGTCTTCAAAGGCGATTAGCTTGTCCTCACGGATAAAGCCGTAGATGATAAGTACAACGACGGCGATCTCAAGCACCGTCTGAATTGCAAACTTTAATGCCATGGTTATACCTCCGGATTTAAACTTTTAAGAAATTTTATTATGTCTTTTGAAAGAACCACATTGCTTGTCGCTGCTGCATATGTGTGCAACGCATCTCGTGCCGCAAAATCTTTGTCGGGACGCAGCACAAAGCATCCGTCAATTGACGCACCGCTTTCGTTGTCATATACGCGATACTTGTGATAAAGCCCCGGTTCTGCTTCCCTTGGTAAATCCGGTAAAGGCATCCAGAATGTCACCTGCGGCTGTTCCCAATCCGGAAATTCGTCCAAATACCAACCTTCATCGATAAAAAATGTTGCGATTTCGTAGGAATTAACTAAACTCACATGCTCTCGTGGTCTGCCGTTTGCAATTACTAATACCACCTGGCAATCTTCCGGGAGCCTGTCATCGACGCTTATCCACGGCGACGCGGCCGGCTCTTCAAGCCGTTTCCTCGCGGCGCGGATAATTGCGCAGCTGTGGCAGGCGAGAGATTCAGCCTGCTTTGATATCTTGTGGATTGCCGCAATAAAGTCTTTATTATCAATCATTTTCCTGCCTCCTCAAAGAATCTATGTCCGCCGATGGTGCAGACATAGGTCTGCGACTCGTGCCATATGCTTTGGCACAGCTCCGGCGCGTAGAAATACAGTATCTCGGCATCCGTCGCTACATCGCCGTCGTCAAAGACATCGGAGACCGCGCTCTTGACTTTGTAGCTCGGCTCGGGGCGCTTGTCGGTGTAGCCGTATCGTTTGACGATCTCGGCGGGGCGCGCGTTTTCCTGCTCGCAGACGTTTAGGATGCACTGCGCGACGGCCATTTGACCTATGTACGGCTCGGCTCCCGCCTCTGCCATGACTACCCGCTCAACCTCATCGCGCTCGGCGGCGGTCAGGGCGTATCTGACGCTTGCAGTTGACTGCAAAACCGTTTCCGGCTCTGCTTCCGTCGCTGCTTCCGGCTCGGTCGGCTCGACATAGTAAACATCCGGCATCGCGCTTGTTATCTCCGGCAACGCCGCGAGAACCATAATCGCCACCAGCGCGACGACCGCGACGATAATAAGCAAGTCTTTAGTCATCATTGCCAGCCCCCTTGTGCATCGGCTTGACAATAGTCAGCCTTGTGGTGTGCCGGTTTGCCAAAGTAGCAAGGTTGTCTGCCACGCCAAGCACTTCTTCAGCGGTAAGCCCGGCTTTTTCGGCGGAATCCTCAACAACTGATATTGCCAGTTTGCAGGCTGCCACAATTACACACATGTCCGTTGTTCCGATTCCGCCGAAAGCATTTAAAATCTCCTGCGCGAGCATTACGCTCAACAATTCGGACATCGCTGCCGCTTCGTCGATATCGCCACTTTTTAAATAGTGGATCTGGGCATTGCGAGCTTCTTTTAAGCTTTTAATCATTTTCTTTTCTTCCTTTCTTTTTCTTCTTTAAGCCGTCTTTCTTTTCTTGAGCCACAGCTCGTACTCTTCTCTGACGCCCGGGATTTCAAAATACCGTTCTACCGCGCGAAGCGTTGACCGGGCTAAATGCGTCATCTCGCTGTCAGGCACCGCCGACAGGTCGAGTTCTGCCGTTTGAGACATCGCAAGAACTCCTTTCTCGTTGTTTTATTTCTTTTTGTGTGATATACTTTCTCTTGAAAGGGGGTGATTGACTTGTCATATAAGCGGTATTATCTTCCCGGTGTTGATGAGATTCATCAGCTGGTCGAGACACCTGCCTCAAAAGAGAAAACAGATCGGATTCGCTTCATCGTTACTGTAGTCGTTTCCGTTATAGCAACAATAGCCTCTATTGTTGCTGCTGTTTTTGGGGCTCTTGCTTACTTTGGTTAAGACAGTTACAATGCCACAATCCACGTCGGTCTCTGCCGCAGTTGCTATTTCCGCGGCAGTACGCCGGCTGTGTAAGCGTAACGGTTTCGATTCGACGAGCCCTTTTTATCCGCTTTTTAAACCTTGCCATGCTTTCATCTCCTTTTAGCCATTTTGGCTATTAACTAAGCAAAAAAATATTCGTCTTTATTCACAATCTTCAAGGTATCCGCAACGGCTTCTATTTCGCTCACCTTGAACTCCGAACGATTGTTTATCTTGTAATTCATTGCTTGGTAGGATATTCCTAAAATTTTTGCCAGTTCAGCCTGTGTAATTCCGACCTCTACCATTTTTGCTTTTAACTTATTTGTCGCTGTCATATTTTTCACCTCTTTTTCTTTAGCCATTTTGGCTATACACATATGATAATCGTTATTAGCCATTTTGTCAATAGTTTTTTAAGCTTCTTCAAAAAAATTTGACAAACTGGCTATTTTTTGATATCATTTAAACAGGCGGTGATACTATGACAATCTATGATAGGATAAGAAAATTAAGAGAAGAGAAAGGGATGTCCCAGCAAGAACTCGCAGAAAGGGTTGGTTTTAAAACAGCATCGGCTGTTAATAAAATCGAACTGGGGCTTCGAAACATAAATCAAAGTAAAGTATCAGATTTCGCAAAAGCATTAAACACAACAACATCTTATTTAATAGATGGCGAGGACTCTTCAAGCCTTCCACCAATGGAAGCAACTTTTAGGGATAGATTAAATGAGGCGTTATGCTACCGAAAAATGAGTGCTTCTGAACTCTCTAAACTTTCCGGGGTAAACGAAGGCGCTATTAGTCAATATCGAAAAGGCGAGTATAAAGCAAGTCAAGACAGTCTTGAAAAAATAGCCGCCGTATTAAATGTATCAATTCCCTGGCTTATGGGCGCAAACGTCCCTATGCAACCGCTTAACCTTGTTCCTCCAACGGTCGCAACCGATGTCATAACATTTCCGGTTCTCGGAAGTATTGCAGCGGGATATGAAGAAATCGCGAATGAGGATTGGAGTGGGGAGACTGTAGAAATTCCAGTGTCTTATCTCAAAGGAAGAAAACAGGCTGAATTTTTTGTATTAAAAGTGCATGGGAACTCTATGTATCCGCTTTATCACGAAAATGACAAAATACTCATTTTAAAGCAAAATTGTATCGAGCATAACGGTGACATCGGCGCAGTTATCTATGATGGCGAGTGCGCCACGCTCAAGCGCATTGATGTTTTTGATGATATGGTAAGACTCAGTCCCGTGAATCCAGAATATCAACCCAAAGAGCTAAGGGGTGTTGATATGGAAACATATCACATTCTCGGCGTACCACGTATGCTTATTCGCGAAATAAGTTAAAAAGCCCGCTCCCACAAGAACGGTAAGTGGTAACCGCATGATATCATATTTTTAAGGTGGTATAAATGGCGCACATTTTTGGAAAGAAACTCAAAGAGCTAAGAAAGGCAAAAGGACTCACTCAGCAAGAGCTTGTCGATACAGTTAACTCGAAGTATGGCACCGCTATTAATAGAACAACAATAAGCAAATGGGAAAACGGAACCCAAGAAGCTGGTATGGGTTTTGTCCTTATTTTTGCTGATTTCTTTGGCGTTTCCTTAGATTATATAATGGAAAAATGGTGAGTGTCCCTACTCCTGCGGGGACAGGAACGAGCGAGAAAGTGACAATGAAAAGTAAGAAAGCGGAGAGAGTATGACAAATGCAGTAATATATGCCCGGTATAGCCCGGGGCCAAATCAAACGGATCAATCAATCGAAGGACAAATCCACGAGTGCACCAGATTCTGTGAGGATAATGACCTGCGCATCGTTGGAACATATATAGACCGCAAGCAGACCGGTCGAAATGATAACCGCGCTGATTTTCAAAAGATGCTCCGAGACAGCTCGCGGCATGGCTTTTCAACCGTCGTCGTTTGGAAAATAGACCGCTTCGGGCGGAACCGCGAAGAAATCGCAAAAAACAAGGCGGTATTGCGGATGAATGGCGTCCGGGTGCTTTCGGCAAAGGAACACATTCCCGACGGTCCAGAGGGAATCATCCTCGAAAGCGTGCTCGAAGGTCTCGCCGAATATTATTCCGCGAACCTCTCGCAAAACATAAAACGCGGAATGCGGGAAAGCGCGCTCAAATGCCAGTTCAACGGCTCCGGTCTCTCGACCGGATATACCGTCGATGCGGATCACAAATATCGCATCGACCCCGATGGTGCGGCCGTCGTGCGAACGATTTTTGAAATGTACGACGGCGGCAAGAAGATAGCGGACATTCTGCGATATCTGCAGCAGAGCAACATCAAGACCATGCGCGGCAAAGAATACACGCACTACGGCATTTCGCGCATTCTCCGGAATCGCGTGTACATCGGCGAATATCACTGGCACGATATTGTCGTGCCGGGGGGCGTTCCGCAGATTATCGACAATGATTTGTTTGACCGCGTGCAAAAGCGGCTCGAAGTAAACAAGCACGCTCCTGCCGCTCGGCGCGGCGACGTTGACTTTCTGCTGACATCAAAGCTTATATGCGGCAATTGTAAATCCACGATGATTGGAGACTGCGGCACCGGAAAGAACGGCGCAAGGTGGTATTATTACACCTGCCGCGCCAAAAAGACTAAATCAAGCAAATGTCGCAAGAAATCCGTCCCGAAAGAAGCCCTTGAACGCGAAGTCACCGCCCTGACTGCCGCTTATGTCCTGCGTGATGATGTTATAGACTACATCGCCAACAAAGTGGTCGAAATTCAAAAATCAGAGCACGACGACAAATCGATGCTTCGCTATTTCGAATCGCAGCTCAAAGACACCAACAAAGCAATCGCAAATATCATGCGCGCCATAGAAGCCGGCATAATCACCGAAACCACCCGCTCCCGGCTTGAAGAGCTTGAGGACACAAAGCGCGACCTTGAGACGGAAATCATCAAAGAAAAGGTCGCCCGCCCCACAATCGAACGCGAGCAAGTAATCTTTTTCCTCGAAAAGTTTCGCGGCGGCAATGTTGACGACAAGGAATACCAGCGTAAAATCATCGACACCTTTGTTCACAAGGTCATTTTATATGACGACAAGATCACTATAACCTACAATTACAGCACCGACAGCACGAAAAACGCAGAGAACACGGTCGAATCCATCGAAAGCGCCGCATCTGCAGCAGAGTGCAAGTGTTCGAATAAGCCCTCTTCGTCTCCACCAATGACACGAATACTGCTT
>UMDL01059772.1_pt1 | contig 37160 bp, 28 predicted proteins | sample 1964481 | NCBI WGS metagenome assembly UMDL01 (sample SAMEA4835993, study PRJEB28245) | human gut metagenome | biome: gut microbiome; material: fecal sample | place: Denmark | collected 2008 | reverse complement strand
AAGAGCGTCGTTTATTCACTCGCTCCGACCATAGTAAACCTTATTACACCGATTATAGCTCAGAATGTTTTCCACACGAATTCGACCGACATCCGTGTTTACAGACTTCTTTATCCGATAATCGGTATCGGCGGCATACTTCTTTGCATACTCGTTTATAAGAACACTCAGGAAAAGATAGTTCAGGCGAGAACGCACGTTATTCAAATTAAGTTCTCCGACGCTCTCAGAGAGGTTGCCGGCAACAAGTACTTCTGGATAATCTCCTTTGCCGGCTGGATAGGCTTCCTTGAGGCATCGTATGCAAATGTTCTCTATTGGCTTTATAACTACGGCGGCGTTTGCTCCGGTAACGTATACGGACTTGTTGTTACCATTTACGGCAACGCTTCGCTTTGGGGTATGATATTAGCTCCCATGTGCATCAGAAAATGGGGCAAAAAATTCGTGCTTGTTGTTACGAATATTATGAATATCATATTCATTCTTATGATGCTTCCGTTTACCTCTCAGATGAACGGCTCCACCATTTGGGCTATTATGGGCTGCCTTTACCTCAATGCGTTTATGGGTTCGTTTGCGCTTATTTTAAACCCCGCAATTCAGGCAGACATTCGTGATTATCAGCAGTATAAGAGCGGTGAGAGAATTGACGGTATGTTCTCGGCAGTTGCTACAATCGGCACCGTTATCGCACTTCTTACGAGTGCCGTTCTTCCCGTAGTATACAAGAGAGGCGGTATCACAACCGATAACGCTCTCGCCGTCACATCAAATCCCGACATTCTCGGCAGAATGCTCGGCGACGGCAAAACCGTAGGTGAAATACTCTCCGAACAGATGGCAAACGGCCAGAACAATTACAGCAACGCATATTCCGCACTTTACGACCCGAATATTCTCGAAAACTTATTGAAGGTGCTCATACTCTTCTCGGCTCTCGGTGCTCTTCTCAACGTTGTACCTTATTTCTGGTATGACTTTAACGAGAGAAAACAAAAGTCCGTGGTTAAGGTGCTCAAGGTACGCGCTATGTTTGAGGACTACAACAACGGCGCCATTGAGGATAAAGAGCTTGTAGAGGCTGTCGATATAATCAGAGAGTCAAGAGCTCTCGCCGCCGAAAAGCCCGTTGATGTCAGCAAAAAGTGGTACAAGGGTATCAGCGACAAGGCCGAAAAGAAGGCTCAGAAAAAGGCTTACAAGGCAGCTGTTCAGAAGAATGAGGACATTGAGATTGCCAAATTCGTATGCGAGGAGCTTGATAAGTTCTCGTCTAATCTTGTTAAGTATCAGCTCAAGACATATAAAAAGATTTACGAAGGCGGACTTGAAGGTCTCCGCAAAATCACTCTTGACGATATAAACAAGGAACTTGCCGAGGCTAAGGCTCTTCCCAAGACCGACAGCGAAGAAAAGCAGATACGCAAGTTTGCGATTTCGGTTGCCAAGAAGAAAAAGTCAGCTTATAAGGCCATACAGAAGTATTACGGCGACCCGTCCGTTAAGTTCGAGCGCCTTGACTTCTCCGTGCTTGAGAAGTACTTTGACCAAGAGGACGCTTGCGACGACAAACTCAAGATGCTTTATACCGAGCTTAGCGACGCCAAAAAGGCAGGCAACAGCGAAAAGGTTCAGATGCTTCGTGCAGATATCAAAAAGACTGCAAGCGAGCGCAAGCAGGCGCGCGATATGTCTAAGAAGGAAATGGATAGGCACGCATACTTTAACCGTGCCGCAAAACCGTATCTTGACGCCGAACGCCTTATAAATCAGGAGAAGTACTATCAGCATTTCGGTGAGATAGAGGCTCTCTATGACGAGGCAAAAGAGCGTGAGGCAGAGGCTAAAAAGGCAAGAGACGCCGAGGTCGAAAGACTTAAGGCTGAGGACGCCGCATACAAGGCACAGAAAAAAGCCGAAAAGCTCGCTAAAAAAGGCAAGAAATAATAATCGGCAAACAAAATAAAACCGAATAAGCATAAAGCTGCCCTCCTTATCGCACGAAGCGACCGGGGAGGGCAGCTTGTTTTATTGATTTTAAGGTTTTACAAAGCCGAGATATATGCATTTCCGGTTTGACTTTAAGCAGGGTAAAGAAGAGACAAAGGTTACGCGCTCGTTTTTATTTAAATGACAATCGGCTGTGCACCGAGATGGAGGACAAAGCAAATCGCAAAAAAGCTCCCGAACGAAATCGGGAGCTTAAAATATAAATGTGCGGTATACGGTGCGTTAAGCTTTTTTCCATGCGCCCCTTGAAATAAGAGCCAAAATCGGGAATATCTCAAGTCTGCCGGCGAGCATATCAAATATCAGCACAAGCTTTGAAAACGCGCTGTAAGAGCTGAAGTTTCCGGTAGGTCCGACTATCTCAAGACCGGGGCCGATGTTGTTGAAGCAAGAGAGCACAGCGGACAAATTTGTTACAAGCGGCTTGTTGTCAACCGATATAAGCAGTATACTCAGAACAACCAAAATAAAATATGCGGCGAGATAAACGCTTGTGCCGTTGATAATTTTTTCGTCAACGGGTGTGCCGTCTACGTGTACGACCTGAACTCTTCTCGGGTGAAGTATCTTGTGAATGTTTCTGCGTAAATTTTTGAAAAGCAACAGAACTCTTGCACACTTGAGACCGCCGCCGGTAGAGCCGGCGCACGCGCCTATGACCATAAGTGTGAGCAAAATGGTTTTTGAGAAGCTCGGCCATGTGTCAAAATCCGTAGTCGCAAAGCCCGTAGTCGTCATGATACTTGCTACCTGGAAGCAGGCGTGGCGAATCGTTTCGTGAATTGTCGGGTATATTTTACGGATGTCAATGGCTATCAGCGCAGCACTCATAATTGAAATTCCGAAGTAACAGCGAATCTCCTCATTTTTAAAGAGTGCCTTGAATTGGCGCATAATGAGCAAGTAATAGCAGTTGAAGTTTACGCCGAAGAGCATCATAAACACGGTGCAAACCCACTGTATATAAATGCTGTAACCCGCTATGCTGTCATTTTTGATTCCGAAGCCGCCGGTTCCTGCGGTGCCGAATGCCGTGCACAGCGCGTCAAAAAGAGGCATTTTTCCGGCGAGCAAAAACAATATATTCAAAAGAGTAAGTGCTATATACAGTACATACAGTATCATGGCGGTATCGCGCATTTTGGGTACGAGCTTACCGACATCGGGGCCCGGACTTTCCGCCTTTAAAAGGTGCAGCCGCGAGCCGCCCGATTTTGAATTAGACGGGACAATGGCAAGCAAAAATACAAGCACACCCATTCCGCCGAGCCAATGGCTGAAGCTTCGCCAATATAAAATTCCGCGTGATAAGTCCTCAACAACGGGCACTATTGAGGCACCGGTCGTTGTAAAACCCGAAACCATCTCAAAAAACGCGTCGATGTAAAACGGTATTTCGCCCGATATAAAAAAGGGCAATGCACCGAAAAGACTTAAAAAAATCCAGCCGAGGCCAACGCAAACTATGCCCTCCTGAGCGTAAAAACCGCGCTTTGCTTTGCGGCAGATAAGCCACAAAAATGCGGATACCGCTATCAGTATGCCTATTGTATATAAAAAGGCCTTTGCCGCACCATCGACTCCGTCATAAATGCTTATAAACAGCGGCGGAAGCATAAAAAACGCTTCGAGCGCCAATATTTCCGCAAAAATACGACCCATCATTTTATAGTTCATAAAGCACTTTTACCCCATTAAATAAATATGTCGTTAAGCTGTCGCACCACATCTCCGCTGCTTGTGACAATAATGATGCCGTCACCTTTTTTAAACGAAGAATTACCGTTGGGTATTTCGATTTTACCGTTATGCGTTATGCAGACAACAAGGACATTTTTGCGAATTTTTATATCCTTAAGAGCCTCTCCGCAATGCTTTGTCTGCTCGTCAACTCGGAATTCTATGGCCTGCGCCTGACCGTCTGCGATAAAGTGAACGGCGATTGCCGCACCGCTTTGATTTTGTATGGCTCTGACATAGCGTACTATTGAGTTGCAGCACAGCTCTTTGGGGCAGATGATGCTACCGAGCGGAATGTTTGAAGGAATACTGCCGCTGTCTATTCGGCTGAGCTTTGTTATTGTCTGCGGAACACCCACATTGTTGGCATAGAGCGAAATTATCATATTCATTTCGTCAAGCCCGGTGGCGGTAACAACCGCCTCGCAGTCGGCCAGCCCCTCGCTGTTGAGAAGATTTTGGTCGCTCGCGTCGCCGTGGATTATATTCGTTGTCGGCAGAAGCGAGGCAAGCTCAACACAGCGTTTTTCGTCTTTCTCTATAAGAGTTACCGAAACGCTGCTTTTTTCAAGACGCTTTGCAAGGTAATAGCTGATTTTTCCGCCGCCGCAGATAAGTATGTTTTTGGCTTTTTTCGGCGTCATACCGAGACTCTTCAAAAGCATTGAGAGGTTGTCCACAGACGCCGTGACAAATATTCTGTCGCCGTCCTGTAAGACGAAATCGCCGTTGGGTGCGAGTGCTTCACCGTTTCTGATTACCGCACAAACAAGTACGTTACACTTTGTCTGCGCGGGAAGTGCGCTTAGAGGAATGTTGCAGAGCTTGCTGTCGCTTTTGACGCGCAACTCAACTATATCTACGCGCCCCTTAGCAAAGGTGTCATGCTTTAAAAATCCCGGGTATCTGAGAAGCTTTTCTATGGCACTTGACGCCTGCTTTTCCGGGTTTACGGTCATGGACAGCGCATACATATCGCGCATATCATAGATTTGACTGCTGTATTCGGGATTGCGGATTCGCGCTATTGTGTGCAGGTTCTTGTTAAGTCCGTGAGCGGTAATGCAGCACAAAAGATTTACCTCGTCCGCGCTTGTGGCGGCTATTATGAGGTCGGTGTCTGTAATTCCCGCCTTCAGCAGCGTGTCTTTGGTGGCACAGTTGCCGTGTACGGTCATTATGTCGAATTGCTCCATGCTTGAGCTCAAAACATCCTTGTTTGAGTCGATAAGAGTAATGTCATATCCCTCTGCGGTCAGCTGACGTGTAAGCGTGGCACCAACCTTACCGTCACCTGCAACAATAATCTTCAATTACAATTCCCCCAAAAAATCATATATAACCACATATAATATAGCATAAAAAAAGTAAAAGTCAATGAATAAAAAGGCACAGTAAGAGCGGCATAAACGCCGACGGCAGCAGGTTTGCAACCTTTATTTTTGTGACCTTCATTGTGTTGAGAGCTATGGCTATTATAAGCACGGAGCCGACGCACGACATCTCGTTTATCATACTGTCGGAGAGAAATGACGAGAGAAAGCCGGCGCCGAGCGTCAAAATCGCTTCATAGACAAAAACTATAATTCCGGAGAAGAAACAGCCTATTCCGAATGTGGTAGTCATTATCATCACAAAAAAGCAGTCGAGCAGAGCTTTTGCATAGTATGTTGAAAAGCTGCCCTGCATACCGGCTTCAATCGCGCCGACTATTGCCATAGCTCCGACGCATGTAAAAAGCGTGGCATTTACAAAGCCCTCGCCGAACGATGAATTTTCGGTATTGCGGCTCAGCTTCTTTTGCAAAAAGTCGCCGAATTTGTTTAAATGCCTGTCAATGTCAATGAGCTCGCCTATTATTGTTCCTATCGCGAGCGACAGGGCGGCAATCAATGTATTTTCTCCTTTAAGCGAACCCTTGATTCCTATGTAGAGTACGCACAGCGACAGCGCATAGTTAAGACTTTTTTGCACGCGTTCCGGAATACCCTTTTTAAACAGCAGACCTAAAAGAGAGCCTAAAAAAACAGCTCCGCAGTTTACTGCCGCGCCTATGAGTTTCATTTTTTCACCTTATTTGTTACCGTGCCGCGCCGAAATCGACGAAATGCCGTAGTGACGGGCACTCTTTACCTTAATTTTAATTACGGCGACTATAATAACACAAAAACCGCCGTGTATCAATAATAAGGTTGAGCGTTCATAAGGAAGTATCGGTTTCGCATAAAAAATGTACGGCTGTGAAACTGCGAAGCAAAACTGCCTTATAAACGCTCAGCCGATGCGTGTGGATTTTTAGTTTTTTTACGCTGTGTTTCGTAATTTGAAAATCGGCAGGGGAATTACGGCGACAACGCCGCAACTGTTCCGTCCGCCGCCGCAGTCGTAAGCTGACGAAATGCCTTTGTGCGGCAGTCGCCTGCGGCGTAAATTCCGTCCGTGCTTGTTTTACAGCTCTCGTCCGCCTTGATGTATCCGTTTTCATCAAGCTCTGTGACCTCGGCAAATATTTCGTTTTGCGGCTCCTTGCCTATTGCGACAAAGAGCCCGTCAAGCGGAAGAACCGTTTCTTCACCGCTTAGATTATTTTTAACTAAAACGCTTTCGAGCCTCGTCTTGCCGTTTATCTTTTTTATTTCGCTGTTTAACAAAAACTCGATGTTATGAAAGGACCTTAACTCTTCACAGAGCCTTTGCTCGCCGCGAAATTCATTCCGTCTGTGAATCACATACACCTTTTTGCAAAGCTCTGCCAGCAGCCTTGCGCTTTGCAGAGCCGAGCTGCCGCCGCCGACCGCGGCAACCGTTTTACTTTTGAAAAATGCACCGTCGCAAACCGCGCAGTATGAAATGCCTCTGCCCAAAAGCTCACGTTCGTTTTCAAGATAAAGCGGACGCGGTCTTGTACCGACCGCAATTATAATTTTATCGCATTGAGTTTTTTCGCCGTCAGCAGAAATAACATATTTGTCCTTACCCTCAAGCTTAATTGCGGCTGCTCTTTTTTTAATAAGCTCTGCGCCGAGCTTTAACGCCTGCTTTAACAGCCTATCCGAAAATTCGTCGCCGCTGATTTCGCAAAAGCCCGGGTAGTTTTCTATTCTCGGCGAATCGACTATCTGACCGCCGAATATTCCGCTTTCAAAAACCGCGACACTCTTATTTTGGCGAGCGGTGTAAATTGCCGCGGTAAGACCTGCCGTTCCGCCGCCGATTATAATTGTATTGTATTTTTTAGGCATAAAAATCCCCCCGTTTTCGTCTGCCATAATGAGTTTGCCGCGAAATTGCGGTTTTATCCGAAACCGTGGGGGGAAAAGTATTATTTAATTGTACCGTATATAAGCTTTTTCTTTTCGGGCGGATTGTCGGCTATTTTAATTGCATTTAAATACAGCTTTTCGGCGCTGTCGGCCCTTGCTTCGCAGGAGGTGTAAAGCGTTGCCAGAGCGTCGCCCTTATTAACTCTTTCGACGGTCTTTTTGCGGAGTACAATTCCCGCAGCCATATCGATTTTGTCGTCCTTTTTCTCTCTGCCTGCGCCGAGTATCACGGCGGCTTCGCCTATCTTTCCGGTGTCCGCCGAAAAGATGTATCCGTCGCACGGCGATAATATGTCGCGAACGCATTTGTCTTTTTTGAAGAGGCTTGTATCATTTATATAATCGACGTCTCCGCCCTGAGCCTCAACAAGCTCACGGAATTTATCAAAGGCTCTGCCGCTGTCGAGCGCATTTGTCGCTTCTATAATACACTCGTCTATGTCCTTTCGGAATGAGAGTGACAGCATATTTGCGGCGAGATAAACAGATAATTCGCGAAGGCTCTTGTCACCGTTACCGCGTAAAATGTCGACTGCCTCGATAACCTCAAGTGCATTTCCGACATTTCTGCCGAGCGGCTCGTCCATATTTGTTATAACGGCTATGATGTTTCTGCCGCAGCTTTTGCCTATGCCGACCATTGTTTTTGCGAGAGCCGCGGCGTCATTTTCGTTTTTCATAAATGCGCCGCTTCCGCATTTCACATCGAGAACTATATTTTTGTCGCCTGCCGCAAGCTTTTTGCTCATAATGCTCGCAGAGATAAGAGCCTTGTCATCCACGGTGGCTGTTACATCGCGAAGTGCGTAAAGCTTTTTGTCGGCAGGTGCGAGATTTCCGGTCTGACCTATCAGAGAAATTCCGATTTTGTTTACCTGTTTAAAAAAGCTGTCGTTTGCCATTGCTGTGTTGTAGCCGGGAATAGACTCCAGCTTATCAACCGTACCGCCCGTGTGGCCGAGACCTCTGCCGCTCATTTTGGCAACCTTCAGACCGCAGCTTGCGGCAATGGGAGCGACTATAAGTGAGGTTTTATCACCGACACCGCCGGTTGAGTGCTTATCGCAGGACACACCGTCTATTTTGCTCATATCGTTCATATCGCCCGACTGCGCCATACATAAGGTGAGATTTGATATTTCGCTGTCACTCATACCCTTAAGGCATATGGCCATAAGCAGCGCCGAAGCTTGATAGTCCGGTACCGAACCGTCCGTAAATCCGTCGACAAAGAACTTGATTTCGTCAAAGGACAGCTCTTTCCCGTGCTTCTTGTTATCGATGATGTCATACATTCTCATTTCGCCACGACCTTTCTTTTAAATTTGATTGCTTATAAACCTTGCGGCAATGCAGAAAAGAAACAGCAGGGGAAAATAAAAGCTGCCGAAAAGGATTAGGCCCTGCTCCGACAGCTTTATGTGTGAAATATTAGAATCCGCGTGAGCTTCCTCCGCCGGAGAAACCGCCGCCTCCGCCCGAAAATCCTCCCGAGGACGAGCCTCCCGAGAACCCTCCGGATGAATGCCCGCCGAAGCCGCCTCCGTAAAATCCGCCGCCGTGATAATCGCCGCCGTGATGATCGCCGCCGCCGTGATAAATTGCTTTGCGAATTATGCGGCCGGGTAAAATCAAGGTAATCAGTACCAGAACCGTTATTATAATTATAACGGCGAGGTCGATTTTTTCGTCCCCGAAACCTGATGAGGAGTAATCGCCGATGTCCGTGTCGTCAATGCTCGTATAGCCCTCTACTCCGTATTCGGAATAAACCTCCTCGACGAGCTTTTTGTAGCACTCACGAAGACCCGTGGAATAGTCGCTGTTTTTGAGGTACGGAACTGCATAGGAATCGAGAATTCGTCCCGATTTACCGTCGGTGAGAGAGCCCTCAAGACCCTTTCCGACTTCAATTCGCACCTGTCTGTCGCCCGTGGATAACAGCAGCAATACGCCGGAATCATCGTCCTTATCGCCTATGCCCCATTCACGCGCAAGTCCTATCGAATAGCTTTCAATATCTCTGCCGCCGAGGCTTTGAACCGTGACAACCACCACCTGCGCCTTTGTCTTTTCGTACAGCTCCTCGCCGAGAGCTTGTATGGTGCTTTTGTCCTCATCGGTGAGACACGAGGCAAAATCGTTGACGAAAAAGTCACTTGTGGGAGATGGGTAATCGTCTTGAGATAGTGTGGTCATTTTGTTGTCATCGGTAAAGCTTGGGGCGAAAAAACTGCTTGCCGGCAACGGATGCTCGCTTATTGCGGCTGCCGGCAGAGCCGTCAGCAAAACAATCAATAGTGAAACAAGCAGTGCGCCTGCACCTATCGTCTTTTTCATGGCTTATTTACCGAAATCCACAGAGGGAACAGTTGCAGCTTCGGCTGTGGCGGTGAAATAATCCGCCTTTTCAAAATGGAAGAGTCCCGCAATTATCGATGCGGGGAACGATTGAATTTTTGTATTGTATTCCTTTGCGGCATCGTTATAGTCCTGTCGCGCAACGGAAATACGGTTTTCGGTGCCTGCAAGCTCATCCTGAAGATTTATAAAATTCTCATTTGCCTTGAGATCGGGATAGCTTTCGGCTATCGCCAAAAGTCGTGATACGGCACTGTCAAGCTGACTCTGAGCACTGTTCAGCTCGTCAACCGTCTTGGCACCCGAAAGTGCCGTGCGAGCGTCTGCAACTGCCGTAAAAACGTCCTCCTCATGAGAAGCGTAGCTCTTTACGGTGTTTACAAGGTTCGGTATAAGGTCCGCGCGGCGCTGAAGCTGTGTTTCAACCACGGACTGCGCGCTCGTCACGTTTTCACGCAGCTTTACGAGATTGTTGTAGCTGCCGGCAATGCTGCCGATAAGCGCAATGACTATAACAGCAACAATGATTCCTACTGTAAGACTCTTTTTGTTTTTCATGGTGTTACCTCCTTTTTCGGGGGAGAAATATCAGTCGTCAAAACCGTTCGGATTGTTTTTTTGCCAACGCCATGAATCCTCGCACATTTCCTCGAGGTCGCGTTTTGCCTCCCAACCGAGCTCTTTTTTAGCCTTTGACGGGTCGGAGTAGCAGGTAGCTATATCACCGTCACGGCGAGGAGCGATTTTATAATTGATTTTAACGCCTGTGGCTTTTTCAAATGCTTTAACTATATCTAAAACGCTGTAACCCTTGCCTGTGCCGAGATTATAAATTCTTACGCCGCCGTTTGAGGATTTCAGCTGCTCTACGGCTTTTACGTGACCGAGAGCCAAGTCAACCACGTGGATGTAATCGCGAACACCCGTTCCGTCGCGGGTGGGGTAGTCGTTGCCGTAAATCGAGAGGCAGTCAAGCTTGCCTATTGCAACCTGGGTTATATACGGCATAAGATTGTTCGGGATTCCGTTGGGGTTTTCACCTATGAGGCCGCTCTTGTGAGCACCTATCGGGTTAAAGTAGCGAAGCAGCGTAACATCCCAGCTGTTGTCTGCTTTATAGAGATCCTCGAGGATTATCTCTATCATATACTTTGTGGTACCGTAGGGATTGGTTGTACCGCCGGTTTTCATATCCTCCGTGAGCGGCGAAACATTGTTCATACCGTAGACGGTAGCGGAGGAGGAAAATACAATCTTTTTGCAGCCGTTGTCTCTCATAACCTCGCAGAGCGCAAGAGTTCCGCCGATGTTGTTATCGTAGTACTCAAGCGGCTTGTGGCAGGATTCGCCTACCGCCTTGAGTCCTGCAAAATGTATGACGGCATCTATTTTATTTTCCTTAAATACGGAGTCAAGCTTCTTTTTGTCGCGAACGTCGCACTCATAAAACTTAACCTTTTTTCCGACTATTTCCTCAACGCGCTCAAGTGCCTTGGGGCTTGCGTTGTAGTAGTTATCAACCACTATCGGTTCATATCCTGCGTTAATAAGCTCTATGCAGGTATGGGTGCCTATAAATCCGGCACCGCCGGTTACTAATATTGCCATTTAAAATGTCCCCCTTGATAATATATACAAAATATGACGGCTTAAAAAGTGTTATGAAAGATTTGTTCCGGGATAGTATTTTGCGAGTATCTGCGCGTAGGTCGAGCCGTCGGCAGCCATTTTGTTTGCACCGGCAAGGCTCATACCGACACCGAAACCGCTGCCGTATGAGGTTATCTTAAAGGTGTCGCCGGAAGAGGTGTAGGATACGGCAAAGCAGTATGACGGAATCTTGTTTTCGAGAAGTTCACAGGCGAATTTATATCCGCTTATTTCCTTACCGCCTACGTTTACGGTTTCGACGTATCCTACACCCGTGCTTATGGCGCCGTCGTGCTTTGTAACTTTTACCCAGTCCTTGGCGGAGCCGGAGAGATTTATCGAGCTGTCAAATTTATTTGCAAGCTCCTTTAATTCACCGGATGTCAGAGTAATCTCCGTTTTGTAGCCGTCTGCGTTTTTATCGGATGCGCTGTCTACCGTTTTAAGGTAGGGGAAGGAATTACCGAAAACAACGTCTGCCGAGGTGGTTTTGCCTGCCGACAGCTTAAATGTGGGAGTGAATGCCGGTTGACCGTTATATACGACATATTCGCCGAATACCTCCGAAACGGCATTCAGTATGTTGTCGCTCACCGTTTCTGCGGCATTAAGACCGCTCACGTTAAAATTTGTGTTGCGGTATTTCAAATATGTATAAACGGCAACTGCATCTGCCTTAATGGCTTCGGAATTGTAGCTGTCGTCCACATCCGCGGCCACAATTTTTGCGAGTGCCTTTTTTGCCTCCGTTTTTACGCCGTTGAGCACGATGTATTCGGGGAGAGCGTTTGCGTTTGCCGCATTGTCACCCTGAGAAGCGGCGCTTGCGGCGTCCTCGGCCGCTCTCGCGAGGTCGTCCTTGTCAATTCCGTTAACCGCTTCATTGCGCATAAAAACAGAGAGCGGAACCGTATCCTTGGATATTTCCGGGGGAATGGTCGTTTCCTCGGAAGTCGTTTCGGGCGCGGTGTTTGCGAGTGCCTCGGCGGCTTTTTTGTCTCTTTGATATTTCACAAGGAAAAACGTACCTGCCGCAACGGCAAGAGCGAGAATTATTACAAGTATTGAAACAAGGACTTTTTTCCCTTTGCCTGGAGTTTTTTCGGCTTCGGGTTCTGCTGCGGCTTCGCCGGAAATCTCTATGCCGACGGAGCTTTCCCCGGAGGCCTTTTCGCCGATAAGCTCTATAAGCTCCTCTGCGGCGTCTCTTATGAAGCTTTCGTCTTTTTCATCGGGCTCGCGGTAGAGCTTTCTGACTATTGCGGAGCTCTCGCCTGCGACGGCAATGCATATGTAAGAACAGCCGTCCGTATTGCAAATATCCGAAATGCACGCGCCGAAATCCGCAGAGGCAAGCTCCTTTGCCGATTTTGCCATCTGTGCGGTGTAATCGGTGACATTGAAGTCGCCCTTGTCTTCGACGTGCGGTGTAAATGTGAAGAACTCGAAAAAGTCGGGTGAAACAGAGCCGAAGGATTTTACATATTCGGAATTTTGATTGCCGTTCACCGCAACACGGCTGCCGCTCTCGCGAAGAATATTTACGGTTTTGGAAGTGATTTCCCCTACACTCTCGGGAAGCGCGGGAGGCGTCTGCGCGGCTTTTTCGGGAGCCGGTGCCTCTTGCATTTTTGGCGGAACAGACGGCTTTACCGTTGCGTTTTTCGGGGCGTAAGCCTCCTCGCGGACAGCTATGGTCTCGCCGCTCGTGAGATACGGAATAACGCCGTTGCGAAGCACCGTGTCAAGGCGTACATCGTCAAGAGGCAGATACATTATCTGTTGATGTCCCTTAGAAATGACAAAGCCGGAATTTACTCCGTCGCGGGTTAAAAACGGGACGGCACCCTTCGGCATCTGCGATTGAAGCAGCTTTTGCGACTCGGGAATTTCCGCGGCGCGTCCGAGTGCTTTTTTGACCGTCGGATTTTCCTCAATGTCAAGAGAGAGTGCCTTTGTAAGCAGCGTCTTTGTTCTGACATATATCTTCGGGTCAACGGCAATAACTATAAGCTCGGAGTCCGCGAGTGCTTTGCCGAGCGACGGGAACATCTCCTTGAGAGAAGAAAATCTCTTGAAGGACACGTCATCGTCGGTAAAGGCGTTAAGACTGCCGGAAATTTTGATTTGAAGCTTAGTAGCCGGAATGTCGTCACTCGAAATAAGTGAAAACAATTTCAAATTCATATCCTTGTCCATCCTTGTTTATAAATGTGTATTAAAAACCGATTATTCGGCGGGCTGCCATTTTTCCGCCGAAGCAAAGGGGTTCTTTTGACCTTTTTTATCATACCATACCTGCGGATAGCGCGGATTTTCGTTGACCGTGACGAGCGAAGTGTCTACATTTTCGCTTTCGCCGTCGCGCAGAAGTCTGCCGACAACCACAAGTCTTGCGTTTGAAAATTCGTAGCTGCAGGTGGATAGTGTAATAAGCTTATCCGTATAGTCTACGCTGACGCCTGTCGAATAAAGCTTTCTCTCGTCTATTGCCGCTATAAATGCGTCAAAGTTTTCCTTTGTCGGGAATTTGGGCGTGTTGTAGTAAAAGAGGTAGCCGTTATCCTGCTCGGGCGCGCTGCCTGCTATAAAGGCGGCATAGATTTTAAATTTATAGGTCTTAAACAGAGTGTCGTATTCTATAATCGGCGACTCCTTAAAGCCGTCGGGCTTCTTGTATTTGTCAAGCTCGGCAAATACAAGGCCGTCGCTCATGTGATGACCGTAAATTACAGTGTTCTGGCTGAGATATTTCGGGTCACAGCGGAAATCGAGGAACGGGCAGCCGTAACGGCTGTAATTGCCGTAGAAATCCTGCTTGAGGTACTCGTCGTTATCCTCGGCCTGCACAACCTGGACATCGATTGCCGTATTCGGAACGCGAATCCAACCGACAAGGTCGTTGTTTATGGCATAGAGATAAGCGTATTTCGGCATCATCCCCTGAGGCAGAGTGACGTTTGGATATTTGGCAAAAAATTCCGCCCACGCATCTTCGTCGGTAAGATTTGAATCGGCGTCGATAACCTGGCCTTTAATGTTAGCGTTTTGCTTGTTGGCGCTGTTTTTCTGACCCATCAGCACGCCGAACCAAACAGCGCAGCCGATAAGCGTGAAAACAGAGACGTCCATTATTACCTTTCTGATTATCTCGGAAACCTTGTCATGCTTATTCGGGAAGAACGCCGCAAGACCGCTCTTGAACATCTCACCGAAGGTCTTGACGGGTTTCTCATCTTCTTCCGGTTTTTCTTCCTTCTGCTCTTCCTCGGGCTTTTCTTCCGGCTTTTCTTCCGGCTTTTCTTCCGGCTTTTTATCCTTGGAGGGGCGAACTATTGCGATGTTTTCTGCGGGAGCTTTTTCCTCCTCGCGAGGCTTCTGATATTGATTTGTAATATCGATGAAGTGGTTATCGTCGCCGGAATATTTGTTTCTTCTCGACGTCTGCTCGGTTTCATTTTGAGAGTTGTCGTTTATGGCAGACAAAATATCATTGTAGATTCTGTCGGTGTTTTTATCGATAACCTCGTTTTTCTTTTCGCTTTCGTCTTTTGACTTCGCATTTAAGTTTTGCGGCTCCGCTTTTTCGGTGCGAGACTGCTCTGTTTCGGCCGGCTGAGCGTTATTCGGCTCAGGCTGTGACTTATCCTTCGACTCGTCACCGAGGGCAGAGAGTAAATCGTTTATCTCGCTGTCGGGTTTTTCGTCCTTTGCGGTTTCGTGGTTTACCTTATTTTTAAGCTCTTCAAATGATAAAAGCTCGTTGTCGTTGTTTTTCTTGTCCTTGCTTTTGCTCATTTAAGCTCTCACTCCTTTCGGATACCATCTTTCGGCGTTTTTATATGGATTTGCTTTTTTATATTTGTCATACCATATCTGCGGATAGCGCGGATTTTCGTTTACCGTCGCAAGCGAGGTGTCAACCTCTTCGCTTTCACCGTCTCGTATGAGCCTTGCAACCAGTACGCAACGGGCGTTTGTCTCGCCGCGGCGCGTTGAAATATCCATATCGCGCGTGCAGGTCGAGAGGGTGAGTATTTTGTCGTCGGTATTTACGTCTATTCCCGTCGAATAGAGCGAGCGTGACGCAATCTCGTCAAAGTACTCTGCGTAGTTTTCGCCGCTCATAAACGGGTATATGTAATTGAAAACATAGCCGTTGTCGTCCTTTTCGTCCGCGTTTGTCAAAAAGACGGCTATGACTTTCCATTTGTAATCGTGATAGATAGTGTTAAACTCAATTACGGGATTTTCTTTCCAAAATTCGATGTCCTTGTATTTTTCAACGTCCGAGAACATGGTGGAATCGAGGTAATTGTGACCGTAAATAATGGTGTTTGTGTCAAATTCGCCGTCGGTTATCGTGTTGCGGTAATCGACAAACGGAGTTCCGCGGCGCTCGTAGCTGCCGTAGAAGCTGCGCCTTAAATAGTAATTGTTGTCGGAGCCGTGCACAACGGGATGATTTACAGTTGTACCGGGAATTTTTATCCAGCCGACAAGATCGGGATTTACGGAATACGCCTTTTTGTATTTTTCCTGAATGCCGTCCGGGAAAACCGTGTCTCCGTAATCGTACTCGGGCACGTCAAACTGCGGATTTGCAAGGCTTGCTATTTCCGCCGCCTCTTTTTTGCTCTTTATTATATCAACACCGTATTTCACACAGAAGGTTCCGGAGACTATCAAAACAATTATTGATATAAAGAGTATAAATTTGCTGCCCTTGCTCATCGGCTTCTTTTTTTGTTTCTTTTTGCCGCCTTTTTTCTGCGGAACGGTGTTTTCGGTGATGACATTATCGTCGTTCATCGTATTGCCTCCATTATCATTTCGAGAGCGGTATCCGCGCTGATGTTACGGTTTTGCTCCCTGACGTCGCCGGTAAAATTGTTTAGAAGCTTTTTAACTATTGTGCTTTTACCGTCGGAAACGGCTATATAAACAAGGCCCACGGGCTTATTTGTATCGTCCGAAGACGGTCCCGCTATACCCGTAACGGCAACTGCTATATCGGCCTTTGTAAGAGACAAAACGCCCTTTACCATTTCACGCGCGGTTTCGCGGCTTACGGCACCGTATTTTTTTAGGGTTTCCCGGGAAACGCCGAGCACATTTTCTTTGAAACGGTTTGAATAACAGACAACGCCGCCCTCGAATACCTCGGAGGAGCCGGATACGTCGGTAATGCGTTTTGAAATGAGTCCGCCGGTACAGCTCTCTGCCGTGGCAAGCTTAAGTTTTTTACTTTTGAGAAGTTCTACCGTCTGCTTTTCAATACTCATAATTTTTTCCTTTAAAATGTGATAAGCTCCTGCTTTACACCCTCGACCGCACGGCTTATAAGCGCGTCGCTGTCAAGCGATAATTCGGCTTTTTCGATTTCTTCGGGCTTCGGGTGAAGACGCGGATGCTTCGGTGTAAATACCGTGCAGCAATCCTCAAACGGTCTTATCGAAATATCAAATGTGTCTATCTTTCTTGAAATAACGACTATTTCGTTCTTATCCATACCTACAAGCGGGCGAAGCACCGGTAAGCGCGAAACGCTGTCGGTAGACATCATCGCCGTAAGAGTTTGGCTTGCCACCTGACCTACGCTCTCTCCCGTGACAATGGCCTCGCAGCCCTCTTTTTCGGCAAGGATATTTGATATGCGCATCATATAACGTCTCATAATGAGGGTGAAAAGCTCCTCGGGACATTTATCGCGTATGTTTTCCTGTATCTCGGTGAACGGCACGGTTATAAGCTTGATTGTGCCGCTGTACTTTGCTACTTTGGCGAGAAGGTCGTGAACCTTCATTTCGGACATGGGCGATGTGAACGGGGGAGAGGCGAAATGTACGGCGTTTAAAACAACTCCGCGTTTTGCCATCATCCAGCCTGCAACGGGGCTGTCGATTCCTCCCGAGATAAGCAGCGCCGCTTTGCCGCCCGTGCCGACGGGCATACCGCCTGCGCCCTTTTTCTGGTCGCCGTGAATGTAAGCCGCGTTTTCGCGGATTTCTATTACTATGGTTAAATCGGGATTTTTAACATCGACTCTGATGTGCGGAAAAGCGTTTAAAACCGCCTCGCCTACATCACAGCATATTTCCGGTGATTTTAAGGGGAATGTCTTGTCTGCGCGTTTTGCCTCCACCTTAAAGGTCGAAGCGTTTTTAAGAGCCTCGCTTAAATACAAGGGAGTCGTTTTGAGGATTACATCCATATTCTTTTCGACTGCGGCGGCGCGCTCATAGCCTGCAATGCCGAATATGCGTGAAATTTGATCCTCTGCCTCTTCCATATCAAAGCTTTCGTCAAAAGGCTCTACGGTTATTGTTGACTGTGAGCGGATTACCTTGAATTTTCCGAGCGACTGAAGACGCCTTTTGATATTTTTTGCGAGCGTTGACTCAAATGACGAGCGGTTAAGGCCCTTAAGCGCAAGCTCTCCGTTTTTTATAAGTATTATTTCTTTCATATTGCTGTTTCTTTATCCTTTGTGTTTTCTGAGTTTTTCGATAGCGATTTTTATGACATCGGCACAGCGGTCAATTTCATCAATCGAGGTGTCGTTTGAAAGGCTTATCCGTATGGCGGAATCTATTCTGTCGGGCTGAAGCCCCATGCTTTGCAGCACATTGCTCCTGTGCCCCTTGGAGCAAGCCGAGCCTGCCGAAATGTATACGCCGTTCATCGAAAAGAAGTTTACCGATACCTGAGACGGTATTTCGTCTATGGAAATATTGATAATGTACGGCAGGGCGTTTTCGGGGGAATTTATATGTACTCCGGGAATTTCTTTTATCCGCTCTCTCAGACGGAGATTGAGCTTTGCCGTATACTTAAGATTTTTTTCGACGCTTCCGCCGTTTTCAACAGCGGCGGCAAAGCCTGCTATCGCCGGCATACCCTGAGTTCCCGAGCACATATTGTTCTCCTGACCGCCGCCGAGAATATACGGGTTTATGCGCACGTTTTTATTTATATAAAGCGCTCCCACGCCCTTGGGGCCGTGAACCTTGTGTGCGCTGACGCTCATAAGGTCTATTCCGCAGCTTTTGGGACAGAGCGGAATTTTCATATAGCCCTGCACATCGTCAACGTGCAGAAGAGCGGGAGAATTTTTGCTCTTTATGATTTTTTTGAGATTTTCTGTGGGCATCACAGAGCCGACTTCGTTGTTGACGGCCATTACAGATACCAAAATCGTATTTTCGTCTATGGCGTTTTCGAAGTCCTTTAAGCTTATATTGCCGTCGCTTTGCGGCTGTACTCTCACTACCTCAAAGCCGCTTTCCTCGAGGCGTTCCATACATTTTTCAACGCTCGGATGCTCTAAAGCCGTAGTGACTATTTTCTTGCCGAGTCGCTTTTTTGCGCCGACTGCACCGAATATCGCGGTGTTGTTTGACACGGTGCCGCAGGGGGTGAAATATATTTCGTCGGGGCTCGCTTTTAAGCTTGCGGCAATCGTACCGCGACTCTTTTCGAGAAGCATATATGCGTCAACGCCTTTTTGATGAAGCGAAGACGGATTTCCGTAAAGCTCGGTCAGTGCGGAAATTTCTGCGTCCACAGCGGCCTTGCAGGGCTTTGTGGTTGCGCTGTTGTCAAGATAACATTCCATTTTGACCGCTCCTTTAATTCAAACTTAATCAGTATATTATTATACACTATAAGGTGCGGTTTGGCAAATAAATAAGCGGCTTTTTTCAAGTATATTTATGTTTTTTTTGCGAAAAATATCGCAGAGGTGAAAATTATGGAAAAGAAGATGAAAAGACGCTCCTATGTGCGCGTTGTATCATTTGTCGCAGCACTTGCGGCGGTGCTTGTCACAGCGTCGATATGCGGCAATGTGCGCGCGTCAAAATACAAAAGACAGATTACTTTGTCGCAGCAGCGAGCTCTTACAGAGCTTGACGGAAGACTGCGTGAAATAGGTACAAGCCTCAAAAAAGGGGTGTATTCAAGCACTCCGCCGATGCTGAGCGGTATGGCGTCGGAGCTGTCAAGAGAGACTCTTGCGGCAAAAAGCTCGCTTTCCGTGCTTCCGCTTGAAAATACAAATCTCGAAAACACATATAAATTTTTATCGCAGGTCGGCGATTTCACCGAGACCTTAAACCGCAAGGTTGCCTCAGGCGAAAGCATCTCCGACGAGGAACGTGAAAATCTCCGCTCCCTTATCACGTTTTGCGATGCGCTGTCGGGAGAGGTTTCAAATATACGCGCGGATATGTTCGACGGAAACTTCAGCTTTTCCCAAAAAAGCGGTGAGCTTGCCTTAACGGGTGAAAAGACGGAGAATCTTGCAGGCGATATGGAGGACGCACAGCAGTCGCTGAGCGATTATCCCACGCTTATTTATGACGGCCCGTTTTCCGACCATATTATGTCGGCTCAGCCGAAAATGACGAGCGGAGCAAAAGAAATATCAAAGGAAAACGCCCTTGATGCGGCAGCTGCCTTTCTCGGCTGCGACAAAAAGGAAATATCGTTTTTAAGCGAAGAGTCGGGAAATGTGCCTGCGTATTGTTTTTCTCATAATAATAAGACGGTTGCCGTAACCAAAAACGGCGGATATGTTATATATATGCTCGATTCGTCTTTTGCAGGCGAAGCGAAGCTGAAAACAGCCGATGCGCTGAAAAAGGCTTCCGAATTTTTATCGTCTCACGGCTATGCCGATATGAAGGAGAGCTATTACAGCACGTCGGACGGGGTCTGCACCGTAAATTATGCCTACAAAAAGGACGGCGTTATTTATTATCCCGATCTCATAAAGGTAGGCGTAAATCTCGAAACGGGTGATATTGCGTCATTTGACGCAAAGGGCTATATTATGAATCATACCGAGCGCAATTTAAGCTCCGACATTTTGTCACAGGCGGAGGCTCAAAAATCCGTCAGCGGACTTTTAACGGTGCTCGATTCAAAAAGAGCCGTAATTCCGACAAAGAGCAAGGGCGAAAAGGATTGCTGGGAATTTCATTGCGCCGATAAGGACGGTAATGAGGTGCTCGTCTATATTGATACAAAAACGGGCTATGAGGACGATATACTTCTGCTTTTGTATTCCGACGGCGGAATCCTGACAAAATAATAAAAAGAAAAAATACGGAAATAATAATTTTGTCCGAAATGAGACAAAAGAAAGATTGTGGTGATAGATATGAAAAAGGCTGTTGCAGCTGTTTTGCTCGCCGTGCTTCTTGTTTGCGCCGTGTTCTCATCCTGCGGTAAAAAGGAGGACGGAGTCGTTACCGGAAACGGAAATACTACTCGCTCCGCCGCGCAAAATGCGGTTACAAACGCAGGCGACGCCGTAGGTGACGCAGTCACCGGCGCCGGAGATGTTGTCGGTGATGTTGTTACCGGAGCCGCCGATATAGCAGGCGACGTTATCACGGGTGCGGGCGACATAGTAAACGACGCGGCGACAGGTGCGGGCGAAGCCGCAAGCAAGGCTGTGTCGGACGCGGCAAGATAAAATTGACGAAGCCACGGTTAGCGCTAACCGTGGCTTCACTTTTTTATTTAAACCGGAGCGTTTGTGCTGCGGCAGCTTATCAGTTGCCGTAACCGTATGCGCTGAACGGATTGTACGAGTTGCTGCGTGTTGTGGACTCCGTCTTTACGGAAGAGGAATCGCCCTTATCCTCAACGAGGGTTGCCTTTACTTCAAATTCATTGATGTTGTAATTGCTGTCTATTCTGCAAATCGTAAGCGTAAGCGTATCGCCCACGGCAGATTTATCGATAAGGTCCGGCAGATCGTCTGCGCTGTCAAGGTCCTTGCCGTTGACCTTGGTAATTAAGTCGCCCTGCTTTACGTCCTGAGACGCAAGGCTTGAATCGGACTGAACACTCTGAACTATCAAGGAACCTGCCGGGAGATCCTTAAGGCTTACAATCATACTGTACATCTGACTTGAAGACGCCGGCGAATAGGTTATTCCGAGCTTAGGTCTGTTAGTAACATAGCCGTTTGCAACTATTTCGTCGTAAACTTCCTTTGCTGTAACGCTCGGTACGGAGAATGCCATTCCCTCGTAATCGGTGCTTGCTATTTTAGATGAGTTTATGCCTATTACCTGACCGTATTCATTGACGAGCGCGCCGCCGGAGTTGCCGGGGTTTATGGCTGCCGTGTGCTGAATACAAATCATCTCATAGCCTATCTGGCTGTTTACGGGGCGAGAAATCGCGGATACAATACCGTTTGTGAACGAGCCTGCAAACGCCGTTCCGCCGGGGTTGCCTATCGCGTAAACCGTCTCGCCTACGGAGAGCTTGTCGCTGTCGCCGAATTCCGCGGCTTTAAGACCCGTAGCCTTGATTTTTAAAACTCCGATGTCGGTTTTAGAGTCATATCCCACTACGGTAGCGTCGTACTGTGTTTCGTCGGATAGCTGAACTCTGACGGAACCACCGCCCGAAATTACGTGAGCGCAGGTCATAATATATGTGTACTGCTTGCTGCTGTCCTCGCCGACTATTACGCCCGAGCCCTGACCCGATGCGGAGGAGGAACGGCTGTCGGAGTATACGAGTATGCCGACGGAGCTGTCCTTTATCTTATCGTAAACGCCTGCCGCGGTAAGACTGCCGCTCTTATCGGTAGATGAAGCGGTGGGAGTTTCATTTATCGTAACGGTTGAACTGTCTGCGGAAGCCTTTTCGCTTGTCTGCTTTTTGGCACCGTCCTTATTGCTGAGAGAAACCGCAATGCCCGTAACACCGAGTGCCACACAAACCACAACTGCGATTATGAGGGCTATAACGCCGCCTTTTTTATGCTTTGACGGCTTATTGTCAACCGGTTTTTTCGGCGGTTGGCCTGAATTTCCGTAATAGACATAGCTGTTATTTCCGCTGTATGTCGAGCTCGGACGGTATGCGCCGTTTGAGCCGTAGTAACCGTTGTTTCCGCTTGAATATCCGTTGTTGTTGCCGTTTGCATTTGAACTGCCGTTATTTGTGTTTCCGCCGCCGTTCGAGTAAGGGTAGCCGTTATTCGGCTGATAGCCGCCGTTATAAGGACTGCCGCTGTTCGCTCTTTGAGCGTCATTGCCGGCTTCGGGAGCACTTTGGAAATTACCCGTGCTTTCAGGGGTGTTTTGCTGCTCGTTTCCCGAAGGGGTGTTGTTATTGAAATCGTCCATAAAAAGATCTCCTTGATTTATCTGATGAAGACAAGAGCTTTTCTCTTATCGTTGTCATAATCATAACCGACGGTTATTACAAAACTGTTAACTCGGTTTAAATAATATGAATACTTTTACTGCTGCTTAGGCGGAAGATATTTCGGAATAGTAAACCAAAATTCGGTGTATTTACCCTCTTCGCTGTTGCAGCCTATCGAACCGCCGTGCATTTCGACTATCGTTTTGCATATATAAAGACCGAGTCCCGCACCCTTGACGTCATAGCTGCGCGATTTATCAACCTTGTAGAAGCGCTCGAATATTTTTTCGCGTTCCTCCGAGGAAATACCCGCGCCCGTGTTTACGACCTTTATAAGCGTTGCGTTTTCGTCATCGTCTGCAAATACGCTTATGGTGCCGTTTTCCGTGAATTTGACCGCGTTGTCCACAAGATTGTATATGACCTGATGTATCATATCCTCGTCGGCGGTGACCGTTACGGAATGAAGCCTGTCAAGCCCGGATATCTCAATGTGCTTGCGCTCTATTATCTGCTCGAACGACAGTAGCACGTTGAATATTTCCGCACTTATGTCAAATGCCTTCGGGTTCAGCTTTAATTCACCCGCTTCGATTTTGGACATATTCAGCATTGCCGTAACAAGCCTTGACAGACGCTTGGTCTCATCGGAAACAATGCTCAAATAGTGTTTTTGCTGGCTTTCGGGAATGGTGCCGTCAAGGATTCCGTCTATGAAGCCTCCTATGGTTGTCATAGGGGTCTTAAGCTCGTGCGAGACGTTTGCCACAAAGCTTCGCCGCGAGCTTTCAAGAAGCGACAGATCCGATGCCATCTTATTGAATGCGCGCACAAGCTCGGCGAGTTCGTCGTCACCCTTTACCTTGACTCTCGGGCCGAAATCGCCCTCTGCGTAAGCTTTTGTCGCCTCCGACATATCGTGGAGTGGTTTTATAAGAGAAGCGGTGAGAAAATATACCGCGATAAAGCCTACCGAGAAAGCCATAAGACAGGCAAAAATAAACATTTTAAGGATATTCGTCGCATAGTTTGTGAAGCCCGCCGTCATAGGCGCCACGGCAAAAACAACTGCTGCGGTTTCTTCGCCGACCTTTACCGGCTCCGCCGCGACAAGCTGCTTTTTCATATAGACGCCGTTTAAGGTGGTCTTTGCAAAATAGTCGCCCTTTTTCGCCTCGTCAATTACCTCCTGAGGTATTGTGTAGCCGCCGTGCAGACTGCATCTGCCGTTGTTTGAGATACTGTAATTCTGTGTTATGACGTCCTTGCACAATATTATGTTGCCCGAGGTATCGGTTATGTAAATATCAGCCGAGATAGCGTCCGAAATCATCGAGAGGTTACTGCATATCATTGCTATCGAGCCGGAGGCATCGGTTTGAATTCTTGATGAGAGAACAGATGAGGTAGTGTTCGCTATGTTTTTTGCGTTAGAGGAGAGAAGCTGTTCTTTTTGACTTGACCAGTAATTCGAGAGGAACACGCCGAGCGTTACTCCCAAAAGCAAAAAGCATATGAGTACCATTGCCACAAATACCGACAGAAATTTAGTGAACAGTGACTGATGACTGAATTTGCGGTAGGTGCGGTGCAATACCGTTTTAAAACGCGCCTTTACGCTCTGCTGCATTCTTATCAGTCCTTAGTTTCAAATTTATAGCCTACGCTCCAAACGGTTTTCAATTCCCATTTGTCGGAAACGCCCTCAAGCTTTTCGCGAAGACGCTTTATGTGAACGTCTACCGTTCTTGAGTCACCGTAGTAGTCAAACCCCCATACCTCGTCAAGAAGCTGGTCGCGCGTAAATACACGGTTGGGATTTGAGGCGAGATGATATATAAGCTCGAGCTCTTTCGGAGGAGTGTCTACGGATACTCCGTTGACCTTCATCTCGTAATTTGTAAGGTTTATCGAGAGCTTGTCGTAATTTACCTCTTTGACGTCGCTTGTGTCGGAAGCGGGAGCGGTGCGGCGAAGTACGGCTTTTATTCTTGCCACAACCTCTTTTGTGTCAAAGGGCTTTGTAACATAGTCGTCCGCGCCGAGCTCAAGACCCAGAACCTTGTCAAAGGTCTCGCCCTTGGCGGTGAGCATAATTATCGGCTTGTCCGAGAATTTTCTGATTTCACGGCATACCTGCCAGCCGTCAAGCTTCGGTATCATTATGTCGAGCAGCGTGAGGTCGGGATTTTCCTGCTTGAATGCATTTATTGCCGACACACCGTCGTTAACTATTTTTACGACGTAGCCCTCTTTTTCGAGATAGAGCCTTAAAAGCTCGCAGATATTGGTGTCGTCATCGACGACAAGTATTTTTTCGTTTGGCATAAAATACCACCCTTTCGAACCTCTTATAATCAGAAATTATAAAGTACATTTAAAAATAATATGTGAACAAATTCGTAAGAAATTTAAAATAAAAGGGACTATAAAAAACAAATTTCTTTACAGCCCGTTTTTATGATTATTTAAGCGACGACAGAAGTCCGCCTTTTTTGATTATATCCTGTATGAACGGCGGAAACGGCTCTGCCCGGTAGCTTTTGCCCGTGGTGTTGTCGGTTATTACGCCGCTGTCAAAATCTACCGAAACCTCGTCGCCCTGCTCGATTTCGTCGCCTGCCTCCGGACATTCGAGAATCGGCAGACCTATGTTGAGCGCATTTCTGTAAAAAATTCTTGCGAAGTTTTTGGCGATTACGCAAGAAACGCCCGCCGCCTTTATGGCAAGCGGAGCATGCTCTCTTGAGGAGCCGCAGCCGAAGTTTACGCCGGCAACTATTATGTCGCCCTCTTTCACGTTATTTACAAATTCCTTGTCTATATCCTCCATACAATGAGCCGCAAGGTCCTTAGGGTCGGAGGAGTTGAGGTATCTTGCCGGAATTATGACGTCCGTATCCACATGGTCGCCGTATTTATGAACTTTGCCCTGTATCTTCATATAAATCGTTCCTTTCTTACCTGAGCTGCGAGGGTGAGCATATATAGCCCGTAACGGCACTTGCCGCCGCTACGAAGGGGCTCGCGAGATAAACCTCGCTCTCCGGGTGTCCCATTCGACCTACAAAGTTGCGGTTTGTGGTGGAAACGGCTCTTTCACCCTTTGCGAGTATGCCCATATGACCGCCGAGACACGGTCCGCAGGTCGGGGTTGATACAACCGCGCCCGCTTCTACAAATATTTCGGTAAGGCCCTCTTTAATGCATTGCAGATAAACCTTTTGTGTTGCCGGAATTACTATAACGCGAACGCCGTCCTTTACCTTTCTGCCCTTTAAGACGGAGGCGGCAGCGCGCATATCCTCTATTCTTCCGTTTGTGCAGGAGCCTATAACTACCTGATCTATGTCGATTTTTTCAATTTCGTCAACGGTGTGAGTGTTTTCGGGAAGATGCGGAAAAGCAACCGTGGGTTTCAGATTATTTAAGTCTATCTCTATTGTCTCGTCATACTCGGCGTCCTCGTCTGCCTCGAATATACGAGGCTGTCTGTCGGTCCTGCCGCTTATGTATTCGAGCGTCTTGTCGTCTACCGGGAAAATTCCGTTTTTGGCGCCGCATTCTATTGCCATATTTGCTATGCAGAAGCGATCGTCCATTGAGAGTGCGCCTACACCGTCGCCCGTGAATTCAAGCGAACGGTATCTTGCTCCGTCAACGCCTATTTTACCGATAAGGTGAAGTATTACGTCCTTGCCGCTGACAAATTCGGGCAAGGTGCCTTTTAGTACAACCTTAATTGCGGACGGAACCTTAAACCAAGCCTTGCCGGAGATCATACCGGCAGCCATATCGGTTGAGCCCACACCCGTAGAGAACGCGCCGAGTGCGCCGTATGTGCAGGTGTGTGAGTCGGCGCCTATAACGGCGTCGCCGGAAATAACGAGACCGCTCTCCGGAAGAAGCGCGTGCTCTATACCCATTTTTCCCACGTCAAAGAAATTTTTGATTCCCTTTTCTTTTGCGAAAAGACGAACCTGTTTGACATTTTCGGCGGATTTAATATCCTTGTTGGGGGTAAAATGGTCCATAACAAGTGCTATTTTGTCCGTTGAAAATACATCATTAAAGCCCTTTTTTGCCATCTCGTTTATGGCAACGGGCGAGGTTACGTCGTTGCCGAGCACGAGGTCGAGCTTTGCCTCTATGAGCTGACCTGCCGTAACCGACTGAAGGCCGGCGTGCGCCGCGAGTATTTTTTGGGTCATTGTCATTGACATTCTGTTATTCCTCGATTCCTTTTATGTTTGTATCGCCGCTCTCAAGCGCGGTAAGACCGGAGCGTGAAAGCTCGATTATTCCGTGCTTTGTCATTTTGCCTATGAATTTGTCGATAAGCGACGGCAGACCCGTAAGCTCGGCAGTTATTGTTGTGTGGCCTATATCCTTTACCTTTGCGCCGAAGCCGTTGATTGTTTTAAGCACGGCTGTGCGCTGGCTGTTTGTGGCGTGGACCTTTATGAGCAAGAGCTCGGAGGATACAAGGCGCGATTCATTGAGCTTTACCACCTTTATTACGTCCTCAAGCTTTGAGAGCTGACGCTCAACCTGCAAAAATTTGTGCGGCTCAACGTCGGATACTATTGTTATTCTTGAATATACGGGATTTTCAGTTTCGGCTACGGTAAGGCTTATTACGTTGTAGCCACGTCTTGCAAAAAGACTTGCGACGCGCAAAAGCACGCCCGTGCGGTTATATACGAGAGCCGAGAGGAATATTCTCTCAAGGCCGGTTGTGTTTTCTTCTGCCATTTTTGTTTTCCTTTCCTTTGCGGCTTATTCTGCCGAAAAACGATACACCGTGTCAGATACGAACGGATGGTTTTCGTCAAACAGATTTTGTATGAAATCGGGGTTGTTTAAAGCGTTCGGGTAGTACTGCGTTTCAAGGCAGAAACCGGAGCGGTGAGTGAGGGGCAGCTTACCTTTACCGATTTGCGAGCCGTCCATATAGTTGCCTATGTAAAACTGGACTCCGGGAAGGTCGGTATAGCACGTCATTTTCCTGCCGCTTTCGGGGTCGTAAACCATTGCGAATTCGCGCAGAGCACCCGTGTAATTTTCGAGGCAGAAGTTGTGGTCGTAGCCCCTGCCTATTATAAGCTGCTCGTCGGGAGACGATACGTCTCTGCCTATCTTTTTCGGTATTCTGAAGTCAAACGGTGTGTTTTCAACGCTTCTGATTTCGCCTGTCGGGATGCTGTCTTCGTTCATCGGCGTAAAGTATTTTGCAAAAATCTGCATTTCGTGAGAGAGAATGTTGCCGGAAGCGTATCCGCCGAGGTTAAAGTATGAGTGGTTTGTGACGTTTATCGGAGTCTTGCCGTCGGGTCTGCAGTCATAGTGTATTTTGACCTCGTTTTTGTCGGTAAACGTGAAGGTGACTTCATTTTGAAGGTTTGACGGGAAGCCCTCGTTGCCGTCGGCGCTGAAATATGAGAATTTAACGCTGTCGTCGCCGAGTATTTCATAATTCCAAACGGCGTTTTCGTATTCGTGATTACCGTGAAGGGTGAATTTACCGTCGATGTTTTTTGTTATCCGGTAATTTTTGCCGTCTATGGTAATACCGTTTCCGGAAATTCGGTTTGCGACTCTTCCGACGGTGCGACCCTGCGAATCCGTACAGCTCAGCTGACCCTCCATGGTGTCAAAGCCGACAAGCACATCGGCAAAGTCTCCGTTTCTGTCGGGAACCGATATTTTATTGAGCGTAGCGCCGTAATTCAGCAGTTCGATTTCGGCTCCGCTTTCGTTTTTTATTGTGAATGAAAAGACTTCTTTTCCGTCGGCGGTTTTGCCGTAGAGAGATTTGGTCATTTTCAAAGCTACCACCCCATTTTTAGCATTTTAATAAGTATAATATCCGTGCGCGCCGTTGTCAAGAAAGACGAAAAAACTTGCAAGAGCGAAAATAATGCTAACCGGAAAACAAAAGTATTTTTATTGACTTTTCGGCGTTTTAAATGTATTCTTAACATATATTATGTATTTGAAGGGAGTGTGCCGATTGGAGCAATTTTTAACTCAGTTTGAATTCCTGTCGCGATATGCTTTGGCTTTTCTTGCGCTTATAATACTTCTCCGGTGCATTTTTTCCCTTTTCAGGCTCAGACCGCGCCGCGAGATTATGGCAACGCTGATAAATCTTGCCGACGACAGCGAAATCGAGATACGAAATTGGGAAACCTCGATAGGCCGTTCGCGCTCGTGCGATATATCGCTCAGAAAGTACGGCACGGTATCGCGTTTTCACGCCGTTTTGGCTCTCAGAAAAGACGGCTGGTATGTCTTTGATACCGAGTCGAAAACCGGAGTTTACGTAAACGGCGAGCAGATAAAAAAATCAGCCAAGATAATCGACGGCGACACCGTCTCGTTCGGAAACGCGGTTATGAAGTTCACCTCAAACGGATACGGCGTTGAGAGTGAGGAGACTGAGGACGGTAAAAAGGTTGACTTCACAAACGCCACAAGGCTTGTAAATCTTGCCGACAACAGCGCGTTCTATTTAAACGGCACGTGCCTTATAGGGCGTGACAGAACCTGTAATATATGCCTGCCGATGCAAAGCGTCTCGGGTGAGCACGCCGAGGTCTATCCCGCAAAGGACGGCTGGTATGTTGCGGACCTCAATTCCAAAAACGGTACGCTTTTAAACGGCGAAGAGGTTTTCGGCGCATTCCCGCTGTATGACGGCGACATTATTTCAATAGGCGATTACAGCTTCCTTTTCCGCGAATAAAGCGGAGAAGAGGCCATATTCAAAGAAACGGAGGACGCATCTTTGGCTCAGGAAAATGCTCGTAAAAAGCAAAAAAAGACGAGAACCAAAAAATACAGAAAGCCTGTAAACTGGCTGATTCTGCTTATAATTATGACTGTTTTTCAGCTCGTTTGCGCCGCTCAGATAAATATGAACAGCCCCGACATACCGCTGACTACGTTATATATTGTATTCGGTGCATATATAGCTATCGAATGGGCGTATTTTATATTTTTCGGCGGATTTTTACACCGCAAGAGCTTTGAAATAGAGCTTATAGCGTTTTTTCTTACCGGAATAGGCCTTACACTCACCACAAGCGTGTATCCCGACAAAGCGTTTGTTCAACTTGCGGCGGTGATTATGGGTATTGCGGTATTTATAGTTATGCTTTGGGTGCTCAGCGATATAGAAAGAGTCGTAAAACTGCGTATGCCGGTGGCGATAGCTTCCGTTATCGTACTTGTTGCCACAAGGCTTTTGGCGCACAATATAAACGGTGCATACAACTGGATAAGAATAGGCGGCGTTTCGATACAGCCGTCGGAAATAGTGAAGATAGGCTTTGTCTTTGTAGGTGCGGCTACGCTCGAATACCTGCAATCAACGAGAAGCCTTACAAAATATCTTGTGTTTGCGCTTTCCTGTATAGGCTGTCTGTTCCTTATGAAGGATTTCGGTACGGCTCTTATATTCTTCTTTACATTCTTAATAATGGCATTCCTGCGCTCGGGAGATATAAAGACAATATTTCTTGTATGCGCGGCAGCTCTCGGCGGCGGCGGTCTTGTGCTTACGTTTAAGCCGTATGTCGCAAAACGCTTTGAAACATATCGCCATGTTTGGGAGTATGCAAACGATCGCGGCTATCAGCAGGCGAGACTTCTCATATATTCCGTCAGCGGCGGTCTTTTCGGACTCGGAATAGGAAACGGCAAGCTGAGAGATGTATACGCAGCCACAGAGGACTTGGCGTTCGGAATGGTATGTGAGGAATTCGGAATTATTGTCGCATTTGCCGTGCTTTTGACCTTTGTCGCCCTCGTGGTTTACAGTATACGCTATGCTGTGGCGGCTCGTTCGTCTTTTTACGCTATTGCTGCGTGCGCGGCGTCGGGTCTTCTTCTTTTCCAAGCGGCTCTGCACGTGTTCGGTGTTACCGATCTTCTTCCGTGGACGGGCGTTACGCTGCCGTTTATCAGCCGAGGCGGCTCGAGTATGATGTGCTGCTGGGGACTTGTGGCATTTATAAAGGCCATTGATGTCAAGACGTACAAACGGTACGATAAGGTAGCGGTGGCAAAGTCTTAAATTAAATCTGCCGAAAGGGAGTGTGAAACAATGAAAACCATGTCAAAAAGAGCCTGGGTGCTCTATGTGTTTATAGCAGCATTTTTAGCAGGGCTCATTGTGTTGTTTTACACATTTTACACGAACGCCGATTCGTGGGCTATGAAAAAGGCAAACAGGCACCTGTATTCATCAGGTACGCTGTCGGTTGCGGGCAGCATTAAGGATGAAACCGGAGCGGTGCTTGCGGAAACAAAGGACGGTAAGCGCATTTATAACAGCGACAAAACCGTAAGAACCGCAACCATGCACACGGTAGGCGACTCTGAGGGCTATATAGCGACGGGCGTTCAGACATCGTATAAGGACGTCATAACCGGCTATAATTTCGTTGACGGCATATACAACCTGAAAAAATACGGTAAGGGCAACGACGTAAATCTCACCATAAACGCGCAGCTCTGTGCGGCGGCATACAGCGCCCTCGGAAGCAACAAAGGCACGGTCGGCGTTTATAATTACAAAACCGGTCAGCTTTTATGCGTTGTATCAAGCCCGTCTTATGATATTGCAAATAAACCCGTCTCAAGTATAAATAACGATAAGACAGGAGCCTACGAGGGTGTTTATTTAAACAGGTTTTTCTCCGGCGTTTATACTCCCGGCTCGACATTTAAAATGATAACCTCGATTTGTGCCATTGAAAATTTGCCTGATATCGATTCGCAAAAATTCAAATGCACGGGCGAATACAAGGTCGGCGGCAGCTCGGTTAAGTGCCTCGGGGTTCACGGAACCGTGGATTTCGAAAAGGCTCTCAATGTGTCCTGTAACAGCGCATTTGCGCAGATTGCGATAGAACTCGGACCAGAGAAGCTTATGGCCACGGCAAAGGAGCTGGGGCTCGGCAATCAGATGTATGTAGGCAATATAAGGCTCGCAAAAAGTTCGTTCGATGTGACCGGTGCGTCGGACCTCGACGTGGGCTGGGCAGGTATAGGTCAGTACACCACTCGCATAAATCCGTGCCAGATGTTAACTATTGCAGGCGCGGTGGCTAACGGCGGCTCCTCAGTGCCGCCATATCTTGTCGGCAAAATAACTTCGCAGACCGGAAAAACGATTTATGAAGCAAAGCCCGGTACGGCAACTCAGCTTATTTCCTCGGATACCGCATCAAAGATGAACGATATGCTTCGCTCAAATGTCAAGAATTATTACAGCGACGGTAAGTTCCCCAACCTTAAAATGTGCGGCAAGACCGGAACGGCGGAAGTAAGCTCGGAAACCGGCGGTGCAAAGCCCCACGCTTGGTTTGTCGGATATTCACAGCGCGAGGATCTCCCGCTTGCGATAGTGGTTGTTGTCGAAAACGGCGGCGGCGGCTCATCTGTGGCAATTCCCGTTGCCAATAAGACTATGCAAAAGGCTCTTTCCTTATATGCAAAATAAAAATTTTTCCGCATACGACAGCAAAGCTCGTGTGCGGAATTTTTAAAGGTGATAAAATGAAATTTTACTTTCCGGAAAACTACGGCGCTCTCGGCGACGGAAAAAACGACGATTCACGCGCTTTACAGTCCGCTATTGACGAGGCCGAAAAAAACGGCGGCGGAACGGTTGTGCTTGAGAGCGGAAAAACGTATTATTCAAGTTCGGTCATAATGAAGAAAAACGTTGAGCTGCATTTGCAAAAAGGCTCGGTTTTAAAGGCAACCTCAGACATAAACGGATACTTTCGTCCCTGCGATTTTATAAACGATGAGACAAATACCCTTATAGGCAATCCCGTTACGGGTAAGCCGTCGTTTGCCTTTATATATGCGTATAAGGCGGACAATGCCGCAATAACCGGAGGCGGAAAAATCGACGCAAACGGTCACAGCTTTGTAAAGAGAAAAGACAAATACTATGTCACCGGCGACTTTTATCCGCGTCCCACGGTTATGTATTTTGAGGCTTGCAACCATATTGTGTTTGAGGATTTCACTGTGGTCGATGCACCGTTTTGGACGCTTCATCCGGCAGGCTGCGACGATGTTTTAATATCAAAAATTCACATATTAAACGACCTCGACGTTGCAAATTCGGACGGCATAGATCCCGACCACTGCAGCAACGTGCGTATTTGCGACTGCCACGTAGAGTGCGCCGACGACTGCATCTGCCTTAAAACTTCAAAAGGCAATTCCGAATACGGACCGTGCGAAAACATACTGATAACGGGCTGCACGCTGATTTCAACCTCGGCGGCGATAAAAATAGGCACGGAGGGCGTCGGCGATTTCAGAAACATAATAGTTTCAAACTGTGTCATTTCGCGCAGCAACCGCGGTCTTTCAATTCAGATACGCGACGGCGGCAATGTCGAAAATGTCAAATATTCCGACATTATAATAGGTACGCGCCGCTTTTGCCCCGATTGGTGGGGGACTGCCGAGCCGATAGTCATAACCGCGTTTGACCGCGACGAAAACACAAGGGCAGGCCATATCAAAAACATATCTTACCGCAACATAACCTGCGTCGGCGAAAACGGAGTTATGATATGCGGCACGGCGGAAAACAAAATTGAAAATGTAGTTTTCTCGGACGTTGACGTAACTCTCTCAAAAACGTCAAAGTGGGACTGCGGTCTTTACGATATGCGCCCGGGGCTTAATAAAGAGGTCGAAAAGCATAAAAATGCCGGCTTTTATCTTCGCTTTGCCGATAATGTTACGCTTCGCAACACAAGCGTGAAGTGGGGAAATGTCTGCCCCGAATATTCGGCTGCTCTCGAAGAGGAGAGCTGTGTAGGCACCGTACTTGAAAATTTCACGGGTGATAACGCCTGAAGGCTTTGAGAATGCGGCTGCTCGTTCGAGCGTGAAATTTCCTTTCAAACGGCTTCTTGTATGTACGTTTATACGCATTTTGCTTAAAAATATTTGACACAGCGCGTATAAAATGGTATAATTCAACAATGGAGTTAAGCTCTCGCCTGCTTCGGCAAGCGAGAATAGAAAGGGAGTATACTGTAATGAAAAAGGCGTTAAATAAAAAAGTGCTTTCCGTACTGATTGCGGCTGTTATTTTACTTGTTACCGCATTTCCCGTGCTTGCGGCGGATCCGTTTAAGCTCACTTCTTCGGCTGAAGCAAAGGATTCGGTCGTCACCGTAAAAATTTACCTTCCGCAAAATACGGAACTCGGGACGCTTTCGTTTACACTTAAATACGATACAAAATTGCTCACGTATGTTTCGGCGGAGTATTCGAGCGGAGACGTCAGTGCCACAAATTCAAGCACGGCAGGCGAGGTTAAAATAAACGCCGTTTGGAAAAACACCGCGCCGCTCGGCGACGAGGTTGCCGCCATAACCTTTAAGGTGAACGACGGAGCGACCGGCAAAACCGACTTCCCGATAAATGTCGATTTCTCAACAGACGCCAATAATCAGCACATTGATTTGTCGGCCGTAAGCTCTTCGATTGACTTATCCGAAACAGCTTTGATGCCGGCGGCAACCGATGAAACCGTCTCATCGGAGGGCAAAACGGTAAAGGCCGGAAAAATTCCTAAGACCTCGGGTAAGTATGCTGCGATAGGTTCGGCGGCTGCTGTTTTGTGCGTTGCCGCGGCGGCTGTTGCGATTACGGTAAAACGCAAAAGAAAATAAAAAACAATGCTGAAAGCGGAGCTGTGGCAATGTGCTTACAGCTCCTTTTTGTGTGACTTGATATGTGTCCGAAAATACACTTAAAATTCCGCTTTTCGTTGACATAATGCACTGTGTAATATATAATATCTAATGTATGTTTAATAAGTTGCCCGTTTAGCATTTTTTATATTCGGGCACGTAATTTTTAAGGAGGAAACTCTAATGGTAAAAGCAATTGTCGGCGCCAACTGGGGCGACGAGGGCAAAGGTAAAATTACGGATATGTTTGCGAGTGAAGCAGACATAGTTGTTCGTTTTCAGGGCGGTGCAAATGCAGGGCACACCATTATAAACGAACACGGCAGATTTGCATTGCATCTTATGCCCAGCGGTGTTTGCTACGACAATGTTACCTGTGTCATCGGAAACGGCGTCGCTCTTGATATAAACAAGTTCTGCTCGGAACTTGAGGACGTGAAAAAGGCAGGCGTAAATCCGAAGCTTCTCGTGTCAGACCGTGCTCAGATACTTATGCCGTATCATATTCTTCTCGATACCTATGAAGAGGAGAGACTCGGCAAAAACGCGTTCGGCTCCACAAAGAGCGGTATCGCTCCGTTCTTCAGCGACAAGTACGCAAAAATAGGCATCCAGTGCAACGAGCTGTTTGACGATGAAGTGTTAAAGGCAAAGCTTCACAACATAGTGACTCTCAAAAATCTCATTCTTGAGCACGTTTATCATAAACCGCTGCTTGACGAGGACGAGCTTTACAACACCTGTATGGAATACAAGAAAAAGATAACTCCGTACATCTGCGATACGCATGCATTTATACGCGACGCCTTAAAGCAGGGCAAAAACATCCTCCTCGAGGGTCAGCTCGGCACGCTTAAGGATCCCGATTTCGGTATATATCCCATGGTTACGTCGTCCTCGACTTTGGCAGGCTACGGTTCTGTCGGCGCGGGAATTCCCCCGTATCTCATAAGTGAGGTTGTAGCCGTAACAAAGGCATATTCTTCAGCGGTAGGTGCAGGTGAATTTGTTTCGGAGATTCTTGATGAGGACGAGGCACAGGCTCTCAGAATTCACGGCGGCGATAAAGGCGAATTCGGTGCTACCACCGGTAGACCGAGAAGAGTCGGTTGGTTTGATTGCGTTGCGACACGTTACGGCGTTGAGTGCCAGGGCGCCACAAAGATTGCCATGACCGCTCTTGACTGTCTTTCGTATCTTGACGAAATCAAGGTTTGCACAGCTTACAAAATAGGTGATGACATCACAAAGGATTTCCCGAACACCTCGCTTCTTAAAAAGGCAAAGCCGGTATTTACCACATTAAAGGGTTGGCATTGCAATATAAAGGGCATTCGCAATTTCTCGGAGCTTCCGCGTGAGGCACAGGAATATGTCGAATTCATCGAAAAGGAACTCGGCCACAAGATAAATATGGTATCTAACGGACCTGAGAGAGAAGCTATAATTTACAGATAATTAAGAGGATATTATGGAGAAAATACTTGTACTCGATTTCGGCGGTCAGTATAATCAGCTGATTGCGCGGCGTGTACGCGACAACAATGTCTATGCGGAAATACTGCCGTATACCGCACCGCTCAGCGAAATCAAAGAGGGCAATTACAAAGGTATTATTTTTACCGGCGGACCTAACTCCGTGTTTGATATGAGTTCGCCGCACTACACAAAAGAGATTTTGGAGCTCGGAATACCCGTACTCGGCATATGCTACGGCTGTCAGCTTATTTCGTGGATGGTCGGCGGCAATGTTGAGACCGCGGAACAGTCCGAATACGGCAAAATCGACCTTACAGTTACAAAAAAACAGTCTGAAATTTTTGCCGACGTCGATGAAACGAGCGTAGTTTGGATGAGCCATACGGACAGAGTTAAAGTGATGCCGTCAGGTTTTGAAATAACCGCAAAAACGGAAGCCTGCCCGATAGCAGCTTATGAAAACGAAGAAAAGAAAATATACGGCGTGCAGTTCCACCCCGAGGTAACTCACACGCAGTTCGGATTTAAAATTCTTCACAATTTTCTGTATAATGTTTGCGGCTGTCACGGCGACTGGAAGATGGACAGCTTTATTGACGATACCGTAAAGAGCCTTCGCGAAAAAATCGGAGACAAAAAGGTTATTCTCGGCCTTTCGGGCGGTGTCGATTCCTCGGTCGCGGCGGGACTTCTCTCTCGCGCCGTCGGCAAACAGCTCACCTGCGTTTTTGTTGACCAGGGACTTATGCGTAAGAACGAGGGCGATTTCGTCGAAAAGACATTCACATCGCTGTTCGATATGAATTTCGTGCGCGTAAACTGTCAGGACCATTTTATAAATGCTCTTAAAGGAGTCTCCGACCCGGAGCAGAAGAGAAAAATCATAGGCACGGAATTTTACAAGGTGTTCTGGGATGAGATAAGAAAACAGGCCGAGAAGGGATTTTTTGCACAGGGCACCATATACCCCGACTGCATAGAGTCCGGCAAGGGCGACGCCGATAAAATCAAGACGCATCACAATAAGGTCAAAATGCCCGACGACGTTGAATTCATCGACGTTATTGAGCCTCTTTCAAGCCTGTTTAAGGATGAGGTCAGAGCGGTAGGCGAAAAGCTCGGAATTCCGCACGAGCTTGTCTGGCGTCAGCCGTTCCCGGGCCCCGGTCTCGGTGTCAGAATTATCGGCGAGATAACAAAGGAAAAGATTGAAGTTCTCCAAAATGCCGATTGGGTGCTGCGCGATGAAATGGCGAAGAACGGTTATGAAAAAAACCTCGCACAGTTCTTCTGTGTGCTTCCGGGAGTCAATACGGTAGGCGTTATGGGCGATCACCGCACATACGATAACCTTGTGGCAATCCGCGCAGTAACAACTGACGACTTTATGACAGCCGATTGGGCGAAGATACCGTACGATATTCTCGCCAAGGTTTCAAATCGTATCACAAACGAGGTAAAACACGTAAACCGCGTAGTTTACGATATAACCTCCAAACCCCCCGGCACCGTCGAGTGGGAATAATATCAGGAGTTGCGTAAACCCGCATAAACACTGGGCTTTAGGCTCTCAAATTCCCGATTTGATAGCAAAATGATAGCAAACCGTAAAACGCCATTATTCTAAGTGTTCTATCGGTTTGCAGGTATAATTATCTTAATACTATAAAAG
>UMDL01033955.1_pt1 | contig 37215 bp, 25 predicted proteins | sample 1964481 | NCBI WGS metagenome assembly UMDL01 (sample SAMEA4835993, study PRJEB28245) | human gut metagenome | biome: gut microbiome; material: fecal sample | place: Denmark | collected 2008 | reverse complement strand
TCGATAGCGCGGATTCTTTCGAATTGACCCCACACTGGGTCGGCCTTGTACGCCTCTATTGCCGCCCTCGGCACATAAAGTGTCGCGCGGTCGCACATCGTGGGATTGTAATCATCGCCGTGTGGGTCATCGGGATTGTCGTAGGGGTATAACGGGTCATCGTTAGCCTTTTCAATATCAAATGCACTTTTATGTACTTGGGGAGGACGCGTATATTCGCAGATTACTCTATTGATATTGTACGATATGGGGCAGAAAGCTTCGCCCAAATTAGGAGTTATAAACTCATCGGTTGCCTGTTTAATTATTAGCTCCACCAGCTTAGACGCAGCTAATGACCAATAACTGAATTGTACTGATCCGGGGATTGTGAGACTTTTGTTGCCACACCCGATAGAGTACGTGCGGAACGTATGCGCACCATCTTCTATTATGAGGTTGTCAGCATGTAGCCCGGCATCATATTCTACCTCCTTTACTGCAGACGGGATTGTTACGGTGGCTCCCGGTACAATATACTTCATTGCACCGATGTATTCTACCGTCTTTGGGATATTAATAGCTTTGATGGTGTTTCGACCCCCACTAAAATTCCCGTTGAATCCTAACACCTTCAGTCCTTCAGGTAATACTATCTCCAAGTCTTCACTTTCGTTCTCCGGATACACCGAAAGCCACATAAACCCGAATACGGGATACTCGGTGCCATTGATGATGACTCTTTCCGGAATGGTAATCTTACCCGAATACTTTACACTCTTGTCTAAGTTCGGTATCAGGATTGCTCCGGTATATTTATATATAGAGGAATTTTTATATTTCGGTAGGATATCATAGCTTTTGCCAAATTCATGAACTGCATACATATAATTGCCCACTGTGTACGTCGGGAGACCATAGAACATTTTGCCCTCCGTTGTTTCAGCATAGCCGAGTATGACTGATAGGAACAATGCCATTGTCATTACGGCTTTTAGTAGTTGCTTAATCATATCTCTATTGTTTTAGAAGTTTATATGTACTCTCGACCTTACCATCAATTAATAGCGATATAACGCACAAGCCGTTCGGCACATTATTAAGATACAGTGTGCGTTGGTTTGTACCCGGGCCAATAGCTGTAAGTGGCGTATGGCTTGTGTTATTGATGTCGGTGACGATGCGGTCAATGCGATTGAGGGTGAGCGAGACGGACATGCCGTCATCTGTCTTGGATATGTGGAAGTCGTAAGGTGCGGCGTCCGGGTCAGCATCCGGCAGGACAAAGCCAGTAGGCGGGGCGATTTGCGCATACGCACAGCACACGCCCAAAGCCACTGCTGTCAGCAGCGCTTTCAGTCTTCGGGTGGTTCTGTTCATAATCAGGTGTTTTTTTAAGGTCGGTATTCTTTCTCTCTCTATCCCCGGATGTCCAAGTGATTTCTAAGGGGCATTGGCGGGAGAGAGGATTTATTCACGGCAAATTTACACAACGATTTTCCGATATGCAAATTTTTGGCCAACAATTCTTCAAAATTAATAAATCAAATCGGATCAAGCTTACCGCTTGACTCTACACGACTTAGAAATCCTTATTAAATTGTTGCCATTCTCGCGGCAAAAAGCTACCTTTGTAGGGACGGGCGTCCGGTGTCGATTATGACGGAAGGCACACGAGCGCACGCCAAAGGCATGCGCCTACACTTCGACACTTCACGACTATGGACGACAAAAAACTCTTTCTGTTAGACGCTTACGCGCTGATATACCGCGCATATTACGCCCTCATCAACAGTCCGCGCACGACTTCGGACGGGCGCAACACCTCGGCAATATACGGCTTCTGCAACACTCTGAGCGAAATCCTCACCAAGCACAATCCGCCGTATATAGCCGTATGCTTTGACCCCCCGGGCGGCAAGACATTCCGCCACGAGGAATATCCGGAATACAAGGCCGGACGTGACAAACAGCCCGAAGACATCACGCTGAGCATCCCGGTAATCAAAGACATCATTCGTGCATGGGGCATCAAGGTAGTCGAAGTGGAGCGCTACGAGGCTGATGATGTCATCGGCACATTGGCCACAGCCGCCTCCAAGCAGGGTTTCACGACATACATGATGACCTTAGACAAGGATTACGGGCAATTGGTAAACGACAGCACATTGATGCTGCGACCGGCCACGCGCGGACAAGACCTCGAAATACGCGGTCCGCAAGAAATTTGCGCACGCTACGGCATATCCTCGCCAAGCCAGGTCATAGACCTGCTGGCCCTGGAAGGCGACGTATCGGACAACGTGCCGGGGTGTCCGGGCGTGGGCGAGAAGACCGCAGTCAAGCTCATCGCCCAATGGGGCAATATAGACAACATGCTGGAACACGCCGCCGAAATCAAGGGTGCCTTAGGCCGCAAAATTGCAGACAACGCCGAACAGATACGCTTTAGCCGCTATCTGGTGACCATCAAGACCGATGTTCCCATGGACGTTACCCCTGAGGGCTTACGCCGCACCAATCCGGATTATGCCGAGCTACGTCGCCTTTATTCGGACCTTGAATTCAAAACATTCCTTACGCGCCTCAAAGACGACAGAACGCCCGAAAAAGCGACCCCGACAACCGCCCCGGCACGGCAAGAAGACGGCATGGGCTCGCTCTTCGATTTTGCAGACAACGCTCCATCGGACGCCGTCTTAGATACTCCGGCCATAGACGCTGCCGGCATATCCATCTCCGATGACACCACAGTCATCGAGGCGTGGAACGCCGAACACGGCGCCGCAAATTACCCGCTCATTGCGCTGGCGCTCAACGTCGAAGGCGAGAGCGCAATGTCGGCACAACTGCTGGGCATAAGTCTTTCGGTCGGCAACGAATTTGCCGAATCGACATTGTACATCCCTGTCCGCGACACCATCAACCGGTCAGTGGCCGCAGCAGTGTCGCACATCATAGCACAAGACGGACGTGTCGTGCTCGGAGCAATGATTAAGCGCGACATCACAATACTGCGCCGCCACGGCATAGATATGCAGGACAATTACTACGACATTGCAATAGCGCACTACCTGCTACGCCCCGAGGGTTCGCAGATGCTGGCCGACATCGCAGCCGAAATGCTTCAAGTACACATACCCGACTGGGGCGTGCCGGTGCAGACATTACGCCGCGGCATCAAGGGCGATGAGGCACAGACAGCAGCACGCATGGCTTCAAGGACCGATGCCATACTGCGACTGTACAGCCCTCTACAACAAGCCATTGCCACCAACAGCCATCAACATCTACTCTCCGATATCGAGCTGCCGATGGTACGCGTCCTCGCAGACATGGAATACGCAGGCGTGCGCATAGACACCACATTGCTGCAAGGCATAGCCGTTGAGATGACATCGCGCATATCCGCCCTCGAAGAAGAAGTCTGGCAAATGGCCGGCACGCGCTTCAACACCGCTTCGCCGGCACAAGTGGGCGAAATGCTCTTCGGCAAAATGCAAATCGACCCCAAAGCCAAGCGCACCAAGACCGGAGCTTATTCCACCACCGAAGAAATTCTGGAAAAATATCGCGCACAGTGGCCGATAGTGGACGCAATACTGCGCATACGTGCGCTCAAGAAGTTGCAATCGACATACGTTGAGGCGCTGCCTAAGATGGTATCACCCATAGATGGAATGGTGCATACCACATTCAACCAGACCGCCACGGCCACAGGACGCCTTTCGTCCAACAACCCCAACCTGCAAAACATCCCCATTCGCACCGCCGAGGGACGCCGCATACGTGCCGCATTCACAGGTTCTTCCGAGGGCGATAGAATCATGTCCTGCGATTATTCGCAAATCGAATTGCGGCTTATGGCAGCGCTCAGCGGCGACAGCGTGATGCTCGAAGCCTTCCGCGAAGGCAAGGACATCCACCGCGCCACAGCCGCCAAAATCTTCCACGAGGACGAAGGCTCCGTCACCGACGACCAGCGCCGCAAGGCAAAGACCGCCAATTTCGGCATAATATACGGCATTAGCGCCTTCGGCCTGAGCGAACGCCTTGGCATACCGCGCGGCGAGGCCAAGGGACTGATAGACGGATACCTGCGCACCTATCCGGGTGTGGACGCCTTCATCAAACGCTCGATCGAGCAAGCGCGCGAACGCGGATATGTCGAGACTATATTCGGCCGGCGACGATACCTTCCGGACATCAATTCGCGGAGCGCCACCGTGCGAAATTTTGCCGAACGAAACGCCGTCAATGCCCCTCTGCAAGGATCGGCCGCCGACATCATCAAAATTGCAATGGTGGCCATACATCGCGAAATGAAAGCTCGCGGAATGCACTCTACCATGATTTTGCAAGTGCATGACGAATTGGTATTCAACGTTGTACCCGGCGAGGAAGAAGCCCTGCGCGCCTTAGTCACCGAAAAGATGTCGCAAGCGTGGCCGCAGTCGCCCGTGCCGTTAGACGTATCCACCGGCATCGCCTCCAACTGGCTGGACGCGCACTGACACCCCGGCGTGCACAACCTTTCAGATATGATAACAGTTGTGCAAAACTTTCATAAAAGTACGCGCACACACAGTGTGCACGGCGGCATTGCGCCGAAATTTTGCTACCTTTGCCAATAGCGACACCGCATACAGCGGTATTGCCACATGCAATGGACAACGCACAATTAACTATGGATCCGATAATGGTAGTGCTGACAGGACTGCTGCTCAGTGTCGCCGTAATCTTGGCGTACTTCCGCCGCAAGCCGGCGGCATTGTGCGCCTACATCGGCATGTGGACGTGTCGCATCGGCCTATCAGCCGTATGGAGCATCGGCGATATGGTGCTGTGGGGCCTTGTAGCCCTGATAGCCACCATACTTGCATACTCGGACCGGCGCGACAGCGAGGACTGCGACAGCGCTCGGCCCTTCGTGGTCACCGGGACACTCACCGGCGCCATCGTCGGACTGATAGTCAACACCATGGCCGGGCTTATTCTGGGCGCCGCCGGCGGCGCTGTATTCGGGATGCTGGCTTTCTCGCGCATCAATGCACATGCCCGGCAGCGCTGCACGTTCCCGACACGCCCGTTTTGGATTACGCTGTTGCGTACCGGCGCCGCCGCCATCGTCACCATGACTATTGTCGGCATGGCTTTGGCCCGCCTGCTGACACTCACCACCCTACGACCTCTCTGATATGAATCGAATACTGACACTTCTCACTATATTTACGGCCACGCTGATTGCCGGCTTCGGGTCCTACGCCCAAAGGCCGCGTCTGACACACTCACACCCGGATATGGCCAAAATCAAAGAAGCCTCCACAGACCCGACTTCGCAATTCTATTTTCCTCGGCTTATGGACAAGTTCTTCGAAAACGACACATCGATGACCGCCGAACAATACCGATACTTCTACTACGGCGCCATATTCCAGGAAGACTACGATCCGTATCGTCCATCGCCTTTCGAGAACGAAGTCAAGCAATTGGGGCCCGTATACCTCAAGCGCGACCATTTATCAAAAGGCGAGTGCAAGCGCATAATAAGCGTTGCCGAAAAAGTCCTCGGCGACAACCCTCTGGACCTTAGACAACTCAACTACATGGTATACGCCTACAAAAGCCTCGGAAAAGTCAACATAGCCAACATCTGGGCCTCCAAACTCAACAATCTGCTACTGACCATAGCATCCTCGGGCACAGGAAACGACCCCGAGAACGCATGGGTAGTAACCTATCAGGCACACGAATACGACTTCTTCAACCTCTCCGGATCGCAAGTCACTGTCACCGGCTCGGAATTCGTTGAACCTTACTACGAAAAGGTCACAATCAAGGTAGGCAAAAAAGACCCCAAGGAAAGCGACCATTACTTCAACCTACACCACATGCTCGAGCAATACTACCTCAAGCATCCTGAAGAACTCGAACGGCAATAGCCACGCATGACAATGAATATCCGCAAAGCACTCCTCTCCGCGACATGCGCCCTATGCGCATGTGTCATCGCCTTGGCCGGCGAGACAGATGCACTGCGTACCAAGGCCGCACGATATGTTGCACAAGGCGAATGGCTCAACGCCAGCGCAATATACTGGCTGATATTAGACCGGACACCCGATGACACAAACATATACGCCGATGCCATGGTCTGCAATACTTTGGCAGGCGACACAACAGCCGCCATATCGTTGACACACAACGCTATGGACAACTTGGTGAATGCCGATACACTATTTTCGCGCATACGCACGCGCGCCTTCGCACTGGGCCACCCGGGCATATACCAAGACCTGCTGGTACGCGCACGCGACAACTTCCCATGGATGACACGTATGGTGGATCGCAGCCTCCTCGAATACTATGACTATCGCAACAACGGACCGCAGATGATGGCTTACGCCGACAAGATGCTGCAAGGCTTTCCGGAAAACGTGACATATCTACGCGTCAAGGCGCGAGGAACTTTGCTCTGCGGCGATGGTGACGAAGCCGCCGAAATATGGCGACACATCCTTGACCTTGCCCCTGATAACTATGACACCCTGGTAGATTTGGCAGCATATCTCGTCACTTGCGGCAAACGCGATGCTGCCACGCCATACATCCGGCGAGCAATAGCGATACGCCCCACGCCCTACCTTCAATCGCTGCTCGACAAGCACTGACACAGCAAAAAAAACGACCATTGGCATCCTTTTTGCCCGTATATTTGACATACTTAGCAGAACACGCATATTATTCACTTTTCACACATACAGCTATGATTAACAGCAAAGTTGAAGATGCCATCAACTTCCAAATCAACAAGGAATTGTGGTCGGCATATCTGTATCTGGCCATGGCCATGAACTTTGAGCACGCCGGACTGCCCGGCATCGCCAACTGGTTCCGCGTTCAGACCAAAGAAGAACAAGCTCACGCCGAAATATTCATCAATTACCTCATCTCGCGAGGCGGACGCGTACGTCTCCAGCCTATCGAAGCCGTTCCGGATAGCTGGGACACACCTTTGGCTGCTTTCGAGCACACTTTGGAGCATGAACAGAAAGTCACCTCGCTCATCAACAATCTGTACGCACTGGCCGAATCCGAACACGACTATGCCACACGCGGCAAACTTGACTGGTTTGTTTCCGAGCAAGTCGAAGAAGAAGACAACGCACGCCAACTCATCGACCGTTTACGCCTGATAGGCAACGATGGTATGGCGCTTTATACCCTCGACCAGGAACTGGCCGCACGCGTATACGTTGTGCCCGCACCTCTGGCCGCCGCAAACAACTGACAAAACAAACTGATAAGCCGTACCCACGGCCTCGCCATGGCACGGCAAAGCCCGTCACAACCAAGCCAAAGCAAAAAAAGTCCGAGTTCATCGGACTTTTTTTGGCATATAGGCCTAAAATCGACTTTTGCAATCCGGGAAATCGAAGGCGGAACACCATACAAGGAAAGGCATCCACTCTGAAGGTGTCAACGGGCATTGTACCCGCAACAACACAACCCATTAATTTGATAATCATCATAATATCCCGATACTGTGCGGCGCAATGTACTGCACTCCTACCACGTCTACATTCTTGATACAGACCCACCATTAATGTGATAAAATCGTCAAGTTCTCTTTGGCACAGCGGCCGAAATCGCTTAGACAATATTTTTTTACAAGTAATTGTCAACATATGAATATTAATAACTAACTTTGCACTACAATCAGCAACCTACATTACAGTTGCAATAGCAAAATGACAATATAACATTATTTAAAGCGTTCTATGAAACAACTTCTACTTACCATTGTGTCAGCCATATTGGCTACTACAGGTGCAATCGCACAAGGCACGATGACATTCACGACGGCCGCCCCCAAGGGAACCGAGGTTCGAATTCTCGCCAACGTCGTGTCTGCCACGCAACCGCTGACCATTGACTTCGGCAATGGCGTGCAGCAGAAATTCACAATCGACCCGGACCAAGCTGCATGGCAGCGCTGGATTAGAGGAACTATCGAGGGCACCACCATCACCGTGTCCGGACAGATAACCGAATTTCAGCTCCAAAATGCGCAACTGACATCCGCCGCCATCGACGGAATGTCAAAACTCACAAAACTCGACTTGAGCAAAAACTCCATCACATCCTTTGAGTTGCTCTCGCAGACTCCTCTGACAAGCCTTAACTTGTCATACAACAACATCCAGAATTCGCCGTCGAACAACCCCACACTCACGCTCGAGAATTGCGGCAAGACACTGGAATGGCTTACGCTCAACAACAACACGGGGCTGCAGTGTCTCGACGTTCAGTATCAAAAAGTGCTGAAATACCTGACACTCAACGATTGCCCGGATCTTGCCTCGATATTCATCTGCTTGCCCGAAAGCTCACAGAACACGCTGACGAGCATAAACCTGAGCAACTGCAGCTTGAACAACTTTTATCCTGTGTCGCTGCCCTCACTGCACACGCTCATTCTCAGCAACAACCGCCTGATGACTACAGGCACTGACAACCCCTTCGTTCTCGGAGACTACCCCGAACTGACATCGCTCGCTTTGAGCAATAACAAGAGCGTAGACGCGCTGGACGTAACCAAATGCACCAAGCTCGAAGAACTCTTCATAAACGGATGCAACTTCGAGCTAATCGACATCTCACAAGCACCGGCTCTGCGCATTCTCAATGTCGCTGACAACAAAATCCACAGCCTCGACCTGGGCAACAACACCGCCATAAGCACACTCAACATATCCGGCAACCCCATAACTACGCTTGATGTTTCCAAACTTCCGAGCATCACATCTCTCAACATCAGCAATACGCAGATTTCGCGCGTTGACCTTATGGAGGCCTATTTTCTCAAATCCTTCTACGCATCAAACACGTTGCTTGAGTTTGTTGACTTCAACGGTCTGCAAGCAAACCGCGTTGACCGCATTGACTTGCGCAACTGTCCTAACTTTACCCCCGAGTCAATGACCTACACCCTGCATACCGTCCCGGTAGCAAAATCAAGCTACAGAACAGAGCCGAACCTGCTCATCGCAGGCTCAAACGGCGAGCATGCCGACACAAGCTACCCGACAAGCTCGGATTTCCAATGGATATGTGACGTTCAGGGTGACGGCACCGCGACAAACTCCCCGGTGGAAGTCACCCTCGACGGCGCCACTGATACCGGCGAAAACAAGACCGGTAAACTCGACAACCTCTACTCGCACTTCGGCATGGGTCTGGATTATGACCTCGACGTGATGCAAACCGACGGCGGCAAATTCATACTCTGCCAGTGGCAACCTCTGTACTTTCAGACAGTGAAAAGCGTCCATGATACCGCGCTCAAGGGCGTGCCAATGTACGTTTATTCATACCCCGAAAAAGGCAAACGCTTCAAGAGTGTAACCGTAAACGGCAAGGAAATATTCAGCCCGTGGTTTATCGTGTCCGAACCCTCAACCATCAAGGTAAACTTCATATCCGAAATGGCATCGGTGTCGTTTGACGTCAAGCAAGGACAGCAAATGTCTCTCCTTGTAAACACCGTGAAAGCAGGCAGCTCCGTATGGATAGACTGGGGCACGGGAACTCGCACCGAGTATACCAACCAAAACGCATACATCTCCGGCAGCGACCGACTCAAAGGCACGCGCATCGACGGCTCTGCCGCGGGCACACGTGTTACCGTATACGGCGACCTCTCAGGCGTGGATGTGTCCGGCTTCGGCGAGTACGGCACAGCAATGGGCCTTTGGGACAACCAAATTCAGGCAATGGACCTCTCCAACGCCCCCGACCTGAAATACTTCAACGGATACTGGAATCCCATCAAGTCTATCGACCTGTCGCATAACACCGCTCTCGAAGTTCTCAACCTCAGCTACACCGGCCTTAAGACTATTGACCTCTCTAACAATCCGAACATTATCATGCTTGAGGCATATTCGGATTCGTTCGGTGATGAGGAGGAAGGCATAGCCTTGCTTGATGCCATCAACGTCTCAAACATGCCATACCTTCAGTATCTCGATGTGAAGGGCAACAACATCTCCTCTCTTGACGTGACCGGCAACAAATACCTCAAATGGTTTTACGCACAGAACAACAAAATTGCGTCAATAGACCTGTCCAAGAACACCGAACTCGTTGATTTAAACCTGTCAACCAACCAAATCCCGAGCATTGACTTGTCAAACAACACCGCCCTTATGGAACTGGCCATTGGCAGCAACCTCCTTACCGGTCTTGACCTCTCCCGGAACACGGAACTTACAGACCTCAATGTTTCCGGCAACGACATCCACGCTCTTGATCTGAGCAAGAACACCAAGCTGCAGTTCATCTACATAAACGGCAACGGCATGACCGCGCCCGAACTCAACGAGTTCTACTATACGCTGCCACAACGCATCGACAATGGCGATGACGAGGACAACCAGCCCGGGATGAGCTACAATCTTGCTATCATTCAAGGAGGCGACAAAAAGCTGAATGAAGGCACTCGTGCAGACTCAAGCATCGCTATTGACCGCGGATGGACTCCGAGCCACAAAGGCACCAATGGCGGATGCGAATGGGCATACCTTGACATCATAAGCCCAATCCACGGCACCATCAAGGTGGTTGACGCAGAGGGCAACGAATACGCCAACGGCTCAAAGGTAACTAAATACCTCCCGTTAACTATCATCGCAACCCCTGACGACGGCTACTCATTCAACACATACTCGCTCAACGACGAGGAGGCTGTTAAAAGCAACAAATTTGAGATGCCCGGCATATACACCAAGCTTCAAGTCAACTTCGCCAAGGGCGGCGGTGTTGACGATGTAGCAACCGATGACATGACAATCACCGCAGTGCGCGGCGGCATCCACATTTGCGCAGACTCCGCAGTGGCCACTGTATACACCACCAACGGCATCATTGCTGCCGGCGACGTGACCATAGAGGGCGACCGTATGATTGAGCTCCGACCCGGATGCTACATTGTCCGCCTCAACTCAGACAAGGCAGTACGCTCCGCAAAGGTAATCGTAAAATAACCCATCTGTAACTAATATGACGCAGCCCGGTATCTCGGCAACGTCCGAAACCGGGCTGCTACTTTATAATACAACTGATAACAATATAACTCAAAACAGTATGAAAAAACTTTATGCAACATTGCTTGCCGTCCTCCTCGCCCTGCCGATGACGGGACTAAGCAAGACGGTACCGTACAGTAGTGACATCGGCGTAAACAGCGCCATTGACCCCGAATGGACCGCTGTAAACAACGGCCTCAGAGGATCCAAAGGCTTCTCATGGGACTACCAGACTTCAGACTTCTCCACCCCGGGAACACAAGGCGGCGTATACCACGCATACGACAGCGACCACGCAGCAAACTGCTGGGTGATGTCGCCTATGATAACCCTTACCGCCGGCACGGAATACACCGTCAAGCTGTGGACAAAGACGCGCGGCACCGATTCTGAGAAATTCGAAGTACGCATGGCTACCGAGCGCACCTCTGCAGCCATGACCGCCGGCACGCAATTGATACGCAATGAGGCATATCAGCACTCATCGGACTTCGAGCTGCAACAGACAACTGTTACAGTTACCACTACCGGCGACTACTCCTTCGGCATACACTGCTTCAGTGATGCCAACTCATATGACTTCTACGTCACAGGGTTTTCCATAACCGACGGTGGCGGCGACCAACCTGACCCGGGCCCATCACCTGTCACAGCTAAGGCCCTCCCGTATGTGGACGATTTCAGCAGTTCCACCACTTTCGCCGCTGACTGGAAATCTGTTTCCGGACCCGAGGCGTCCACAACTGCTCCTTGGAAATACAACTCATATTCAAAATTCGCAGAGTTCGATTCCGCCTACGGCAGCAAGGAGGACAACTGGCTTGTGTCTCCGGCCATCAACTTCGATTCCGCCGGCGATTACATACTTAAGGTCACCTGCACCATCTACGGCGACCTCGGCTTTGCCCTCGGTACTTCCGATACCGATATGAGTGGCTACACTGAGCTGGCTTCGTATGACAACCTCAGCGAATACGACAAGGAGTGCGAAGTACCCTTCACAGTCACCACACCCGGCGAATACCATATCGCATTCCACGCAAAAGCTGAAAGCGGCACATATATGGGCTATCGCATCAACTACGTCAAGGTAATGAAGAACCTCCTTGTGCCGGCACTTGTAACCGACCTGACAGCCGTACCGCAAGGCGATGAACTTAAGGTGAACCTCACATGGACCAACCCCTCCGTAGATCAAAACGGCAAAGCACTGACAGAACCGCTGACTATCAAGTTGTTCCGCAACGGCGAGTTGTTCCGCGAAATCAGCAATTGCGAAGCCGGCACACCGCTGGGCATCACCGATCGACTCGCAGCTGCCGGCGTATACTCATACTATGTAGTGGCATATAATGCCAACGGCTGCATAGACAAGGAACCCATCACAGTCAGTGCCGGATATGTGGGACACCCAACCGCAGCTATACCCTACGCATTTGATGCATCAAAAACCGATGACAACGAGACAGGCAAGTTCACCATACTCGATGGTAATGCCGATGGCAACACTTGGGTGTTCGATTCGGCAAGCTGGAGCAAGTCATTTATGTCAAAAATGCCAACCGGAAAGGAAGCCGATGAATACCTCGCATCGCCCTACCTGCAGCTCTCTCCGGGCTACTACCGCATGAAAGTTAGCATCAACGCCCGTTACAACAACTATGAGATTGGTTACGCTACTGATCGTCACAATCTCGCATCATCATTCGTCAAGCTCGATGAGGAAAGCAACGTGCAGGGCCACGGATACCGGACACGCGAAGTCGTGATATCCGTTGACACTGAAGGCGAATACGTGCTCGTCGTGCACCACATCGGCAAAACTTCAAGCTCTGCATACTCAGACATAAAGGTTCAGTCCCTCGAACTTGCTACGCAGGCAATTCTGCCGCAGCATATCACAGGGCTAAGAGCATCTGTACTCGAGAATAAGTCTGTTTCCTTGGAATGGGAAAATCCGACACTCGACATCGCAGGCAAAGATCTTGACAGCCACGAGCAACTCGGCTACACCATATACTGTGACGAAACGGCCATCCATACAGAGGAAGTATCTGCTCTCCACACCCCCGGCAGCAAAGAAACATACGTTGTGAATGACCTTACACCGGGTGTGCACAAGTTATCCGTATTGGTACGCAACGCCAACGGCGAGGCCGAGGGCGATGCTCCATTCGACTATGCATACAACGGCGACTTCACTGAAATACCCTACGCGACCACCGACTTCCCTGACTGGCAGGTAGTGTCAAAGGCATCGACATATAACACCTGGAAACAAGACGAGGGGACCTCGCTCTATTCCTGGAGCAAGTACTACAGCACCCCCGATGTAACGTACCTCACTTCTCCCTACTTCAAGCTCGTAGCCGGCCGCATATACAAAGTCAAAGTGACAGCTACAGCCGATGACAGAGACATAGATTGGGGTCTCTGCACAGCAAAGGCAGCCAACACCATGGCAATGCACAGCATCCTCTCTAACACCACTCCAGCCGGCACTACACAGGAATATTCCTTCACTATCAAGGTCGAGAACGCAACATCTTATTCTGCAGGCGATGGTGACGAGGAAGAGTCAGTCTACTCCATAGACCCCGCAAACAGCGTGTTCAGTATCGTTCCGAAGACGCTGGGTAAGGTAACCATCAACGCCTTCAGCCTCGAATTAGACACTAATAGTGCAGTTGACATCGTCTATACACAAGGCGGCATGTCATACCACGATGGAATGCTTCATTTCACAGGACAGGCAACGGATCTCACAATATGCGACCTGACAGGTCGTGTTCTCCTCTCCATGCCCGTATGCACAGAATACGTACCTATCACAGGCAAGGGCATGATGATAGCAACCGCAAGCATCGACGGCAAGGTCGTGACGCTTAAAGTAATACGATAGTTTATCCTTAAAGTAAAAGAACTGCGAGGGCGCATTTGCAACAGAATGCGCCCTCCTATTTTTACTCCTCATAAACAACTGATAGGCAACATCCGTTACAGTTGCAACGCAATATTATATAACAGAAAAAGAGCCCGGCACTGCGTTGAGCTCTTTTCTTTTTTTACTACCCCTATGGTGGGTATACGATGCCATTATACCGGAAAATAAGCTGTAAATAATCGGTTATAAGCCAAATGAACTTTCATTCCGGACAAACAAGCCATTCGAGATGTGTCAGCGTGTCGACACAGCGTGGAACTTGGCGCGATATTCCGAAGGTGTCATGCCGGTTTGCTTCTTGAACTCGGCGTAGAAGTTGCTGGCATTGGCAAATCCGGTGACGTTGGGCAATGAAGATATAGAGACTTCCGAATCGGACTCGATGCGAGCGCGGGCATAATCTATGCGTTTGGTGTTACGCCATGTGCGGAACTGCATATGAAGCTCCTCGGCAAAGTATGCGCTCAACTGACGACGCGTCACTCCCATATAGCCGGCGATATCATCCATAGGTATATCCGAACAGAGGTACAATCCGGCCTTGGTCCATTGAGTCAAACGTTTTTCAATAAGTGTATGTACCTCGGGCAGGCTCGTCGGCGCAGATTCGCCGACATGTGTGCCGACAGCTGACGAACCATCTTCGACTATGGTCAAGGCGTTTGCTGCGGCCATGGGCACATCCCACACTTCTCCCGACCCGGAGACATCCGCAACACGGACGATGAATGCTCCGCGAGTGCGGTAATTGATTACACAAATACCAATGTATATGTAATATATTGTATATGCCACCATAAAGCAATCAAAATACTTCAACGACATGGGCACGGACGCAAACACAAGAGCGCCAATGCCTACGGCCAAGGCTCCGAGGAAGCACCTTCGTATCCAGCGCACCCGATAACTAATATCGTCTTCGTACTCATTGTCGATATGTTGCTTGCCGGCGCGATACTCGCGCGCAAAGAGCATACAGTATTCGACCATCTGGCCGGCAAAGGCTCCAGACCAAACCCATCGCCAAGCATCATAATCCTCCGGCGAAAACACAGACAGGGCTACGGCAACGCCGCCTACGATGGCACAAACCAGCAACATAACAATGATGTGCATACGGCCCCGAAATTCGGGATGCACCATCCATATACAAATGTACGTGAATATCGTAGCTTGAATCATCCCCACAAAGAACGTGGATGACGATACAAGCTCCCAACCTACATTTTGACGGCCGAGGATAATACCGAGTATTCCGGTGATGGCGATAACAGCCGAAGCCAGAGCCAGATACCTGCGTGCACGATGCAACTGATACCACCGACTACCGCTTTCGATGTGCAATAAGGACAACACGACCACCAGTAACATTATGGCAACTGCTGTGACTATGGTGACTATGTCGTGTGTCTGAAGTAGCATATTTCTAATTATTTAGGACCTTGTAGTTGTATCCAACAGATATTATGGCTGATGTATCGGCGTGCCGGGCAACCGGCCTTTCCTGATGACCGAATCGTAACGCTTGTAATATCGAAGCTTTCACAACCCGGAGGCGATTATGCTCAAAAAAACCCCACAGGAGAGTATCTCTTGCAGGGTTTAAAAAATGGCGGAGAGGACGAGATTCGAACTCGTGGTAGGATAACTCCTACGTCAGTTTAGCAAACTGGTGGTTTCAGCCACTCACCCACCTCTCCGTGGTGGAAGGTTTCAGCCTCATATGCACGCTTAGCCGTCATATCTTGGAGACGGCCGCCCTCCTTTGCGACTGCAAAGTTAGCAATTTATTTTTTTCTCCGCAAAACTTTTCGCCGAAATTAAAAAGACAAATGCGAAAAAACGACAAAAGCGCCTCGTTTCGCGTTTTTTTCGAGCCTCAACCCTTTGTTTTTTAGGGTCGCGTCTGGCCGTGGCCATCGATATACCATCTGTAGGTAGTAATCTCGCGCAGGCCCATAGGACCGCGAGGTCCCAATTTTTGGGTTGATATGCCGATTTCGGCACCGAGACCGAATTGTGCTCCGTCGGTGAAGGATGTGGGAGCATTGACATATACGCAGGCGGCATCCACGTTGCGACGAAATATCTCGGCCGCTTCGGCATCCTCCGTGACTATGGCCTCGGAATGTCCGCTGCCGTGGGCTGCGATATGAGCAAGTGCTCGTTCGAGGCTGTCAACTGTCCGTAGCCCCATTTTGTAGTCCATCCATTCGGTATCCCATACGGAGGCGCTGTCATCGTCGTCGGCGTGAGCAAGCAGCGAAACAGGGTATCCTCCTTCGAGCAGTGCCCCATAGGCCGGAGTATCGGCATATATGGTCACGGATTTGTCGGCCAAAGGCGCACATATCTGCGCAATGTCACCCAAGCGCGATGCGTGCACTATGGTGGTATCGAGCGCATTGCAGACGCTGACTCGGCGGGTTTTGGCATTGACGACTATGGCGGAGGCCACCGCGGTATCGGCAGCGGCATCTATGTATACATGCACCACACCGGCGCCGGTTTCGATGACGGGAACCTTGGCGTTTTGGCGCACTGTGTCGATAAGTCGGCGACCGCCACGCGGAATACACAAGTCTACGAGGCCGCGAGCTTCAAGAAGTCGGCGAGTAGCCTCATGTGTCGGCTCGGGCATGGCCACAACGGCAGTATCTATACCATGACAGCGCAGCACATCGTGAATGACGGACACGGCAGCGACATTGGTATTTGCGGCATCCCTTCCACCCTTGAGTACACATGCGTTGCCGCTCTTGAAGCACAAGCCGAATACATCAAAAGTGACGTTGGGGCGAGCCTCATAGATGACCGCAATGACGCCGAATGGCACGCTGACACGGCGAATGTATAGGCCGTTGGGAAGGGTGTTGGCGTCCGTGACTATTCCCAGCGGTGAAGGCAGCGAGGACACGTGGCGCATATCGGACGCTATATCCCGAAGGCGTGCGCGATCAAGGCGCAGACGATCATATAGCGGTGAGACGGGATCCATGGCTGCAAGGTCGCGACAGTTAGCTTCAAGGATGACACCGGCGTGAGACTCGATGGCATCAGCCACGTCGTTGAGCACCTGCGTGCGGCTACATTCGTCCATAGCGACCAAGGCCGGTGCGGCAGCATGCGCGCGTTGCAATAGTGTGTCTATATCTGTGTATTGCATTTTTACTCGATAAAAAGGTAATCATAATGTATGAGCGGACGCTCGCCGTGATGTCCGAGGGCAGCGCGTGCGGTGTCGGCATCGCAGGCGGCGCGCCCTACGGCTATGCGGCGGCCGTCCGGATTGATGACAGCGACAATGTCGCCCTCATCGAAAGACCCGTCTATGGCCGTGGCGCCCACGGGCAGCAGACTGACGGCGCGGTCGCTGAGCAGTATCTCTGCAGCCTTGGCATTGACGTGTATGGCCCCCTTGGCAAAGGCAGTACTGCGTGCCAGCCACCGGCGCACGGGGCTGATGTCGGCATCGGCAGCCACAAAATGCGTGCAGGGGGTGTCCGGTGCATCCATATCACCCAAAACCACAGCACGCAGTATATCCGGTCGTACACCATTGGCAATGACCACATCAACGCCTTCGGCGGCAAGACGCCGGGCTACACCGTACTTGGTCCCCATACCACCGCGGCCGAAGCCACTCTTGCGCGTCACAATAACGCCGGACAGGTCATCACCGGGCATCACACGCCGTATCAGTGCCGAAGAAGGCTCTGCCGGGTCACCGGTGAATATTCCGTCAACGTTGGATAATATGATGAGTAGCGAGGCATCAGTCATGGAGGCCACCAAACCGGCCAACTCATCATTGTCGGTAAACATCAGCTCGGTGAGCGAGGTTGTGTCATTCTCGTTGAGTATGGGCAAGACTCCGCTCTCGAGCAGGGCGTCTATGCAGGAGCGCTGGTTGAGGTAGGCGCGGCGGTTGGCAAAGTTGTCTTTCTGTGTCAGCACCTGTCCAACGGTAATGCCATATTCGGCAAACATATCGCTATAGATGTTCAGTAGTTTGATTTGCCCCACGGCGCTAAACACCTGACGACAGCCCACAGCATCGAGACTGCTTCCCGGAGTAACCATGGAGCGTCCGCAGGCCACGGCACCACTGGACACCAGAACAACCTGCTCGCCGTGCCCACGTATTTCGGCTACTTGGCCGACTATCTGCGCCATGTGCGCGATATCGGGGCGGCCGTCGGCACGGGTGAGCACATTACTGCCTATCTTGATAACTATGCGGCGCATATTGTTGGTGTGCATATCCGGCGGTTATTTGGGTGTCGAGGCAAGCAGTCCCGAGATTACGGCATGAGTAAATCCGGCAGCTTCCATGGCGTTAAGTCCGCGTATAGTCACTCCGCCGGGAGTAGTCACTTTGTCTATTTCGGCCTCGGCATGTGCGCCCGATTGCTCGGTCAGCAACGCGGCGGCACCGGCGATGGTGGCGGCCACGATGTCCTGAGCCTCGGCCGCGCGTATTCCCATTTGGACGCCACCTTCAACGGCAGCGCGTATGTAGCGCAGCGCATAAGCTATGCCGCAAGATGCCAAGGCCATGGCAGCCGGCAGATGTGCCTCGTCTATAGCCTTGACCGTTCCGAGTTTTTCAAATATTTCGGTGATTTGGGCCGGAATTTCCTTGCTTTTGGGCAGGGGCACGGCGAAGGTCATCGACCGACGCACATTCATGGCCGTATTGGGCATCACCAAAGCTCCATCGGCGTATTTACTATCTATCCACGCGTCTATTTCGGCACAAGTAACGGAAGCGGCTATGACCGCAAGCATGGTATGCGTTGTATCGGTGGATGTGGCTATCTGACGCAGCACATCGGGCAATATCCATGGTTTGACAGCCACGACTACAATATCAGCACCGCTTACCGCGGCACGATTGTCAGAAAACGTAGCGCACCCTGCATCCGCAAAGGGACGCAACTTGGCTGCCGTGGGATTGGATACGCGCAGGCTTTCGGGCGAGACGCCGGCGGCGAGAAGGCCGCGAGCTACAGCACCGCCCATGGCGCCTGCTCCTATGATTGCTATTGTCATTTTATGGTTGCATTAAATTGTATCACTGCGACTTACGCAAAAAAATCACTCACCATCAGGCATCTGATTCTCCGCTAAGTCATCATATTTCTGATAGAGGAAATCGTTGTAGGGGAAGCGACGGCGATGCACCTCAACGGCCTTATCGTAAATGCGGGACTTCAGCTCGGCTATATTAAGGTTTTTCTTGGCCGAGATGAAGACGCAGTCATCGCCCATACGAGCCATCCAAGACGTGCGCAACTGTTCCAGCGACATATTGCGCGTGGTGCGTTCGGTGAGGTCGTCTTCGTCTTTTGGTTGATAGGTGAAGGCATCTATCTTGTTGAACACTAATATCACCGGCGTGTCGGCATCCTTGCCTATAACTTCGCGCAAGGTCTGTTCGACCACCTGTATTTGTTCCTCGAAATTAGGGTGCGAAATGTCCACGACATGTACCAAGACATCGGCTTCGCGCACTTCGTCAAGCGTTGATTTGAAGGATTCTACAAGGTGCGTGGGCAGTTTGCGTATAAATCCTACGGTATCGGTGAGGAGTATAGGCAGGTTGTCGATGGCTATTTTGCGCACAGTGGTGTCGAGTGTCGCAAATAGCTTATTCTCAGCAAAGACATCACTCTTGCTCAACAGATTCATAATCGTGGACTTACCCACATTGGTATAACCCACCAGGGCAACGCGCGTCAACTTGCCGCGATTTTTGCGCTGCAACGCTTTTTGTCGGTCAATAGAGGCAAGTTCTTGCTTAAGGCGGGCAATTTTATCCAAGATGATGCGGCGGTCGGTTTCGATCTGTGTCTCACCTGGGCCGCGCATACCGATACCGCCGCGCTGGCGCTCGAGGTGCGTCCACAAACGCGTCAAGCGCGGAAGCATATATTGATATTGGGCCAGTTCGACTTGCGTCTTGGCATGCGCCGTTTGGGCACGCCGGGCAAAGATGTCAAGTATCAGCGATGTACGGTCCAATATCTTGACCTGCAACTCGCGTTCAATATTGGACACTTGCTTGGTGGACAGGTCGTCATCAAAGACTACAAGACCTATGTCGTTGGCCTCGACAAATTGCTTGATTTCGTCCAGCTTGCCCTTACCTACGAAGGTGCGCGGATTAGGGTACTCGCATTTCTGGATAAAAGTCTTGACGGTTACGGCTCCGGCAGTGTCGGCCAGGAAAGCCAATTCGTCGAGGTATTCGCGAGCCTTTTCCTCGGGTTGCTCGCGCGTGGCGAGTGCAACGAGCACGGCGCGTTCGTTGGTTTCTTGTGATATGACGAATTCTTTCATTAAATATGATTTAGATGAGGGAGGGGAATATAGTATGCTACGGCTTGGGCGGCCCTACTATGAGCGTGCCGTGCATACTGTCGCAGAAAAATTGCCGGGCAACGCGGCGCATATCGGCGGTGGTCAATGCGCAGTAACGTCGCAATTGCGCGTCCGGGGCTTCGCGGTGGTATACGGCCAAGGCGAGGGCTGCGGCACGACCCACATAATCGAGGCTGTCCAAGCGGAAGGCGGCACGTTGACGATTTTGGAGACGTTCCAACTCTTCATCGCCCACAGCATCCGAGCCGCACAACAGGTTGCATTCGCGAAGAAGCATCTCGATGGCACAACGACAAGTGTCATCATCGGCATATCCGGGGGCGGACAGTCGAGCCGAAACAGTCAACAGCCCGGGGCCTTCGCTTCCGGTAATACTGGCATCGACGCCACTGAAGGTACCATCACCGTCAATGATAAGACGGCGATATAGACGCGAGGCGGCGCCGGCAGCCAAGGCATCGGTGATGGCATCCGCAGCAGTGTAGTCTACAGTGCCATACGGGTCTGTGAGCCAAGCTATAGTAATGGCCGTAGCCGGTACCGAGGCATCATCGCACCGCACCCAAGGCGCAGTCGCCAATGCAGGCACCGCCATGGGCGGTGTCGCCACCGCATCGCGTCGCGGAATGCCTCCGAACCATTTGTCAGCCAAGGCAAAAGCCTCTTCGCTCCCGATGTTTCCGGTGACAGCAACCACGGCATTACCCGGGGTGTAGTGACTTCCGAACCACCGACGTGTATCCTCTCCGCTGATGGCAGCGATATGCGATGGATCTTTGCCGATTACAGGCCACGAATAGGTGTGTGTCGCCGGATACATCATCTTCGACAGCGCATGTCCGGTGACGCCGTAAGGGCGGTTGAGACATTGCTGCTTGAATTCCTCGATGACGACACTGCGTTGCACGCGCAGGCTTTCACTGTCGAAGGCCGGCGAGAGCATACGGTCGCTTTCGAGGTAGAACAGCGTCTCGGCATTATGCGCCGGCGCCATAGCGTAAAAATTGGTGAAGTCGTTGGAGGTCCATGCATTGGAACGCCCACCGGCAGCAGTGAGCGTGCCGTCATAGTCGGGAATATGCACTGACGGACCAAACATCAGATGCTCAAGCAAGTGCGCAATTCCGGTCTGCCCCGGATCTTCGTCGCGTCCGCCGACGCCATAAAGCACATCGAGGCACACCATAGCGGTGGCCTCGTCGCAGCTGTGTACTACGCGCAGCCCGTTGGCAAGGGTATGCACCGCCGCATCTTCGCTTATTGCAAAGTCTGCGGCGGTGTCTTGTCGCGTGTCAGGCGCGCCGATGTTTCGGTCGCAGCCCGGCGTCATTTCTTGTCGATGATGGACATCGATATTATGCGGATGTCCTTAACGGGACGATCGCCGGCATCGGTCTCGGCTTTTTCGATTTTTTCAACAACGTCCATACCGCTGACCACTTCGCCGAAGACGGTGTAATTGCGGTCCAGAAACGGAGTGCCGCCGATTTTTGCGTATGTGTCTATGATTTCCTTGGGTAGGCCGGCAGTGCTGTCATTGGCAAATTTGGCATTGACTTGTTCCACAAGTTCGTTTTGCAGCGCCATCAGACCTTGCTGATCACCGGACTGCTGCATGGCACGTATCTGCTGCATATGGGCCTGGGCCAGACGGTTAAATTCTTCCTGCATGGCGCCTTGACGAGCCATAGCCGTGAGTTCGGCTTCCGAGACTTTCTTGCCGGTGACGATATAGAATTGCGACCCGGAGGAGCGTTTCTCGGGGTTGACTTGGTCGCCCTGACGGGCAGCGGCCAGTGCACCGCGCTTATGGAAGTGTTTGGGATATGCTATTTCGGCCTCGATGGTGTAGTCGGGGCCGCCGGCGCCGAGCTGCTGCCCGGGCTTGGCTTCGCGGCTGTCGGGGTCACCGGCCTGGACCATAAATTCGTTGATGACGCGGTGGAACAATGTATTGTTGTAATAGCCTTCGCGCACCAACTTTAGGAAGTTGGCTTGGTGTTTGGGCGTATCGCCATAGACGCGGACGGTGATATCGCCCTCGGAGGTCTTAATGAGTACTGTTGTGTCAGGATTTGTCATTGTTGTCTGTGCTTTGACGGAGTCTGTGGCCGCGGCGTTAGCGTTGTCGGCACTCTTGCCGGCGCATGCCGTCAGTGCCGTTGCTATGGCCATGACGCCCAATATTTGCTTAATCATTGGTGTATAATTATATGTGTTGTCTTAAGTATGTACCGGCGCATTACATAGGACTGTCTGGAAACAGACGCTTGTACATACGGCGGAAGTTATTGTCCGTAGCTATAAGCTGTGGTGTCCTCTCGGCATAATCTTCGCCGTAAATGCTCGTCATCAGATCGCCCAAGTAGCGGCGCTCGCGGTCGCGATCTATGGTCAGCGCCACAAGGCGACGTACCGCTTCGGCGTAATGCTCGGCATCTATAGCGTGCAGAAATCGCGCCGCGCTGGCCATATATTGGCCGGTAAGATCCACTCGCTGCATATTGTCAATGATGGCCGGAATGTCATCATCACAGCGCCCGATGTTGTTGGCCAGGTATTCGTAATTGGCAAGGCCGTCGCAATCCGAGGCCAGTGCCTTTATATCGTCTTCGTTCATATCAGTGCAGATGTTTTACCGCAAAGTTAGTCATTATTTTCCTAATCCGCATCGTGCCAACGCACAATCCGCACTACTTACACAGACAACGATGGACAGAAACCAAAGTTGCAAAGTCAAATATTTACACACCAACACGCTGTATTTCAATCGCGTACCCTACTACTACACAGATACGGCAGGTAGCATACGGCAAGCAACAGCGCAACAATTGTCGATGATAATTCGAACCACGTAAAGTGCGGTACAAGCATCGTAAGTCCCCAAATTACACGGCCCGAAAAGACTATAACTATAGTCGACATAGCTGTGGTCTGCAACGGCAAACGAGGGATGGTCTTGAGCGCTGACATTCCGTAAAGAGCAACCACAAAAAAGGCCACGGCAATAATAATCGTAATGACATAAGGCAAATATGTCCCGTATTGCGCTATCCGATCCATAACGTCACTGATGCCGTAAATAGCGAAAATCTTATCCAACGCAGCCATGCACAGCAGGTGGCCGAGGCCGATAAGGAGATTGAGTACAACTCCGACTTTAATTAACGCTTTCATTGAACAAATTATTTGATATATGATGTTCTCGCTTTTGAGGCTGCAAATTTAGCACTTTATTTGCCTTGGTCGTATACTTCAAAGACTTTTGTTTCGACACATCCCGGGTGCACTCGATTTTACAGAAAAAATCGCTAAATTTGCACATCAACAGCACACAATATACCACGATGGACAATACAGCCGGCATACGCGCAAAAATCGAGCGCCTGCGCCTCGAACTCAACGAGCACAACCACAACTACTACGTACTCAACGCCCCAACAATTTCGGATCGCGAATTCGACGAAATGATGCACCGCCTCGAGAATCTCGAGCGACAATATCCGCAGTATGATGACCCGTTATCACCCACGCACCGCGTCGGCAGCGACCTTACTCGAGGATTTGCACAAGTCGCACATATCTACCCTATGCTGTCTCTGGCCAACACCTATTCGGTCGAGGAAGTCGACACTTGGGGCACGCGCATACGACGCGACCTCGCCGCCGAATCCAATGTCGCCATCGTAGGCGAAATGAAGTTTGACGGCACAGGCATATCGTTGATATACGAACACGGACGTCTGGTGCGTGCAGTCACTCGAGGCGACGGCGTGCGCGGAGATATCGTCACCGAAAACGTCAAGACCATACGCAGCATTCCGCTGACACTCCAAGGCTCGGACTGGCCCGAGATGTTCGAATTGCGCGGTGAGATTGTCCTGCCGTGGACGGCATTCGACCGCCTCAACGCCGAGCGCGAAGACGCCGGAGATCCGCTCTTCGCAAACCCGCGCAATGCTGCCGCCGGAACACTGAAGTTGCTCAACCCCGCGGAAGTGGCTCGTCGCGGCCTCGATGCATATTTCTATTACCTGCTGGGCGAAGACCTGCCCTGCGACAACCACTACGACAATATGCAGCGCGTGCGTCAATGGGGCTTCAAGGTAAGCGATGCTATGACATTGCTGCACAATATAGACGAGATTGACCGATACATAACCTACTGGGACACCGCACGCAAGCAGTTGCCCGTAGCTACGGACGGCCTGGTATTCAAAGTCAATTCGTTGCGACAGCAGCTCAACCTCGGGTTTACAGCCAAGTCGCCGCGCTGGGCCATAGCCTATAAATTCCAAGCCGAACGCGCCCTCACTCGTATGAACTTCGTATCCTTCGAAGTAGGGCGCATGGGTACCATCACCCCGGTGGCCAACCTCGACCCGGTGCTGCTGTCCGGCACCATCGTCAAGCGCGCCTCGCTGCACAACGCCGATGTAATGCGCAGCCTCGATATACACAACGGAGACATGGTATATGTCGAAAAAGGCGGCGAAATCATACCTAAAATTACCGGCGTGGACATATCACAGCGTCCCGCCGACAGCGCCCCCGTGGTCTTCGTAACCCATTGCCCCAAGTGCGGAACCCCACTGGTGCGCATCGAAGGCGAAGCCGCATGGGTATGCCCCAACAAATGGGCCTGCCCGCCGCAAATCGTCGGACGCATCGAGCACTTTGTAGGCCGCCACGCCATGAACATCGATGGCATAGGCGCCGAGACCGCCGAGCTGTTGTACAATATAGGCAAGGTAAAGACGCCCGCCGACCTATATGCTCTGCAAGTGAGCGACCTCGAGCACCTCGAAGGATTTGGCCGACGCAGTGCCGAGCGCGTCATCGACGGCATTGGCGCCAGCACCACCGTGCCTTTCGAACGCGTACTATTTGCCCTGTCCATACCCAATGTGGGCGAAACCACAGCCAAGAAAGTAGCCCGTACCGCCGAAAGCATCGACCGCCTAATGTCCATGACCCTGCCCGAACTGCAAGCCATCGAAGACGTGGGCGAAATCATAGCCCGAAGCATCATCGAATATTTCGCGCAGGACACCAATCGCGAAATGGTCGAACGGCTGCGCCAAGCCGGCGTGCAGATGGCCATTGCCACAGACACCGCGCCCGTCAGCAACGCCCTGGCCGGCAAGTCGATAGTCATCAGCGGTGTCTTCGCCCTACACAGCCGCGACGAGTACAAGCAGATAATCGAGCAGCACGGCGGCAAAAATGTCGGCTCAATCTCGCGCAAAACCGATTACGTCCTCGCCGGCGAGAATATGGGTCCCGCCAAGCTCGAAAAGGCACGCACCCTCGGCATCCCCATCATCGACGAAAACGCCTTCCTCGCCATGATCTCCCCCACCGACTGACCCCGACCAACATCCGCCCACTACCTGCAGACAAGAATCATCGACCGCCAACCGTGCACATCCGCCGCAGACCATCGCGCCGTATATATACAAACAGCGCATAACGCTCTATTTTTAACGAGCTATTGTCAATTAAACGCAATAACATCAATCCCTGACGTTTATCAACGATTAGCGTGCCATCCTGCGTTACAATAGCGGGGAATTTGGTCTTTAATTCCGACACAAATGCATCTTCAATATCATCATCTTCCACAACCTATTTATGCAAATGGGTCTTGTTCTACGCATCCTTTGTCAATAACCCAGAAGCCGGGCATTGCAGCCTTGAACTCGGGGTCGATATAGTGGCATTGCTCTTTGACGATGCCACGGCGACGGATTGCCGGTTGTAGGCAATACTGGTCGAATTCTTTGGGGTCAACTTTATCCACACTGGTCCAATGAGGAAAAAGCAGTTTCATATATCCAACGGTGATGCGTTTAACAGCATTAAAATCTCGGGTATCAGCATTATTGTCGTATCCAACCATTTGGTCGAACACTATTCCGTAGATGCTTTGTGTTCGCAGTGCGTGGAGTATTTCGGAGAAATATTCTACGTTTATAGTCCAGCCTTTGAAGATCATCCCTTTATGAATGCGAGGCAAGTGCCAGCCTTCAATAAAGCAATGGAAACGGTCAAGCAGCGCAGACTCTCTGAAATTCTGCGGAAGCGAGTCGAAGTAACGATAATTCACCGGACGCTTGTTGCCGTCGAGCGGTATGTTGCCCATCAACATTAGACCGCACTCTGAGGTAAACTCGTTGTTGTCAATGGTGGTTTTGCCAGACTCCAAGTAAGATTTAAGCGCAGCTTGAATCTCTGCAGGTTCCTGGAATACTATGGTTTGGATTTCATCGAAAGCGGTGAAATCGTGATTTTTCATTATACCATTTTGCTGCTTCTGCTTGTCGTAAAATAGTTTTGCGCGGGTTACCTTGCCCCCGCTGACGAGCCAACCGTACTTGGAAAGATTCCCAAATACATACGACTTACCGGTGCCTTTTGGAGCCAGCTCAATAACATTGAGCCGTGGCTCAACAAATATCAGCAATCGAGTGACAAACTCTAACTTCTCGGTTAGAGAAGAAAAGCCATTTGCGTCATATTCCATTGACGACAGCAGAAAGTCAATCCATTCTTTTGTGGTAAATGCTTCACGAGCATTTTTGAGGTAGTTAATATCGACCGACTTATAAGGCTTGAAAGGCTTGTAGTCAACCATCTCAACGTGGTTCTTTTTGCCATCGTCATCAGGCAAAAGAGCCAGTTTGATTATTCCCCATTTCTCGCCGTCCACAAGTTCGCCGGCATGTGCTTTGTAGACATATTCAGGTATTTGTCCCTCATTCTGTTTGATACCCATATCGGGGATGGAGAAACGACGAACACCCTTTACGAGGTCAATATATATAATAAAACGAGTGAGCAAGGTGAGCTCCTCACCACAATCGAGCTTGTCTTTAACTACCGATTGTTCAGTGGGAATTACCGCATCAAGAAAAATTGTAAGTTTTTCGCTATTGACGCTGCCGTCAGGGTTAATATATCTTTTGAGCAAAAAGTCCTTGACAAATGAAGGGAGATTTCTACCTGCAAAAAGGCTGCCCGTAAAAGTCGGGTCCTTATATATCGTCATCGCTGAAAATTGCTCGCGAATTTTATTTGATAATAATTCGTCCATAATAGATTATTTTTAGAATCCGTCAAAGAGGTCGTTTTCAGTTGCGCCTGTAGAAACCTTTATGCTAAAGGAATTCAGCGGTACCTCATTTATACATACGGTAACTTTAGTTGCCGTATCAACGAGGTTAAGGCATTCGCTTTCATATGTATTATTATCTTTACTTTTAAGGTGATATGTCACTCCATTATAAGCAAGAGTGGGTATATCAATGGAAGAAAGCCCCTTGATAATGAAACTAACGACCGGCATTGTGCCGTCAATTTCATCATTAACGATGCTTACCGAGTAAGCTGTTGCGTTCTTCTGAGAAGATACGATAATGACCGGTACAAGCACTTCCTCCGGTGTGCAACCACCATGTGCGCCGTGACCTTTATTCACTTTGTCAACGAGTGAATGATGGGTTAATGAACAAACCGTTTGCCCATCGTCGAGTTTGATATAATTGTTATCGTCAACGAGCGGTGAAGAATAAGTAGCAAGACGGCCTTCGTGGTCTGACTTAATACCGCCTATCTTCAAACCATCCACCAGCTGCGAAAGGTATGTGATACCATGGTCAGAAACAAAGGCAATTTTCTTGCCGTTGAATTGGTCGAGCACATTGCAAATAGTGTCTTCCACAATCTTCATTTCATCAATGATGTATTGAGGATAAGATTTTGAAGAATGAGCAAAAGAATCCAGATCTCCGATTTTCGGGAGTTGTTGTCCTTCCGGCACCAAGGATTGGAGTTTGGCTTTATTTACCGAAGTGGATGTAGGCAGATCGGCAGTAACAATATAAATTTCATTTAGATAAATATTCTCCTTAGAATATTTTGAGATTATATTGCGGATGAATGGAATCCAATCAACGCCGAGACCATCAATCCAGTAGAGGACGTCAATGTCTTTACGATTATAGAGTACGGTTCTGACGGTCTTGAAATTATCGAGCCAACTTCTGAAAGATGCTGCGTTGGCGTTTTTATCTGCAATAATTTCATCGACAGTTGAATCTAAGCTATCAGCAAGTTTTGAACGGCGGTAGCCGTCAAAATAGCTGGCGATCCATTGTGTGGAGTTGTCGAGTGAATTGAGCGACAGCGGTTCGAGGTAATAGTATAATTGTGGGAATATCGCTTTAATTTCATCGCAATGGATCTTACCTCGAGATACCCATTCGATGCATAACTGTAGTTCTGCATCGGTGAGCGGTGTGAGCAGTTTCACAGCCAAATAATAACCTCCGGATTCCGGCGATGCTGCGATAGCCGAAAGTTTGGCTCTAAGCTTATCAGTAGCAAAATCTGTGATTTTGACGCTTTTTTCGGCAGCCATAATCATTGCCTGTCGTCGTTCTTTCAGATATGCGTCCTTGTTTACTTCGTCGAAAATAAGCGTAGCTATATTTGAGAACAGTTCCGACATACTGAGCGAAGCGCACTGCGATACTGCACGATAAATATAGCCTTGACCATTCGATATTTTTTTGAAATATAAGGTCAATAACCAGCGGTCGAAGTCAGTATCACAGTCAAACCACGATTTGATAAAGTCCACTCCACTTTTGAGAGTGAATGTATCAAGGCGCTCTCTAACGAATTCGTCGAAGTCGAAGTTCGTTATATCAATATGCTTCGCCAATTCTTCCCAAAATGGCATTTCTTCTTCATTCGGTTCGGTCAACAAGCCTAAATCGAGGTGAAGTCCTTGGGTTAGGAATTGGTAAGCGTTACGGCATTCAAGATAAGTAAACGCATTGTCCGGTTGCGCAAAATGCACATTTGCAAAGATATTCGGAGAACTGCAAATGATTGATTTGCGCACGTCTTCACCTTTCTCCCACAATTTAAGCCATTCATACAGGTTGTGAACGACCGAATATTCTTCTTCCAAGCCGGACACATTGTAGGTTGTTCCGTCGGTAATAATCAACTTATATGTGCCATTGTCGGTCTCCGACTTATACTCCCATACATAGGTGGAATTGTCCTTCATAAACTTGTCCATCTTTCCTTGCATACCCACAATCGGAATATAAAGGCGTATGTGGTTGTGTTGGGCGTCTTCGGGTGCTTGCTGTCCTCGGATAGTAGTTACCAACGAGTCAAACTCCTTATGGTCATCGTTGTCATAAAATCTCGCCAGCTCAGAGAATGGGTAGATTATGAAATCATTCGCCGGAATCTTTTTGGTGAAGGCGCGAATTTCTTTCGACAGCTCGGTGTACGACAAAAATTCGTCGGGATTGTCTTTGTCAAGCATAGTATCTATAGAGTGCTTATAGATACCATCCGGACGATTAACAATAAACTGATAGAAATCAGCGAAATTATCGAACAACACAAATCTAACCGGGTAGCGGTTGATTTGTCCCGCATTTGCGCCGGTCCAATTTTTATCCTCTATGATGTATTCAAAGAGGTTGTCGAGAGATGTGAACAGTTTATGCATACATCATCGTCATTTTTGATGTTCCAAAATCTTATCGACGATAAATTCATAGTCAAGATTGATGACTTCATCAAGGATGTCGTGGAGCATATCACGCGATGCGTTATCTATCAGTTCGCGAGCCGAAACTTTCTTTTTTGATAAAGCAGCAAGATTTCCTCTGAGCTCTTGCTTTGCTTTATCTTTGGCTTGGATGGCTTCTTCTTCAAGGCGTTTGAGTTCTTCCTCCTGCTTTTTGCGGTCTTCAGCCTCTTTCTTGCGGCGGTCCTCTTCTTCTTGACGACGGCGCTCTTCTTCGATGGCTTCGTTTTCAGCGATACGCCAGTCTTTCAGAGTCACGGCGACTTCATTCTCCGACCAATAACCTACGGTTGATTCAAGATGCTTCTTAATAAAGTCGTAGGCCGAACCGAGCTCGGAATCTTGCAGCTTTATGCTCTCTTGCGAGCGCAGGAAGTTGAAGAACCCGTTTTCGAAGTTGCCTGGTTTTGAGAGAATATCAGGAATATCGGCACGGTAACCATCAATGAGATCGAGCGTGTCTTTGACGAGTGCCGGATTCCTTATGTCTTTTTCGGCGCAAATGGCGACGATATTGTCAAACAGGCGGCGTATATCATCATTGATAATGATTGCCGGATGTGCGCTGCAGAAAGTATCGTCCATATATTTGAGCGACCACAATGGGAAGCCCTTGCCTTCAAGGAGTCCGCTTGTGATAGCAAATCGAGCGTCTTTGAGACTCGAGATGTCGCTGTAGCCGCTCAACCTGTTAAGCTTGAGTGTATTAACAAGCGCTTTACACAATTTACCCTCTTCCGGCGTTTGGAATTTGAAGCTGAGTTTGTTGGAAGATTTTCCTTTGTCCCAGACATTGAACAGCTCACTCACGGCGTCAACGATACGCATTTGGTCGAGCGGTTTGCCGAGCGTGTCAAAAATCTTGTTGACCCATGGGCGTAGCGCAAATGCAACCATTGCTGCCGAAGCATAGTTGGCGGCAAGTCCGTAGGGCGGACGGCGCAAGTCGTCAAACTTTTCAGCAAAATTGAAAAGCAGAGACTTATCGGCATATTTGATTTTGTTTTGGACAAAATCAAATACTACCTTAAATGGGTGACCTGCAGGTATATCCTGGCGCCATTCGAGGTTGTCATCAACAGCATCCTGTATAAGGTACTGCACAGGCTTCATCGGGCCATTGACACTCAAGGCTTCTGCCTTGGAAGTCGCAAAGACGAATGTGCGGATTATCTCTTTCGACACCTGCTGCTTCCAGAAAGTACTCGGCGCTTTGGCTCGAAGCATTTCAATCGCATCCGGACCTTTGGGGAAAATCAACGGTGCAATGATATTGTTGAGTTGCGACGAAAGGTGCTTAACCGAAATAGGAATCTGCTCGCCATTAAGATATATTATGGCATTGCCGCGTTGGGTGGCAAGCATCCACTCTTTTATCATCTCGATAGCGTGCTCGCGATGCACGTTTAGTTGGTCAAGGAATCCGTGCGACTGTGCCGCCGAGTAGTTTGCCATATATTCGATGAAGCGCTCATATTCTTTATCTCCGAATGGAGAGTCGAAAACAATGAAGACTATGTCGGCAAAATCTTTTTCGCCGTTAAGCACGGTCTTTGATGTTTCATCGGCTACCTGACGCAAGTGAGCCACCTCTGCGTTATTTTTGGAGTACATCAATGCCAAGAATAAATCGCTGGGGTTTGCCTCACGCTTTGCACGCTTAATTGAGTCCTTGAGCAGGCTGTCGTTTGATGCCTCTGAATAGAAATTAAACGTGTAAGCGCGGTTGGTTTTCTGCACGCATTTTGTTTTAAAGAAGTTTGCAGCAGTATCTCCAAATTGAAGCACTTTGGAGATGTAAAGGAATTTTGAAGAATCGTTTTTGAGCGATTGCTTCAATTCTTCAATTTCGTGTGAAGGAAGTGCGGAGAATTGTACAGAGTACAAGCCTCCCGGTGCTCGTTGAATGATGCCCTCGTCATTAAACATTTTGAGCACATCTTCTACTTCCGGTTCATATTGTGTACCCAAGAAAAGATTTATGATATTGTCTTCGCTTGGGGTTACAAGGTCGTTATTGTTGTCGCCTGATATGTTGTTAAAGGCGTTGAGAAGCAAAATTCCTTTGAACACAGCAAGCGCTGCCGGGCCGGCTGCTTCGAGGTGGGCGCGATAGTTATTGAAGCGCTCGGTTACTGCTCCATAGTTTTGCACATCTTCCTGGAACACTTTGAGCACGAAGTCCCAAAGATAGTCGGCTGTGACTGTCTCGCGGTTGGCAAATGCTTCTTCGCTTGCGAGGAATTCTTCCATCGCATCGTTCTGACCGATAAACTCAAACACGCTTCGGCTCGATGATCCCACCACTGTTGCGTAGTGTGTGGCAAGGTTGGCGGTAGCCGGGTGTATCGGGAACAGGTTTTGCAAGTCCTTGCGAGTTTCGGCAGGGTCGTTCGATGTTGCGGTATAGAGGTCGAGCAACTGACCATTTGTACCATAGAAATAGTCGCACATTGATTGGTGACGCGGACCATCAACAATCTCCAGTTTGCGCGACATAATCTTGAACGCCGACACCGGTTCCATATTGTACTTCATGCGGTGATAGCGTCCATCGGTTTGCTTCGTTTCTTCGTTTCCGAGTTTGTTAAATGCCGACGGGTGCGAAATGAGGAAGAAGAAACTATCGTTTTCTTTGTTCGCAAACTTTTGCGCAATGGTTTGCAGGGCTTTGAGCACCGGCACGCCGATAGAGTCCTCCATCACATCGGTAAACTCGTCCCAAAGTATCAACAATCCTTTGTAATCGGTGTTGGCTCGAAGCATTTCTTGCACTTCGATGAGCCATTGTCCTACGTTGTCGGTATTGAAAACGATTGCAAGATTCGCAGCTCGCTGGGCATCTTTAGCTTTTTGGTAAGTGCCCATATCTTTGCTCAAAAGCTTTGCAATCAACTTGTCACGAGTCGAGGCAACCGATTTGAGTGTCAGATTGCGGTCGATAAGGTTGTCCCATATCACTCCGTTATTTCGAATGTGGGAAATCAACTCATCGAAGTCGGTAGCGACTGCAAACTCAAGTCCCTGCTCATTGAGCGCTTTAACGACGGCCGATTGAAGTACTAACGGCAGGTCGGACACGTGCGACATATCACACAATCCCTCGATTTTCACAGGCAACAAGCGCTTGTTTTGACGCAGCGAAAAAATCGCTTCGCGAATGACCCTGAACTTTTCTTCTTTGTACTCGTAATTTACCCAATTTTGAATCTTGTCCACCGGGTCGCAAAGCAAGTGAGTGATTACGGCTACGGCATGGCTTTTCCCGGTACCGTATGTGCCGTTTATCCAAAAAGACTTGTGGGCATCTATGTCGTTGCCTCGTACCGACCGAAGCACGGTCTTGAGCACCGTATTAAATTGTTCGTTCGGAATAAAGGACTCCCATTGTCCGTCTTTTTCCTCTTCGATACTATAAGCTGCTCTACCGGGGCGCTTTTTGATTATATCATTATATGTCGTGGCCATCGTCTGTATTTATGAAAGATAGTGTTTGATAATGCAGTTTCGCAGGTATTCCCTATTTCCCGGGTCTTGTAACAATTCCCATAATTCGTCATCAAGCTTCGCAAAAGACAAAAAGTCTTTAAGTGTTTTTCCTGATGGATGTTTTATCGCCTTTTCATTTGGCGGTTCTTGCCAAATCAAGTCATAGAATGGTTCGGAAGACATATAATAAAACGGCTTCCAAAATGGCGTTGGAACTGCAGTGTCATACGCCTTAAAATTTGAGATATAGATATTCTCAAGTGCTTTGTCGCCCCATACAAAATGGTTTGGGTTCTCTAAATGGGTTGTATAATCAATGATTGAAAGTAAGAATATAGGTTTTGCATTAGAATACACGCCTTTAAGGGGGGCTGTGTCAAAATAGGCGCAGCTCCTTTGTCGATACATATCTAATGCATAGGTATTCATTACTTAGTTATTAACTCAAGGACGGTTGTAGAATTCAAATCAGATCTGAGCGTGATATGGTCTAATCCCATATTCAGCTCAGCAATTAAAACTCTATCAGGGTCAGATGAAAGGAAACGCAATTTTTTCAAAATTGCATTTTTAGAAACGCCGAATTCAATATATGGGCCACACTCAACATTTGGCTGATATAAATCGGACACTCTAAATTCAAGAGTATCATTCTTTTCCCCATATACATAGAGCGAATATGCCAATGCTTCAGCGCTTAAATCATCATAAGAATGACGTAATCTTTTCTTCTCGCTGGTGAGTCCCTGCTCTAGTCCTTCTCCGATAGGAGAATTCTTAAACATATCCATCAATGCTCCAACGGCATTATGTAATGTTGTAAGCGATGATACACTTTCACTTGCGCTGATTGTATCTGCAAGAGACTTTTTGTCAAAAAATGTACCGGGCTTTATTAAGGAGGCAAAGCGATTAACAATAAACGATGAGTATATTAAGTTAATCCATACGATTTCCCAGAAGAGTGATGGATTTTCTTTGTATATGTTCCGCAAAATTCCACCAAGTTCGGTGCATTTGTTTTTTGCGTCAAGTATACCTATATCTTTTGACCAAGCTTTGAATGAGTCAAACATTGCTGTACCAAGTAATGTGCTTTCCCAAAAGTTATCGGGGTCACTTACATACTCGTCAACCCATTCATCGCGCAATCCAAAAGTTTTATAGCCTTTGATTGATAGCGATGTGCCCATTTTTATTTTTCCTGAGATTTTTCGTAAGCAGTCGGCTGCTATACACCCTTTTTCATGCCAATTTAAGCATTTCAAACAGTGTACGCATTGTGAGCCAATAGATAGTTTGGGAAGAATATGTAATGCTCCCATAGGGCACTGAACTTCACAAACTTCGCAATTAACACAATACGCAGCTTTATTTGCTATACGAATGATGTTATTTACAAAAGATTTGTTCTCGGTAAAGAATGTAATTTCTAGTCTGTTTGGTCTCTTTATACCCTCAAAAGGTATAATGTCTTTACCTAATTTTAGAGAGCCATTAAAAGATTTTTTTTCATACCCAATCGAGTATAACCCCATTACCTTCAGCCACTCAAAAAAATCTGAAGAAGGCGATAAAAGAGTTATCTTAGTTGTATGATTAGCACTACTGATAAGAACCTTTTCAAGATCCTTAATTTCCGGGCTACCTAAAGCGGAAATGTGCCATCTGCGAGTCTTTATAAAAGTATCGACATCTTTTATACCAGAAACTCCCACCCAATTATGTAGCTTATCCAAAAATGGCTTTCTACAATCTGGATATAATTTACCAACAAGAAAATCTGACCAATCTGAGCCAAACGGACATATCACGCATCCTACTCGTGAGAATCCGAGTCTGTATGCAGGATTATTCGGCAGTTGGTGAAGCATAATATATAGGAATGCTTCCGTTACACTCCAATCAAGAATTGGGTGTGCGTTAAATACGTTTATATGCTTCCCTTTTCCGACGCGATTATATCCGCTGCGTCGTGTCGATTCTTCGGCACGTACACCATCGAACGCAAGCACTCGAGCTTGCTTGTTGCCGTCAACTTTGAGCATGCGATAAAGCGGTGCAGTTTTCATCACGGAGCAGCACCAGCGGTGCGTGTCTGATGGTGTACCTATTTTATCCCAATAATTCAACACCGACTCGTGGTTGCGAGCGGTGGAGAATTTGAGCGATGGGAAACGCTCGCCATAGTATCGCTTAACGTCCTCATAGAGTTCGAGCGATGGCGGCAGTTCGTAGCCTGTATCTGAATAAATCACCTGAAACGCAGTGGGCGGTATTGCTCGTGTCACGAGGTCTAAGACTACCTGCGAGTCTTTGCCTCCCGAAAACGAAGCAATAAAGCGATCGATGCGTGTTGACAGCAACACTCGTTTGCCGGCCGCATTAGCGGCATCGAGTGGCACAACATCAAAACTGTCGCAGTCCTCTTTCACCACAGCCATTTTTTGCTTGGTGCGCTTTTCGGCACGCTCTGCAAGTGCTTCATAGTCTATCCCCTGATTGGCTTTGATTGTATCGTGAGCACGATTAACGCCGGCATAGGCAGTATACGTATCTCGAATGAATTCTATGGCTTCATTCTCGATAAGGAACATTTCATCTTTGTTGCGATGCAACATAAGATCCATATCGACAGGCTCGAGAACTGCCGATTCCTTGCCTTTTTGAAATATTAGGGAAGGCGCATCGTAGATATTTGCGCCTTTGGCTTCAAACATCAATTCGCCACGATAGAAATATTGCTTGTTGATAGCCCACATTAGCGGGGCTTCTACTCGCGGATAGGTATATCCAAGTTTATCAAGCCCGAGCAGATCAAGTTCTTCAAACCAAACAGGACGAGGAGAAATGCCTAAGGTATCTTTGGTTACCTTAGGGGTAAGCAGCACTCCGCCGCTCTCTTTATCCCATTCGATTCGTCGCACGTTTCCGCGTTCAAAGTTTATAGTTTTTAGAACCCATCCTTTTGCTACGTACAATCATTTGGCATACAGGCAATTAAGAAGCTGTACACCAAAATATAGCTCAGATAGAGCCGATAATAGTTGCAAATATACGGAATTTAGTTGAATTAGCGTATGTTTGTTAAATTATATTAACGTAAAATTACATTAGTGTGTCCGTTCCTGAAATTGGTTGACTCGATTTTGGATATTAACTGAGTTCGGTTTCTCCGTAGCTAAGGTCTGTTTCCGCATATAGTCGCAGGTCTTCATCGCGGATTGATTGCCGTTTTTGTCTTGCCAGACTTTGGAATCTTATCGTCTTTTGACTCTTTTAGGAGTCAACTTTTTTCAGGGCGAGACAATTTCACTAATTTTGCACTTGCCACTTGACCCATACATTATGGGTGAAACAGGGCAATCTCCTTTTTATGAAACCGAAATTGATAAATAATACGCCCCGGCTATCTCGCTTGATGGCGTGGATAGCGGCAATCTTGTGTCTATTGGTGGTGGCGGCATCCTTTCTTGCCTCTATAAACGTATGGTCGCTGACCATCGACTTCTACTATTTGGACAATGACGGCGTCACCCCTTTCGGATGCAATGCCGACGAAATATTTAAGATATGGCACAGCTTAATACCTTTAGGACTATGGTGGGGTTATGCCGTTGCAATGCTGTCTATTGCGACATATATCTCGCTTAAGCGCAGTTGGGGTGTATTACCTGACTTTATCACTCAAAAAACTGCCGATGTTG
>UMDL01044823.1_pt1 | contig 38298 bp, 34 predicted proteins | sample 1964481 | NCBI WGS metagenome assembly UMDL01 (sample SAMEA4835993, study PRJEB28245) | human gut metagenome | biome: gut microbiome; material: fecal sample | place: Denmark | collected 2008 | reverse complement strand
AGAAGAGTGGTGTTTCGCAAATGCGAAACTTGAGTAAATAATTAATTACCAAGTTCTTGAAGCTTTACAAACACTCCAAGCCTCTCATCCATGCCGCGGAAATCCTTCTCGGAGTTCAGGAGCGACACGCAGACTCTGATCCCCTCACGGGAACTTCTTGTCGAAACCATGGTGATCGCGCAGACTCCGCAGCGGAGCAGATTCAGAAGCAGCTGGCTGCCTGTCATTTCCTTGTAGCCGATCGTGAAGAAGAAGCCATCGCTCACATCCTCGTCCAGATCCTTTTCATACACAAGGTGGAAGCCATGACGAAGGAATATCTCCTTGGCCCTTGTAGCCCTGCGGCCATATTCACGCATCTCGCCCACGAAGTCATATTCCCCGTCCGCCGCCGCTCCGAGCATTTTAGCGAAGGCGTACTGAGCGGAATGTGAGCAACTTGACGAGTTGACATAGATGTATGTCAGAGAGAAGTTGTCGCCAAAGCGGCCTATGCCGTAACGCTCGCGAAGGGCGGAATACTCACGATTGAAGAGTTTGTCGGAGATCGCCACCATCGCGATCCTCTCCCCGGCGTAACTGAATATCTTGGATGCGGAGATCATCAGCACGCAGTTGTCGGTGTAGCGCGCCACCGTCGGCTGGAACGGAGGCTGGAACGGCACCGAGCGATCCTTCCGGAAATCCATGCATAGATAGGCCATGTCCTCAAGGGCGATCACATCGTACTTGGTGCAAAGCTCTCCGAGATCCTTGAGTTCCTCCTCCGTCAGGCAGCACCAGGACGGATTGTTAGGATTTGAATATACTATCGCGGCCACTCGTCCGTCCCCGAACACCTCTTCAAGTTTCTCCCTGAACGCCTTGCCTCTGAAATCATAGAGATCGAACATCCTTGACTTCACGCCAAGCACCTTGGCCTGGCCATAATGCGACGGGAATCCAGGATTCAGATAGACGACCGTGTCTTTCTCCGGATTTGCCTGGACACTTTCAAGAAGGAGGTTGTAGCATCCTTGCATGGAGCCTACCGTCGGCACGATCCCTTCCGGTGAAATGTCAACACCGACAAAGGCCTTGATGAAACGGGAGCCGTTTTCCTTCATCTCCTTGATTCCGCAGGCCGGAGGATAGACAGAGGCCACGCCGTCCTCCAAGGCGCGCATCTGCGCCTCCACGCCGATTCCGCAGGCCTTCAGGCCAGGGATACCGAACTCCAGATGGACGAACTTTTCGCCGGAGATCCTTTCCAGCTCATGGGACACATTGACGCACTGACGAATTGTCGCGTGACCTATGTCAGCGATGTCAAGACTCCGGAGAACCTCATCTACAACTTGTCTGGAAACCGGTTTCATCTCGAGAAGTTCTTGGAGGCCTCAAGGCCGGCATTGAAGGCAGCGATGTTCATTTCCACCACCGCGTCGCCCTTGCGGGAGAACACGCTGGCGATACCCTCGCGGAGCTTCTCCGGCTCAAGTATCTCCATGACGGCAGCCGACGCTCCAAGAAGAGCCATGTTCGAGCTGCGAGGCGATCCCGCCTCCTTGGCGATGGCGTCGCAGTCCAGGGTGATGACGTTGCCTACTTTCCGAAGCTCAGCGGTGATCTCCTCGACAGGAGGATAGTTCGGAATGTTCACAAACGGTGTGGAGTTGGTCACTATCCAGCCGCCCTTGGAAAGCCACGGCAGGTAGCGGAGCGCCTCCATCGGCTCCAGGGAGAGGATCAGATCGCACTCCCCTTCCGGAATCAAGTCGCTCCAGATCGTGTCGGTGCTGATGCGCAGATTACTCTGCACATCCCCGCCTCTCTGGCTCATGCCATGCACCTCAGCCTGTTTCAAGTGAAGGTTCTGGTCGAGCGCCGCCCAACCAATCACTGTAGCGATGGAGAGGATCCCCTGTCCTCCAACGCCTGAAAGTATGATGTCTTTTTTTGCCATAACAGTTACTCCTTAAATCTATTTGCGTGCCGCGGCGGCGTGGCGCTTGGCGGTCTGTATGCACTCGCGGCGGCAGATGATGACCGAAACGCCGCTGTAATTGATCTCCTCGTCGATGACCTTCTCCATGTCCGGATAGTTTTTCGGGAGAGGAATAATGGTTCTTATGTGCGCAGGATCGACTCCAAGCCCCTTGCAGATCTCCTCAAGGCGGCCTGTGCCGGCGGAATCCTGCCCTCCGGTCATGCCGGTAGTAAGATTGTCGGAAATGCAGATCGTGACGCTCGCCCCAGCATTGACACAATCCAGAAGACCGGTCATACCGCTGTGGGTGAAGGTCGAGTCACCGATCACGGCGACAGCCGGCCACACGCCTGAGTTGGCGGCCCCGAGCGCCATCGTGACGGAAGCTCCCATCTCCACACAGGTCTGGAAGGAGTTGAACGGCGGCATGTAGCCAAGCGTGTAGCAGCCTATGTCGCTGAACACACGGGCCGAAGGGGCATATTCCTTAAGTACCACATTAAGTGCGGTGTAGAAGTCGCGGTGACCGCAGCCCTGGCAGAGTGCCGGAGGGCGTGGAACGGTGACCTCTGATTTTGAATATGTCTCCGCAGGCGCAAGCCCGAGAGCCTTGCGTACGCTGTCCGGATTCAGTTCGCCCGTCCTCGGAAGAGTGCCGTCCAGACGGCCTTTGATGATCGTGGCTCCCTTGGCCTCTGGATCGTAGAGGATGCCGCGGAGACGCTCCTCGATCAGCGGCTGGCCTTCCTCCATGACCAGAATGGTGCCGCACGACTCCGCCATTTTCCTGGCGAGAGCCTTAGGGAACGGATAGCGCGTGACCTTGAGGACCGGATAAGGACATCCGTCCGGATAATTCTCCATCAGATAGTTATAGGCGATGCCGCAGGCAATGACACCCATGCTGTGGTCGGTCCCGTCAACATAGCTGTTGTCACTTGAGGCAACCGAGTCCTTCTCAAAGCCGATCAGTTCACCGGCCAGTCCGAGGATGCGCTTCCTGGCGTTGACCGGGAGCGTCACCCAATTCTTCTCGTGAGCCTCGTCAGGGAAGTGAAGCTCGTTCTCCCGGCGGATCTCCCCAGCCTCCACGACAGCCCTGGAGTGCGCCATGCGGGTGGTAAGCCGCATCAGTACAGGAATATGATTGGCCTCGGAATAGTCAAACGCCTCACGCACCATGTCATAGGCTTCCTGCTGGTTGGACGGCTCAAAGCACGGCATCATTGCAAAGTCAGCGTAGAATCTGGAATCCTGCTCGTTCTGCGAGGAATGCTGCGACGGATCATCGCAAGCCACGACCACGAGACCACCGTTCGCTCCGGTCACCGCGGAATTGACAAAGGCATCGGCGCACACGTTCATCCCAACATGCTTCATGCACACGAGCGCGCGCTTACCCGAATATGAAACGCCAAGCGCCGACTCCATCGCGGTCTTTTCATTGGAAGACCAGTCGCAATGGATTCCGCGCTCTTTGGTAAGCGGGTGAGCCTGGATGTATTCCGTGATCTCAGTCGAAGGCGTGCCGGGATAGGCATACACGCCGGAAAGCCCTGCGTGCAACGCTCCAAGAGCCAAAGCCTCGTCACCCAAAAGAAGTTTCTTTTCCGACATAACTTATAGCAGTTTTATAGTTTTTGTGTTATTACGGCTACAAGTTACGAAAATTCTTAAATATTCAAAAATTTCTTTCAGATTTTAACACATCCCGACCACTTATCCGCAAATCCTTAAATCCGCCAAACCGCATGGAAGGTGTGCCGGCAACGGACATGGCAAGACAAGCTATTTAGCGTGTCAAACTGGATGAGGTTGAACATTCAAGCCGGAAGGATGGCGGGGTGGTACTTACTTCCTGCCGGAGAATACTCTTTGAGGGAGTTCCATCGCTATGATTATGCCCAGGACTATCGCGATGGCGGCCTTGACGGCGGTGAAGCCGGCTGAGGCGGAGAGGAAGAACTGGCTGGAGACAAGGTAGTAGGTGAACCAGAATATTCCGGCACCGGGGACGAGCGGGAATATTCCGCAAAGGAGGTAGACGGTGCTTGGGCATCTGTCCTTGACTGCGGTGAAGCGGGAAAGGATGCAGATGACGGTGGTCGCAGCTATGATCGAGACTGTGGGGCCGAAGTGGCAGAATCTCGTGAGCATCAGGTAGATGACCCAGCCGATCGCGCCAATGGCTCCTGCGGAGAAGTATTGCTTTCTCGGCGCGCCGAAGAGGATGGCGAAAGCGAAGGTCCCTATGAAGGCGGCAAGGCACTGCCAAAGGATACCTGCGGTCTGAGGGTTCACTGTCATCCCGCTGAGTTTGATCATCCCGCCGAACAGCCATCCGTCGGCCACGAAACTGATGCTGACACCAAGGGCTATGCAGATGAAGCCGAGCATGGCGTCCGTCAGCCTTGTAAGGCCGGCGATGTAGTCGGAGTTCGCCAGATCCCTGACACCGTTCACGAACGGAACTCCCGGAATCAGAGGCATCACGGCACCAATGATGATGTTGCTGAGACTCTCGCCGAAGCCAAGACGGAAAGAGACGAGACACAGGACGGTGGCTACGAGGGCTTTGCAGATGCCGCCGACAATCTTCGACAACGAGCCGCTTACGAAGAGGCAGAAGACATAGAGGAGGGCTCCGATGACGAAATCGGCGGCGCAGTCCATGAAGCCGCCACCGAACACGGCGCAGAATCCGGCGGCTCCGAAGGCCGATCCGAGAATCTGTTCCCAAGCGGGCTTCGGAGGGGCGGTCCTGATCGCCTCCAACCGCTCGCGGGTCTGGGAGAGAGTGTGTTTCCCGGCGGCGATCTCATAGCTTAGCTTGTTGACTTCCACCACCTTGGAGAGCTGTATTCCACGTATGGGGATGAATTCCACGTTGGCGTACCTACCAAGCGAGCCGGTTGTGAATATGCCGTTGCTGAGCACGAAGAAATGGCCGGAATCCACCCCGTAATGCGAGGCGATCCGTTCCATCGTGTCCTCCACACGGGAGATTTCCGCTCCGTTCTCAAGGAGGATGTGTCCGGCTATCGAGGCGACTTCCAGAACCTCGGTCGTGTTTTCTGTCTCAACCATAGTGCAAAAATACAATAAATCTTTTAGAAACTATGCCGGAGGTTTATGGTTCAGACTCTGTTCTTATGCATCGGCAGACTCAACATTAGACGGGAACATATTCACCGTAAAAGCCGCCCGCGGAGTCGCAAATGTGACGCTACGGGCGGGATTCGCCGCAAACAACGCCAGCGGAGTCACGGTGGATTCTCCGGAATCAGACGCGCGGCGGGCTATCGGTCAGGAATTCTCCTCGCGCGGCGGTGGGAGAGCCTTTTTCTTACGGAATATGACCCTTTCGTTCATGAAGAAGTTCAGGCCACCGGACACGCACAGCGCCAGCAGGTTACACCACACGACATTCCACTTGAACATTTTCTGTATAAGAAGCAGGAAGGCCATCTTGACAAGAAAGGCACCGACACAGGAGAGGTTGTAGCCGCCCAGGTGACGGAAAAACGACCTTGCGGTACGGCGCGACACCCTGTCCTTCCAGATAAGGAAATAGGCCACGACGAAATTGGTCACGGCGGCGCACTCGAAAGAGATGACCGGCGAGATGATGTACTCGCCCACATATGTGCTGAAAAGCCACTTGGAGCAGACCCAAAGCACGAAAGTGTCCACGATCGTTCCAAGGAGGCTCGACGCGGAAAACTCGATGAATCTTTTGCCTAACTTAAACCACTTTCCAGTCATCAGACTTGTGTTTCGGTCGGCAAACTTACACAAAATTCGTGAAATATGCCTTCTCCATGAACAAAAAGCCAATCTATTCTGTAAATTTGTCACATCCTACCAAGACAAAGAACGATGTCCGAAGAATTGAACATAGTCCGTGACCTCGCCGTGATACTGATCTCGGCGGGAGTGTTCACCATAATTTCCAAAGCCTTGAAGCAGCCTCTCATCCTGGGCTACATCCTCGCCGGCTTCCTCATCGGCCCCAACGTGACTTTCTTTCCGGGAATAACCAACGAGGCCACCATGCACCAATGGTCGGAGATAGGCATCATATTCCTGATGTTCGGACTTGGTCTTGACTTCAGCTTCAAGAGATTACTCAAGGTCGGCGGAAGCGCCATCGTCACGGCGGCGGTAAAATTCGTAGGCGTGTTCATCATCGGCATCTACATCGGATCGAAACTGTACCTAAGACCGGCGGTCACAAGATTCCTTCCGGAACTTGGAGTGAATGTCCAGAAGATGATAGAGGTCGGAATAACCCTCATAGTGATGCTACCCTTCTTTCAATCTTGCGTTCCGCTCCCTCCGAGGTCTTGACCTCGTCTGCAATAGTGACCTTTTCACTCTGCCAGCTCCCGTCCTCGTCAAGGTAGTAGGTGGCAGAATCACAAGTAAGCCTGAACCCATACTCCACATTCACCCTTTTGCTCTAGTTATCCCGAGGGTGCGATGAGCTTGTACTCCCGATATTGCGGTAGGATATGGTGGAGCGGAGTTTGAGCTCGAAGCTCATCTTGTAGGCAGATTTCTTGACTTCGTACCCTGCGTGGTAGTAGACCTCGTCCTTGAGGTCGTTGCTTCCTCTGAGAGTGAGGGCCGTCCTATGGATGCTTATCAAACCGCTGTCGCAGCCGTCCCATCGGCTGATATCGTAGATGCTCATCTGCTCAATGAGATTGCTAAGGAGTTTGCCCTTGACATTGACATCAATCTTTCTGACGGCTGGGACTATCTCCAGCGAGACAGAATCGCCTAACACATTGATATCGGCATTCCACATTGAGTCTATGCGGTCACGGTACATCGTTATGACGATTCGCTCATTGCGAGCCGTGATAATATCCTGCCCGTCTGCCGTCACAAGCCAGCCACTCGGGAACTCCGCACCGACATTGTAGAAGGTGTATGGGCGGTTTGCATTATAGAGCGATACGGCTCTACGGATAAGCAGGAAGAGAGCATCTGCCAAAGGCTCACCCGTCCGTCCCATCCGCTTTGGTCGGCATTGCGAAGCGACACGCCCGAGAGCAGGTTGAACCGTCCACGGCTTTGATGGTCACTTCGTATGGCGGTGCGGTAAATGACTCCGAATAAAGGTCAGCCACCACGAATCCTCTCCAATAAAGGACGGTGTTGCGATAGATGCTCACACGATATCTGGGGTCGGAGGTAAAAAGTACCGATATAGTGGAAGTTATCGTGGCAGAGGATGGTGATGCTGGCTTCGGAGGCTTTCACGGGGACGAAGAACTCATCGCCCCGATTCTCCCACGTGATGCGAAGTGGGTCGCTGCCTGCGAACTCCATCTCCTCGGCAGAACCTGAATAACCACGCTCTGCTATCTCCATCCTCCAATACACGCCCTGTACTTGGAGCGCATCCCAGCATAGTATTTCAGATCGAAATCGGACATGGGGCAGATGACTTTTGTGTGTCGGTAAAGGTAGTCCGAGCCATGTATTTATGTCCGAAAGATTCTTACTTATAAGAATATTGTGGGAACTTATTGTAAAAACGATAAACATTTTCTAACTTTGCAACATAGATGTGCTGGGTTGTGCGCTAAGTTGAAAATATTGTTTTACAATACATTTGGTCTCCTAAAGGAGTGTATTAACGTTAACAACATTTGCATGTTTAAACAAAAATTCACCTTTGCCACACGGTTGGCTTCTCTGATTTTGTTTTGCTCATTACAGATGTGGGTGACATCGTGTCAAAAAGAGCAAGCACTAGGTGTGGAAGATAATATCTCCACAGAGCTTAATCCTGTTGTAGAAACGTTCTATTCTACTCTATCGAGTATTATCAAAGCATCTACTATAGATGAAATGATGACAAAAGCTATGGCTACGGAAAATGCCACACGAACAGCAGAGTTCTATCTAGAGCATGAGGATGAGTATCCCGTTCACGCAAAACTTGCAACAGTTGACATTGAACTTGAAGATGGAAGTTTTGTCACATATTTTGATTTGCCAGCAGACCAGCAAGTCCAATTTGTTGACGACTATACTGAGTATCAGGCTCAATTACTTAACGAAAAAATTGTTGAAATTCCGCCTCTTGAGAAATACGTCAAGGAGCAGAATCGGGTTATCAAAGACTATTTGGAATCAGAATTAATGTTGACTAAATCTGGAGAGATTCAGATTTATGACTCAAAAGCATTCTTTGCTGGCTTGTCCTCTCGCCTAAATGAGATGGCTGTAAATTTTGAGTATGACAATATTATAGAACCAAGCACTAAAGGGGCGTCATGGACATTCAAAGGCGATTATACTGTTCCATATGAAAGGGCAAAGTCGCTGATGGCTGGCGTGGCAAAACGTGGTGACATCATTGTCGCTCTTCCTTGCCATAATTATCCTAAGAGTTTGATAGATTTTGGTAACAAGAAGTATAAGGTTGGGCATGCTGAAGTATTTACGAAAGATGTCACCGCTAGTGTTGGAAAAAACGATGCCGTTACTATTGGCGCATGGATTGATGATGGTGTCTCAAGACTGACTTTTGACAATTGGTGCTACTATTCATATGTAATGGGGGTCTGCAACTATAAAATCAAGTGGAAATGGCGTGGATTTAAGAGTGGATTCTATCCTGTGAAAACCCCTGTTTCAAATCCGTCCTTACTTGCAACTTGGGCTGAAAAATATGAGGGAAATGAATATGTAAAGTGGTACGAATTTGCGACACCTAAATGGGTGGCTCCTGATAGGTTTACATGCACGACATTGGTCTGGTGGTGCGCAAAGAAAGCTTATGGTGTGAAGATTTCTCCTTGGTACAGTACACTTGTAACACCATCCGATGTTCTCTGCGACCACAATACTTACTTGAAAGTTGAGATAACAAAATAAAAATATGAAGAATCTAAAAATATTTGCATACATATTGTGCCTATTCTTCTTTGTGTCATGCATTGAGAAGATTAATACGGAAATGCATAAGATGGTCTCTTCTAAGGAACATGATGAAAGGTTAGTCGGATGGTGGCAATTAATAAATGATGAAAATCAGTACAATTGTTTTGATAACACAGAATTCAAATTTTATTTTGGAGAATACAATGAAAATGGAATTCTCAGTAAAAGTAATAAAAACAGAACAACCTATTATTGGTACACCGAAAACAATAGAACCCTTTACAAATTAAGAGATAGAAGTCTTTTCTATGGTAACCAGAAATCTGCAAGTGAGTATCTTCTATCAGGTGATGGATGTACATTATCATTTAAAGAAGGAGATGAGTTTATACCTTCGTTCAAGAAGGTTCAATAAATACCACTAGTATTGTTAAGAGCCATCGCAATCACTGCGGTGGCTCTTTTTGGTACGCTCGGCATGAGCATCGTCTAACGGGTGAAAGGTAAGCATCCGATTAAATGCATATTGTAGCCTAACGAGAGTCGGGCTACCTTTGCAAAAAAGATACTGTTCCAAAAAGTGTGTCTGGGATAGAATCGAAGCATATATGATGACACGAGAAGAGATAGCCGCAATCGATCGGGAATGCGAGGAGCGGCACATCAGCCAACAGGACTATCTGGAAAACCACGGGATAGCCAAGCATCATTACTACAGGTGGAAACGCAGATACCGTGAAGAGGATGAACAGTCTTTGGTTCCGTCCGGGTTCGTTCCGATGATGCCAGGGTCGGCTCCGACAGCTCCCGCACAAAAGACCAGAGGCAAACAGCAGAAGTCACAACAGGGCCAGGAGAACTTCCTGACGGTGGAGATCCGCACGTCCTGCGGTTCCGCCATGCGCATCCAAGGAAACATGACCGCGGCGCACCTGCGGGGGATAATATCAGCGAGCAATGTTTAGTCTGGACGGCACGGTGAAGTACTGGCTGTACAACAAGCCGGTGGACATGCGCAAGAGTTTCAACGGCCTGAGCGGCATCGAGACTAACGGGATGTGCTCGAACTTTAGAAACGGCGACATGTACATCTTCATGAATGCGAGCCGGAACATGATGAAGATGCTGCGCCGGGAGGAAGGAGGTCTCGTCCTGTATGCCATCCGGATGGACGGTGCTGGCCATCCTCATCGCCGGCATCATATTCATCCTCTTCGCCAGACGCTCCCTCCACAAGTACTCCGCCCTTGAGATGCGCTTCCTCTCGAACTACAACGAGAAGGAGGAGAACGAACGCCGCAGCAAGCCGATCGCGTCCTCCGTCAGCCAGAAGCTCGCCGACTACGACGTGCACACGGAGACGATGACACTCAGCCCGAACTCGACCTACGCAGGCAAGGCACTCAAGGACATTCCGTTCAGGGCGCGGACAGGAGCCAACATCATAAAGATCGCAAGAGGATCCTTGAATATCATCGTGCCATCCGGCGACGAGGTGCTGTTCCCGGGAGACAGGATGCTCGCGATCGGCACCACCGCGCAACTGGAGTCATTAAGGAATATGCTGGATTCGGCGATCATCCCAGAATCCGCGACCATGCGGTCGGGCTGGGGCTTCCGGATTGTCCCGGAGGTGCTTACCGAGGACTCTTTCCTGACCGGCAAGACTTTGCGCGGCATCAACCTCAGGAAGTATCATTGCATGGTCATCAGTGTCCTGAGGGACAATGACTTCATAACAAACCCGGAACCTGATTTCAGATTCCGGGCTGGAGACACTGTCTGGATCGCCGGCAACCTTGCCGAGCTGGAGACCGTCTAGAACTTCACGAATTCAGGATTGAGATACGGTTTCAGGTCAATCCAGAAGACCGTGACCTCGATGATGCCTTCAGCGTAGCTCGCGATCTCGTAAGGCTGGTAGTACCAAGTCACTCCCGCGCCTGACACACCGCAATGTCCATTAGGGACCAGGCCTTCAATGAACATCACACTTTCATTAATGTCTTCAACTCCCCTGTCCAACGCAAGCTTGGACTTGATCAATTCCGTTACCGGAGCGACATAGCCAGGCTTGAACAATTCGTTTTCCGTCACGATCTCGCCAGTCTTCAGGTTGATGATGTCCGGAATCAGATAATGCATTCCGTGGGCTCCGCCAAGGTAGTTCTCGCTGTACACCTGGTAGGTCTGGAGATCCATGAACCCTTCCGCGAACCTTCCCTGAACGGTGTAGTACCATTTGCAGGTCATCGCCAGGTCATAGTAATGGTCGAGTTTCATCTCCTTGGCATAGGCGACAGCATCGTCGTAGACACTTCCCGCCTCCCTCTGGTAGTTGGCCATCAACGTGTCCGACACGGCATCGGAAGCCTCCTCCACCGAAAAACCGTCATATCGATCTCCGAAACAAGCCTTTACGATAGAGTTGTTGATCTTCTTCTTCAAAGCGTTGCCGCCCTCGAAGCTCTTGTAGTACTCGACAGAATGAACTATCTGCACCGAAGCGGAGTCGCTCTGCGCAAGCGTCTGCTCGTAAGTGTTGGCAAAAGTGGCGACCTCCGTCTCATTGTCAGAACAGGAAGCCAAGGTCAGTGCCAGCGCAGCGACGGCGAATGGTAAAATTCTCTTATTCATCTCAAATAGTATTTGGTTTTAGACAAAGATAGATATTATTCTGTAATTTACTAAATTTGCAAAGTATTATGGAACGAACTATCAACAGACTGAAAATGAACGGCTGGCTGGCACTTAGCCCGTTGGCTGTTTTTCTTGTGACTTATCTGGTGTCATCGCTGGTGGCGCGCGACTTCTACAAGGTGCCGATCGCCTCGGCGTTCCTGATCGCGTCGGTCTATGCGATGCTCATCACGAAAGGCACTGTGAGTGAGAGGATAAGCATATTCTCAAGCGGCGCGGGCAACAAGAACGTGCTGCTGATGATCTGGATCTTCGTGATGGCGGGGGCGTTCGCCACCACCGCCAAAGCGATCGGAAGCGTGGAAGCGACTGTCAATCTCACTCTTACCATTCTGCCGGGCAAATGGCTGCTCGCCGGGCTGTTCCTGGCGTCGTGCTTCATCTCGATGTCCATAGGCACCAGTGTGGGTACCGTTGTGGCCATTGTACCGATCGCATCCGGAATCGCCGGCCAGTCCGGCCTCTCATTGGCGATGCTCACCGGACTGATTGTCGGCGGAGCCTTCTTCGGCGACAACCTGTCCTTTATCTCCGACACGACCATCGCCTCGACCACGACACAAGGATGCTCCATGTCGGACAAGTTCAAGGCCAACATCTGGATCTGCGGCCCGGCGGCGGTGATTGTCACGATCATCTATCTCATCATCGGTCTCAACCACGGAGCCACCCCGGAGATCGGGCAGATCGAATATGTCAAGCTGATCCCCTATCTGACGGTCATCGTGCTGGCGCTGTGCGGGATAAACGTGCTTGTGGTGCTTGGCATCGGTCTGGTCCTGAGCGCCGCGATCGGATTCCTGGACGGGATGACGTGGCTCGGATTTCTCGGCAGTGTCGGGGACGGAATCGGCGGAATGGGTGAGCTGATCATCGTGACGATGCTTTCCGGCGGGATGCTGGAGCTGATCAGGCATAACGGAGGCCTGGATTTCATCATCCGCGGCCTTACGAAAGGCATCAAAGGCAAACGTGGAGCCGAATTCAGCATCGCCGGTCTCGTCGGGCTGTCGAATCTCTGCACGGCCAACAACACGATAGCCATCCTGACAACGGGAGACATCGCCCGCGACATCACCGGAAGATTCGGCGTTGACCCAAGGAAATCCGCCAGTCTGCTGGACACGTTCTCCTGCATCGTGCAAGGCATAATCCCCTACGGAGCGCAGCTGCTGATGGCCTCAGGATTCGCCGGCATCGCAGCCACGCAGATCATCCCGTGCCTCTTCTATCCATTCGTGCTATGTGCGGTGGCATGTCTCTCGATCATATTCAGATTCCCAAAACGATACTCATAATGGACAGGACATCAAAAGTGACTTTCGTGACACTGGTCGGTTCGGTGGTCAACATCGTGCTTACGGTCTTCAAGATCCTTGCGGGGATCATGGGGCGTTCCACGGCTATGATCGCCGACGGTATCCACTCGCTGTCAGACCTTTTGAGCGACATCATCGTGATAGTGTTCGTGAAGATCTCATCCAAGGGAAGAGACAAGAACCACGACTACGGCCACGGCAAGTTCGAGACCTTCGCAACGCTGATCATCAGCCTGATGCTGATTGTCGTGGCGGCGAACCTGATGTCCGGCGGCATAGGGAAGATCAAGGCCATCCTTGGCGGAGAGCAGGTCAGCTCGCCTGGTATGATAGCGTTCTGGGCCGCCGTGGCCTCAATAGTCTTTAAAGAAGCGCTCTACCACTACACAATCATCCAAGGAAAAGCCCTCAACAGCCCGATGATGATCGCCAACGCCTGGCACCACCGTTCGGATGCGATGTCCTCGATCGGATCGCTGATCGGCATCGGCGGCGCCATATTCCTTGGAAACAAGTTTGTCATCCTCGACCCGGTCACCGGCTGCGTCATCAGCATATTCATCTTCGTCATGGCGGTGAGGATGTCCGTGCCGGCGATCAAGGAACTTCTAGACGTGTCGCTTCCGGACGAGGTTGAGGAGCGGATTGAGGCGACCGCCAAGACTATCCCCGGAGTCATTGAGCTTCACGAGCTTAAGACCAGACGCGAGGGGCCGGGAATAATCATGGAAGGACACCTCGTCCTGCACTCCGACATCTCCCTCAAAGAAGCCCACAACATCTCCAAGAAAGTCGAGGCGGCCTTACGCAAGGAGTTCGGCACTGAGACCCAGATCTCCCTTCACCTTGAGCCGGAGGACGACGCAGAGTAAGGGGAATCCGAAATATTCCTAAACTTTCAGGGCGCGCATCGCGTTCAGGACAGCGAGGACGGTAACGCCGACATCGGCGAAGACGGCCATCCACATTGTGGCGATGCCAAGGACGGCAAGGACGAGGACGAGAAGTTTTATGAATATGGCGAAGAAGGTGTTCTCCCTTGCCAGACGGAGGGTCTTACGGGCGATCTTCACGCCAAGGGCTATCTTTGACGGCTTGTCATCCATCAAGACCACATCGGCGGCCTCTATCGCGGCATCGGATCCGAGTCCGCCCATCGCTATTCCGAGATCGGCTCTTGCGAGCACCGGAGCGTCGTTGATGCCGTCACCCACAAAGGCGAGCGTCTTTCCGGACGGCTTATTATCAAGAAGTTTCTCTAACTCAGAGACTTTGTCTGCCGGCAAGAGTTCGACGTGGAACTCGTCAAGCCCGATGGCCGAGGCGACATATTCACCGACCTCACGCTTGTCTCCGGTGAGCATCACAGTCTTTATGACGCCTTCGGCCTTGAGAGCCTTGATCGCATCGGCGGAATCAGCCTTGATTCTGTCAGAGACCACAATGTGTCCGACGTATGTTCCATCGACGCTGACGTGTACGATCGTGCCGTTCTTCTCACAAGGTTTCCACTTCGCTCCGACCGCTTCCATCATCTTGGTGTTGCCCACGCAGACGGTCTTTCCGTTCACCACAGCGCGTACTCCGTGACCGGCGATCTCCTCGACATTTTCGACCGAGCATCCATCGGCCTCGTCAGGATAAGCGTTCTTAAGTGAGATTGCTATCGGGTGTGACGAATATCTCTCCACGTGTGCCGCAAGATGCAGAAGTTCCTTCTCATCAATCGTTTCCGGATGCACGGCGGTCACATCGAACACGCCTTCGGTAAGTGTGCCGGTCTTGTCAAAGACAACCGTTCCGACTTTGGCCAAAGCCTCAAGATAGTTGGAACCTTTGATCAGGATTCCTTTGGATGACGCTCCGCCGATGCCACCGAAGAATGAGAGCGGAACGGAAATCACAAGGGCGCACGGACAGGAGACGATCAGGAATGTCAGAGCCCTGTAGAGCCAGGTGGCGAATGTTCCGCCGAAATCACCGGAGAGGGCCGGAGGAATGAAAGCCAGCACCAACGCCGCTATCACAACGACCGGGGTGTAGATCTTTGCGAACCTTGAGATGAAGCTCTCGCTCTTGGACTTGTTCTCCGAGGCGTTCTCGACAAGATCCAGAATCTTCGAGGCCGTGGACTCGCCGAACGCCTTGGTGACCTTGGCGCGGATGACACCGGAGAGATTCACGCAACCAGAGATAATGTCATCGTCTTTAGATATGCTCCGTGGAACGCTTTCTCCGGTCAGGGCCACGGTGTTAAGGCTTGAGGTTCCTTCGAGGACTACTCCGTCCATCGGGACTTTCTCGCCCGGTTTTACTACGATTGTCTCTCCGACTTTGACTTCTTCTGGATTGACTGTCAAGACTTTCCCGTCACGTTCAACATTGGCCGTGTCCGGTCTTATGTCCATCAGAGCAGAGATTGACTTGCGGCTCCGGCCTTCGGCTATCTCCTCGAAAAGTTCTCCGACCTGGAAGAACAGCATCACGAAGACCGCCTCCGGGAACTGGGTCTCCGCTCCGGGAAGGAATCCGATGCAGAGCGCGCCGATGGTGGCGATGCTCATCAGGAAGTCCTCATCGAAGAAGTCACCTTTGAGGATTTTCTCTCCGGCTGCAAGCAAGGTGTCGTAACCGGCGATGAGATAAGGGATTAAATAAACAAGGAGAAGCTGCCAGACGCTGAGGCCGCACTTCTTCTCGACCAAGACTGCCACGCCAAGCAGGGCGGCTGAAAGAATGATTCTCGCGAATCTGATTTTGTTTTCCTTTTCCATATTCTTTCTTTGACTTTGATTTCAACGGTGCAAAGGTCGATAATCATTTCTGCAACTTGGTTGCAAATTTTGGTTTGGTCAAACCAAAATTTGCAACATATGCCCCCCTGCACCCCCTTTGGAGGATTTCGGCCTATGGCCGGTCGGCAGAAGCCGACTTGTCGCTTCGCTCCTGTCATTCTATCGAACGGAATACAATACTTCAAAAAATTAAGTAAATTTGCGATGCGTAATATAAAAACAGATAGGAGATATGCCGAACATAGACCTGACGGAATTGCTTGAGAGGCACGGGGTGAAAACCACGGCCAACAGGCTGATTGTGGCAAAGGCGCTCCTTACCGAGGGCCGTCCGCTGAGCCTCATGGAGCTGGAGGACAAGATCGGCACGATCGACAAGTCTGGAATATTCAGAAGCCTCACGCTGTTCAAGGAGCACCACCTCGTGCACGCGATCGAGGACGGCGGCGACGGCACCCGCTACGAGCTCTGCCTGAGCCACGACTCAGCGCGCGACGAGGACGCGCACGTGCATTTTTTCTGCGAGAAGTGCCACCGCACCTTCTGCCTTGAGGACATCCACATTCCTCCTGTGACGCTCCCGGCGGGATATTCAGAAACCACGGCGAACTACCTTATTAAAGGAATATGCCCGCAATGCTCGGAGGACGGCTATGGCGAACAGTAATCGGAATGGAATGGCGGGCGGCAATCTGAAAGGGCATCTGGCACTGCTGGCGGCCTACACGATCTTCGGCGTCAACATCGTACTGACAAAGGACATCTCCAATTCGGCGGTTGTCTCCCCTATCGCATTGTTCACGCTGAGAGCCATCGGAGCGTCAGCTTTGTTCTGGCTGATCTCATTGTTCACGCCTAAAGAGAAAGTCCCGGTCAAAGATCTGATACAGATTGCGTTGGCATCCATATTCGGTCTGTTCATCACCCAATACACGTTCCTCAAAGGCATCACGATGGCCACGACCATAGACGCGTCCATCATCGGAACGCTCGGCCCGATCTTCACCATGTTCTTCGCGTTCATATTCGTAAAAGAGCCTATCACCGCGAAGAAGGCCGCCGGAGTAGGAATCAGCTTCATCGGAATCATATTCCTGATATTCAATTCCGTACATAGTCACAATGGGGTCGAGGCCACGCAGCCTTTAGGGTTTATTCTGCTGTTCCTGAACAGCATCAGCTTCTCGCTGTACCTCGGAGCGTTCAGGCCGCTGATCCAAAGATATTCAGTGATCACTTTTATGAAGTGGATGTTTCTTTTCTCGCTTCTGATGTCGCTGCCGCTGTCTTTTGAGGATCTGCTCCACACCGACTACGCCGCCATCAAGTTGCCGCAAGCCCTTGAGATAGGCTATCTTATCTTCTTTGCCACCTTTGTCGCATACTTTCTGATTCCGGTCGGCCAGAAAAGCGTCCGCCCGACCATCGTGGCGATGTACACCTACCTTCAGCCGATTCTGGCCTGCCTGCTCAGCGTCATCGGCGGGATGGACACAATGACCTGGCAGAAAATAGTAGCCATCATTATGGTTTTCAGCGGAGTGGCAGTCGTCAACCGGAGCCGCGCCGCTTCACACAATCAAAGTCTCAAACATTTAAATCCATGAATATGAAAAAGATCATCCTTGCTTTGGCAGCCGCCGCGCTGGCCACTTCCGCACTCGCCCAGGAAGTCATCAAGCTTCCGCAGCCTGACAAGAATGTGTCGATGACTCTCTATCAGGCTCTTCAGCAAAGAGCCTCTGTCCGTGAATATTCAGACGCACAGATCAGTGACGCGTCTCTGTCCCGGTTGCTATGGGCCGCATGCGGAGTGAACCGTGAGGACGGAAGGCTGACCGTACCATCAGCCATGAACACACAGGAGGAAAGTGTCTATGTATGCCGGGCTGACGGCGCATGGCTCTTCAACGCCCAGGAAAACATCTTGACGAAGGTTTCCGGAAAGGACATCCGCTCGGATCTGGCTGGTCGTCAGGCATCTGTGGCAAAAGCTCCTTTGTTTCTCGTGATTGTCTGCGACTTGAACAAGTACAAGTTCCGCGATGAGAAAACCGCAATTTTCGGAGCCATCGACGCCGGCTATGTATCCCAGAACATCTGCCTTGCCTGCGAGGCTCTCGGACTGGCCACAGTCCCGCGTGGAAGCATGAACCACGATGCTGTCAAAACCGCCCTTGGCCTCAAGGAAGGACAGGAACTTTTGCTGAACCATCCTGTTGGATACGAGAAAAAGTAACCCATTGTAGAAATGTTTTAAATATTTATTAATAGATAAATAAGTCCCGTCACCCACAAATGGCGGGACTATTTTGTATATTCGATAATAGAATATTTTATGATTTTTTACTACCTTAGCAGATTGTAAAGTATAAAAACAATGGCTATTACAACCAAGGAAGTGATCAGCAGACAGGATCTGAGGCGTTTCGTCCGGTTCCCGAACGAGTTGTATGCGGACAACGAATACTACGTTCCTCAGATTGAGTCGATGGAAATGGACACCCTCACTCCGGGCAAAAACCGGGCCTTTGAGGTCTGCGAAGGGAAATATTGGCTGGCATACGATGAAAACGACAAGATTGTCGGCAGAGTCGCCGGCATCATAAACTATAAGTACAACAAAAAGGTTGACAAGAAGATCTGCCGTTTCTGCTGGATAGACTTCATCGAATCACAGGAGGTGGTACACGCCCTGATGGAAAGGGTGAAGGAATATGGCAAGGAAAAAGGAATGGAGATCATTGAAGGCCCTGTCGGTTTCCTTGAGTTTGACATCTCCGGAGTTCTTGTCGAAGGTTTCGACCAACTTCCCACCGCCTACGGAAAGTACAACGCTCCCTACTACGAGCCGATGCTCCTGAAAGAAGGATTCTCGAAAGAGACTGATTTCGTGGAATATAAGATCACTGTTCCGGACAATCTTGACCGTTATTTCCACTTTGCCGAGATGATCGGGGAACGCTATAACCTCAAGGAAGGCGACTACAAGAACAAGAATGAGCTGCTCCACAAATATGCCGACGGAATATTCCGTGTGATGAACGAATGTTACTCTGTCTTGCACGGATTCTCGGAGCTCTCCCCTGCCCAGTGCGAGGATCTCAAGGATCAGTTCTTCCCGAACCTCAATCTGGACTACGTCTCTGTCATCGTTGACGAGACCGACAAGGTGGTCGGATTCGGAATCACCCTTCCATCACTGTCAAAGGCTCTGCAGAAAGCGAAAGGGCATATGTTCCCGTTCGGTTTCATACACATTCTCAAGGCTTTGCACCACAATGACACGATTGATGCCCTGCTGATAGCCATTTCAAATGAATACAAGGACAAAGGTGTCAACGCCATGATCATCTCCAAAATCGGCCGCGGGATGCACAAGAACGGCATCAAGTACGTCGAAAGCACCCGTGAGCTTGAGGAGAACCACAATGTCCAGAACCTTTGGGGCAAATTCGAGCATCACCTCCACAAGAGAGCCAGGATTTACGTCAAAAACATCTAACACATAATTAATATGGCAGACAAGAAAGCGGAAAGAATACAGACCTCCATCCTGAACGGGGTCGAGAAGAAGGCCCTTGTCTGGCTGGCCGAGAGGCAGCCGAAATGGGTCGTATCGGACACACTGACATTCATCGGCACGCTTGGCGCAATCATGATCGGCGCCGGGTACATCCTCTGCAGCGTGAACGTCAACTTCCTTTGGCTCAGCTGCTTCGGCTTCGTTGTCAACTGGTACGGCGACTCCCTTGACGGCACTCTTGCCAGAGTCCGCAAGACCCAGAGACCGATCTACGGTTACTATCTCGACCACACGGTAGATTGCATAAACGAAGCCTTTATGTTCATCGGACTCGGACTGTCATACCTTATGCGTCTTGATCTGGCCTTGATGATCTTCGTTGTCTATCTTTGCCTTACGGTGAATGTCAGCGTGAACGCCCACCTCAAGAGCGAGTTCAGGCTTACCTACGCCAAACTTGGACCTACTGAGTTCAGAGTGATCGCCATTATCTTGACATCTCTCTTTATATTCATAGAGCCGCTCAGGGAGTTCAGCACAGTGGTCAGCATATTCGGCAAGGACATCGACCTCAGGGCGCTTGACGTGGCAGGTCTTGTGATCCTGGCCTTGCTTGTGATTATTTATCTGGTGACAATCATCAGTGACGCAAAGGGTTACGCCAAGATGGATCCGATGCCTAAGAGGGAAGACAAATAATGCCGCTTCTTCCAGTAGAACAGATTGAGCAACTTGCGCCGGTTTTCAAGGGAAAAATCGGCAACACTGTCGCTGGTTTCCTAAGAAAAGTCCTGTCCATCAAGACACTGTCCGACATTTACGACACGATTGATGAACATCAAGGGACGGATTTCGCGGGCGCACTCCTGGACAAGCTTGGGGTCAACTACCAGCTGGGAGGCTCACAAAGGCTTGCGAATTTGCCCGACGGGCCGTTCATCACGGTCAGCAACCATCCCTACGGAGGTATGGACGGTGTCATTCTCATTGACCTTATCGGACACATCAGGCCTGGTTTCAAGGTGATGGTGACCGAGTTCCTCGCCCTTGTCGAAGCGCTGCGCCCAAGTCTCATCGTTGTCAATCCGAAGAACAACTTGAACAAGGGAATAACAGCCAAGAACATCCAGGGAGTCCGTGAGGTTCTGGAAAGGCTTCACGATGGTGAACCGGTGGGATTCTTCCCTTCAGGAGCGGTCTCGGATCTCAGCCTTAAAGAGATGAAAATCAAGGACAGAGAGTGGCAGGAAGCGGTTCTGAGGCTTATTCAGAAAGCCAAGGTTCCGATTGTCCCTATCCGGTTTTTTGACCACAATTCACTCTGGTTCTACAACCTGGGTCTGATAGACTGGAGGGTGCGCCTGATGCAGCTTCCGCACGAACTTGTCAACAAAAGGTTAAGAAGGATAAGAGTCGGCGTAGGAGAGACTCTGACCGTGGAGGAGCAGTCGAAATATTCAGACATCAAGGATTACGGAGCATTCCTCAGAAGCAAGGTCTATGACATGCCGCTTCCGGATGATTTCATCAAGTATAAGGATTTCATTGCCTCCACACGGTAACCATCCTCCACCTTGAATCGCACGCAGGACATCCGTTGTCACAATCAATAAATGTTTTGCGCAATATTCTCGAATGAAATCCATTGTATAAATGAAGTTTTTTGTATCTTTGCAGTCCCAACGGGGTATTAGCTCAGCTGGTAGAGCGCAAGGTTCGCAATCTTGAGGTCAGGAGTTCGATCCTCCTATGCTCCACAAAAATCCGCCTCTCAGTCACCCGAGAGGCATTTTTATTCAGAGTCCCCTATCCAAGCGGCCAGCCGCGGCGATGAGCGGCAGTGATCTAACGCTGACCGGCGGCACATTCAGGCAACATGACCAGCACCAGAATCTTAAATCTTACAAAATACGTTCAGGGCGAAAGGGCATAGAACGCCGTCAATTAAAGAATATGCTGAAAACCTCTCGATCTTACCCTATACTTTTTCAACATATTCATAGTCCCACCGCCTTCAAAAGCCATTTGGGCTGAACGTCTTTTGTAAAACGCACCCGCCGAAGACTCCCGCAGGTTCCCTCGTCGGTCGCCGAATCTGCCTAAGCACCATGCCATGCCCACATCGATCTACGAGCCTTCGGCACCCAACAGGTTTGCCTCAAAATCAGCAAGGCACAAATTCAGGACAAGAATACATTTAAAAAAAATCATCGGACAGTCGTTGAAAAAACGGCAAGCGCTTGAATGATGTTCGGAAAAAGTGTATTTTTGTTCAGAGGGACGGATCGGGGTTGGCAGAAAACAGAAGACTGACGGCGCTTCGTCCGCGGGATCTTCAGGCCGCACTGAACAGCACAGCAGTCAATAGGTTATTGATAATAAGACGATTATGAAAAAGACACTTTTAGGCATAGCCGCCACACTGTTTTTGCTGCCGGCATGCAACGAAAACAAGCAGCAGGAAGCTACGGCAAATGTTGATACCGCAACTGTCGTGACCGACTTGATGATGAGCAGAAGAAGCATACGCGCCTACAAAGACTCCGTCATCAGCCGGGAGACCTTGAACGACATTCTGAGATGCGGCGTCAACGCGCCGAACGGTCAGAACCTGCAGTCGTATGAGATAAGGGTGATCGACTCCCCTGCCCTCATCGACTCGATCACAAGAGCCGTGGTGAAGGACAATCCGAAGATCGCGGAGCGGAAAGGCTTCAAGAATATCTTCGTGAACGCCCCGTGCGTCGTCTGCATAGCCTACGACACACAGTACGACATGGCACAGATCGATTGCGGTCTGCTTGGCGAGAACATCATCCTCGCCGCCTGGGCAAAGGGCATCGGATCCTGCTGCTTGGGAAGCTCAGCGCGTTGGCTCCTCGATTCGCCATCGGCCAAGCCCTATCTCGACCGGATGGCGTTCTCACAAGGCTACAAACTGCTCTACTGCATCGCCTTGGGCTACCCGGACGAAACTCCGGAGGCCAAGCCAAGACGTGAGGACATGATCAGGTTCATGGAATAAGCCAACCGCCAGGCAAGGCGACAATGTCCGACTCCGCTACTCCTTGACGCAGCGGACGGAATAGGCGTCGGCGCGACTAGCCGCCGCGATGGGCGACACGGAGACTCCGGTAGGCTCACACCTGAAGCCGAGGACACAGAACCCAAGCCCCTTGGCTGCGGTGGACTTGGCGGAGGAGTTTCCCCAGTAGGCACCCCAAAGTCCGCTCTTGGAGCCATACAGCATCGCATAAGTGCCGTCATAGCGGGCAGCGGCAGGGAAAAGCAGGGAACCTTCCTTCATTTTGAACGACCATCCGTAATTGAAGTCCTTCGCGGTGACCAAGCCGTCACCATCGACATCATCGACATCGAATTCCGCCAGGTTCTCTGAATATCCTCCCGGCACGGCGAACGTCCTGAAAACATCGGCAGGCGGCACACGGTAGCCAACAGGACACGGATCATAGAAAGACTTGGCACCTTTGTTCGGGTACTTGTTCTCGGAATCCCTCTCCCAGCCATAAGGATTCCCCCACAAGGCGTCGTCGCTGTCGGACGCTTTCAGCCAATCCCGGCACGAGACGTACTGCGCGTTGTTGGAAAAGCATTTTGTCGGGTTCGCTATTGAATATGCCAACGTGTTGGATTCTACCGAATTACGAGGAGAGTAAGAGATCTTGACCTCCTTCCCTTTCGGTCCGTAGACCGGCGAGCCGACCGTGTTGATGTCCCCGGTGAGAGTCGGAGAGGACGGGAACGGATCCTTACGTCCCCACTGGTACAGCAAGCCATAGGGCCTTACATCCGGAGTCGAGCCGAAAGAGGAAGTCATCGCGCCAAGGTTCATATTCATAACCTCATAGCCCGTCTTTGAGGTTGACGTGGCGATCGTTTCCTCCGGGAACCAGATGTGCCAGCTCCAGATGATCGTCTTGTCCTCCGAACAGGCCGCGATCAAAGCGTTGCCCGGCTGCGAGGCCGCCTTGAAGGTTATCTTCCCGTCTTTGAAAGCGACATTCGTGATCATCCCTTTGGATGTTTCCCAGACCAGCGCCGCTGATGCCGGCGACAGTTTCTCCGGAGCGTCAAGACCTTCCGTGGCGGCCCCGTTCCCTCTAACGGTCGCGTCAAAGGAATAATCGCCTTTCTTGGTGATGAGATAGCAATTGGAGGTTCCGTCCTTGCTTAGGTTGTCGGCAACCACCTCCGGACTCGGCTCCGGCTCAGGTTCCGGCGCGGGAGCCGGATCGGGGGTTGTTCCATTCTTGCCACAAGAGGTGGCGATCAAAAGCATAAAGCCATAGACAAATCTTGTCAGATTCTTCTTCATACAGTCCGTTTTTCAAAAATTAGTTGCAAGTTTACACAATTTCCCCGAGATTCTCTTTTTTTCAACATAAAAAAAACACACTGTCCGCGCCTCGAAACACGCCGGGAAGCGCTTGGAAGCCGCTTTTCAACCATCAGTAAGCCACTCCGCGCCAGAGCATTATTTGCATTCGTTCGGAGATTTGCATATTTTTGCACTTGAATTGACTGGCTTACAACCATCACTCACGATGACACAAAACTGTATATTTAATATTTCTACCATGAAAAAGATCATTTTGGCACTTGCCGTCGCCGGATTAGCGACAGCGGTAACATCCTGCGGCACAAAACCGAACACATTGACCTCCGCCGAGAAGGCTGACGGCTGGGTACTCCTTTTCAACGGAGAGAACCTCAATGGCTGGCGTGACTACAACGGCGACTCTCTGACCAACGGCTGGACCGTCGTGGACGGCTGCATCCAGGCTTCCGGAGAAGGAGCCGACGAGTCGGGCTACATCGTCACGGACAAGAAGTACGAGAATTTTGAACTCTCGTGGGACTGGAAACTCACGCACGGAGGAAACAGCGGAATGCTCTACCACGTGGTCGAGAATCCTAAATTCAAGGTTCCGTATGTCACCGGACCGGAGTACCAACTGATTGACAATGAGGGTTGGGAAGAAGTCAATGCCCCTACCAGACTGGAAGAGTGGCAGAAACTCGGCGTGGACTACGCGATGCATCTTCCTGACTACAGCAAGATGAAGGTCAACCCTCAGGGAGAATGGAACAACTCGAAGATCGTCTTCGACAACGGCCACGTGGAGCATTGGCTCAACGGCGAGAAGATCCTTGAGTTCGAGGCTTGGACGGACGACTGGTTCGAGAGGAAGGCAAGCGGCAAATGGGGCGACGCCACTGAATATGGTCTCGCTCACGAAGGCGTGATCTGTCTTCAGGACCACGGCGACCCGGCCTCTTTCAGAAACATCAAGATCAAGGAACTGCCACGCAAGGCCGGCAAGGAGGTCGAGCTTTTCAACGGCAAGGATCTGCACGGATGGGAGTTGTTCGGAAGCATGCGCACCGGTGTGGACGAGGAAGGCAACCTCGTGACAGAGAACGGAGAAGACCTCCGCTACGGCTATCTCGGAACCCGTGAATATTACAAGGACTTCGACCTCACCGTGGAGTTCCGGCAGTGCTCCAACGGCAACTCCGGCCTCTTCTTCCACTCTTTCGTGGAGGGCGGCTACCAGAACAACATCGTGAACGGCTGGCAGTGCGAGGTCGCTCCGAAGGGCTATGACACGGCTGGCATCTACGAGTCATACGGCCGTGGCTGGCTGGTCCAGATTCCTGACGAGAAGGAGGAGATCCTCAAGGAAGGAGAATGGAACACGCTTCGCCTGAGAGTGGAGGGCGACAATGTGAAGACATGGCTGAACGGCGAGCCTATGGTTGACATCAATGACGAGCTGATCGGATTAAAGTCAGGCCGCATCATGCTCCAGATCCACGACGGCAACAACATCAAAGTCCTCTGGCGCAACTTCCGCCTCACGACTTTATAGTAATCCTTAACGCAAACTTAGTAACCTTCAAAAAATAACCTGCCTCATCTTAAGGAATCTTTTCGGTCTATATCTGTTTTCTCATTAGTCATGTGCCACCGGCACACTCCTTCTTCGAAAATAGATCTATCCTCGAAAATTTTCTCCTAATCTGAGGCCGGTTATTTTTTTCACGTTACTAAGTAAGTGTTAAAAAACAAGTAGGTAATCTTTTAAGGATTACTAAAGGATACAAAAAAGAAGTTGGCTGATTTTGCACGTTACCAAAATCAGCCAACTTCTTTTTAGCATCCCACCAGTCAATCGAACCTGAGCATGGAATCATCCAGCCACTTTGTGCCGACCAACGCCTGATAGTCGCCGGTGTCCTTGCCGGACCGGAAATTACGGAAATAGCGGTTCTCCGAAAGGAGTTTTCCGTCAGCGGAAGTCAGGGAGAGAGTCACGATGCAAAGACCATCCGGCACATCAGCGATGTCAAGCACCGGAGTCGTCGTGTCCTCCGCAGGACTTACCTTGGCTGTTTTTGAATATACTTCCTCACCGTTCGGATTAACTAAGGTCACGCTGGCTGTAAGGTTATTAAGATCACCGCAGCTGGCGTTGACAACCTCAATCCGGCAAGTGGCCGGGTTCAACTGGATGTGCAACGGCTCACAGGCCTTCCTCACGGCGGCGCACGCACCGGTCGGACGGAACCAATAGTCGTAAGTCTGCCATGCGAGGCTCGGCCACGCACTGTGGGACATCCAGATCAGCAATCCCTTGCGGTTCACATTGTTAGCCTCGTACATGGCACGGTAGCCATCATAGTTGATCCACTGGGCATACTTCGCGAACCTCTCGGCGGACTCCAATGCCTGGTCACCGAAACGCCTGCGGGTCATCCCGATGAACGCCGTGTCTCCCTGCGCTCCCGTCCTGGTGAAATCATGCTGCCCCCAGACATCATCGATCGGCCACAAATGCCCGGATGTCAGCATCTGCGACAGGCTCTTATAGTCCATGATGGCCGGCATTCCCCTCTCGCTGTGGAACTTGGACGTAGGGTTCTCGAAATAGAAGGAAGGCTCGACCGCACGGTAAGGGCCGTGACCGCTGACACCGTCGTCCGCTGAGCTTGGGATGTACACGATGTCGGAATGGAGATCCTTCACGGTCCTGACAAGGCCATCGTTCAAGGCGGCAGGAGGATAGCCCTCGTTGCGTCCGCAGTAAAGTCCGATGCTTGGATGCTTGCGGATAAGGCTGACATAATCCCTCGCGTTGTCAATGAACATCCCGTTGTCGTCCGGATCCGGACCGTCGGCCGGATTCGCAAGCCAGAAGTCCTGCCAGACCACGATTCCGTACTTGTCACAAGCCTCGTAGAACTCCTCGTCGCCCGTCTGGCCGACCCAGTTACGGATCATATTCAGATTCATGTCTCTGTGCATGCGGACAGCGGTGTCATATTCATCGGCTCCGTAGCGGAGATTATATTCACTGAACCCCCAGTTCCCGCCTTTCGGGAAGAAGCGGCGGCCATTGATGAACATTTTGAGGTCGCTCATCACGTCGCCATAAGTGAATTCGCGGATTCCGGCAAGCCACTCGATGGAGGTCATCGCCTCGTCCGCCCCGTCAGGAATGAACGAGAAGGTGGCCTTGTGCAGGTTCGGCTCGCCGTAGCCGTTCGGCCACCAAAGAGCGATCTCGCGATCCTTCAGTTGTGAATATTCCTCCGGCGTGAATGCCAGAGTCTCGACCGTCCCCGCCTTGGCGACAATATGCCGCTTAAACTCAATTCCTTCTATAGTTCCACGGAGGGTTCCGGCAACGTCTTCCGAAGAGACTCCGGCCACATTGACGGACACCGTCATCGATGCCAGACCGTCCTTCAAGCGGCTCTGCACCAGAGGGTCGCTGAGGTACACCGGAGCGGATCGCTCGATCCTGACATCGTTCCAGATCCCCATGTCACGGCCTCTGACCGTAGGCATCCAATCCCAGCCGACGGTCGCATGGAATGTTGGGTTGTCGGCTCCCAACTGACCTCCGTTGAAGTCAGGACTCTCGGCGTTTTTCTCCTTTACCGCCGCGTAGTGAGCCGGCTTGATGACGCGGACAGCTACCACGTTACCGTCCTCCCGGAGCAGATCCGTGATGTCAAAGTGTGCGCGCCTGAAAGCGCCGGCGATGTTTCCAAGCTTGTTGCCGTTGAGATAAACCTCTGCCTTCCAGTTGATTCCGTCGAAGGTAAGGAAGATGTGGTCTCCCGGGCGCTTCGACAGGGTAAGCGACTGGGTCGCAGGTGTCCACCTGTACCAGAAATCCGAGTTGAAGTAGGATTCGGAAATATGCAGGTTGTTGTCTGCGATCGCCGGATCCGGAACCGCACCGGCGGAGATGTAGCTGTAGAGAACCGTTCCCGGCACAACGGCAGGCAGCCAATCAGCGTCGTCATATTCATTGGAGGAGATCTCCTCACCGCCGGAAGCCACCGCCGAGGCTCTCTGAAGCTTCCACTCCGCATCATCGGGCCTGCCGTCTTTCACCTTCGGTCCGAACACCCCAAACTCGCTCAAAGCCAGACACTCACCATCATCAGCCGCTCCCGTCAGGCGGAGGCGGACATAGCGCGCGTTCCCTTTCGCCTTGAATGAATATGTCAGCGAATCCGTCGCCGGAAGATCCGCGACTCGTCTCCAGACCTTCGCGTCGTCCGAAACCTCGACCCAGCCGCCCTCGGCTCTATGGATCCAATGCAGCCGGATCTCGTCGAACTTTCTTTTTGAGCCAAGATCGACGCTGATCCACTGCGGGCCGCCGTCCGCGCTCATCCATGCGCTGGTAAAGACCTCAGAAGGAAGCACGTTGAATCCCCTTGCCTCCTTTGAGTCGTAAGGCCCCGTGTCGGAACTTCTGCCGAAGGACTTCTCCGAGGAGAAATCCACGGACTTGATGACCCAGAAAAGAGCGCCTTCCATCTCGAACTGAACATGGAAGCGACTGAAATCCACAGCATTGGCAAGAGGTATCTCTAGATCCAACTCCCTCGCCGGCCTTGTCAGAGTCTCAGCCTGCTTATTAGGGTCGGTGATCACCTCGGGATGGCGCGGCGATCCCGGCAGCCCGGATCCTCCGATGAATCCGACCTCACGGAAATCCGTACCGGAGCCTGAAGCGCGGCAAGAAATTGACCATTCAGAGCTAGGTTCCTGATAGACGACATATCCCCGGATCCTGACACAGGACGCGGTAAAACTCTGGCGTCCCCACTCATATTCAAGAAAGGTGCTGTACCCTTCCAATGTGTTTCCTGAATATGGCCCCGCATCCACCGTCCATTCTTTCTCGCGCCGAGGAAGTTCGCCCTCGGGCGTGGAGACCTTCAGCCAGGCCGGCTCCCCACTCTCGACGACCCCGTCGGTGACCAGTTGCGCCGTAAGGTTGTAGTCATAGGTTGACGATGCGTAAGCCGCCTTGTTCAATGCGATGTTCTCGTCAGGCCCATTGCCCGAGCACCCGGCCAGCACCAGTGCAAGAGCCACCGCCGCGGCGAAAGATGATTTCTTCATTAACATATCAATCAATTGTTTCTGCAAGATAAGTAATCCTTAAATATAATCGAACGAATATAGTAATAAATATTCGTAAAGCAATAAGGAGGTTGCGGCGGGAGGCTGAGGGCGGGATTCGGTTTTTTTTCACGCTCGGAGCGGCACCGCCGGGAGGCTGCGGGCGGGATACGGGGTATTTCACGCTCGGAGAGTCACAGCCGGGAGGCTGAGGGCGGGATTCGGTGTTTTTCACGCTCGGAGAGTCACAGATGGGAGGCTGAGGGCGGGATTCGGTGTTTTTCACGCTCGGAGAGTCACCGCTGGGAGGCTGAGGGCGGGATTCGGTGTTTTTCACGCTCGGAGCGTCACCGATGGGAGGCTGAGGGCGGGATACCAGATCGGAGGATGGGTAACAAGCATCATCCTACAATGCGTATGGCACATCATACAAGGAAGAAGAGCATCTAAAAAGAGTAAAGTAAAACTAATGACTATTAGTTCATTACAGCGATTTGGCGGAGGATACAGGATTCGAACCTGTGGGGCCTTTCAGCCGACTTGTTTTCGAGACAAGCACCATAAACCACTCGGACAATCCTCCGTGTTTTGCGATGCAAAAATAACAATTTTCGGGGAAATTATCAATCCGCATCGCTCTTTCTTTGGTCAGCGACATACAAACCGCCCCTCGTGAGACAAAGCCATAATAACTATGATCACCGGTCTGACTGATCCTTGCGGTTTCCGATCTCCACAGAAGTGAGCGACAGGGCGATCAGCGACTGTGCCGGGATGTAGGTCAGCATCACCAGGAAGCCATGCAACGGAAGGCGTATGCCGGTGAACATGCCGGCGGCAAGGATCGCATCAGAGATGACAAACAGGACATAGCCTACGAGGGTCATGATGTAGAGGCGGTTTTTGGTCTCGACGGCTGCCAAAATCACCGCGTTGATGACAAATGCGAACACACCTGCGTACACCAGGACGCAGCCTCCCAAGAATCCCTTGACATCGAATGTGTGGGCGGGGATGGTCGTGACAGCGATCAGGATGGCCAGAATCATGAACCTCATCAGCACCTCCTTTGTGCCTGTAACTTTTCGCGGCTCCGGAATCGTCAGGAAATAGAATATGTGACCGACGAGAAAGGCCAGAAGCCCAGCGAGAAAGAAGATCTGCCCGTTGAACATCAGCAGGATGTCCCCCAACGCCCCGAACGCCATAGCCAGCATCAACGTGGTCACCCGCCTTCCGCGAACGCCTTCCCTTGTCAGTAGCAGCCAGCAGAAGAGCGCCAGCGACGGCACAATCAGCGGCTTGGAGCATAACACAAGAATATTCACACCCAAAAGCTTGCCGAGCAGATTCGCCACGGACGAAAGTATGAATATCGCCGCCGCCAACTTTTGCGACACATTCAAAGACTTCATAACCAACTAATTATTAAGTAATCCTTAAAATCTATCCTCGAAAATTCTTCACAAATCTTTACCAACTTATTTTTAACGCTTACTAAAGTCAAACAATCATATTCACAAACCATTGCCAAATTCATGTACCGCCGTCATTCCTCCAAGGACAACTTCCTTACTGACAAAGGAATAGGATGGATTGACTCCGGTTCGACATTCCGTCTTAGCGTAGCGGCCAGCCTCTCAAGAGTCTTTCTCCTGTCCACCGGCGACAGCTCGCACTCCCACACCACAATCACATTCCATCCAAGCGCCTCAAGAGCGGCGGCCTCGGCAGCGTCCCGCTCCTTGTTCCTGCGGATCTTCTCCGCCCAGAACTCAACGTTGCTGTGCGGCAGCCTGAACTTCCCGCACCCCGGATGCCCGTGCCAGAAGCACCCGTTCACGAATATCACGGTGTGATACCTTCTAAGCACAAGATCCGGACACCCCGGAAGCCTCCTTGAATGCAGCGAGTACCTGAACCCCATCGAATGCAGCCCCCTGCGCACAACCATCTCCGGCCGTGTGTCCTTCCCTCTGATCCGCGACATGCAATAATGCCGCTGCTCCTTAGTCATCGTGTCCGGCATGGCTGACCATCGCTAAACTTTATCATTAAAGTAACGCCTGACTATGATGGGCAATACTCTGACTTTTTTCATTATGACAATAATATTCAAAATTATCAACAATTGCAAATGTTGCTCGAGAACAAAAAAAGCCCGTCCCGAAAGAGACGGGGCGGGCGTGTCTGGCTGCTATCTGTCAGACGGCAGGTGGTGGTGCATTACTTTTGGGTTATGCGGGCGGTCCAGCCGCCGCCGGGGGCCATGTGGATCGTTACCTTGCGGTCGGCGGAAAGCTGGGCGGACTCGCGTTTGTAGTCACGGGCGGCGCGGTCGGCGTTGATGCCGTCGCGGAAGATTTCCATGGTCCAGTCACCTTCGCCAAGGAAGGAGAGATCAAGGGTTAGGTCGCGGGCAGTCCAGTCGTTTAGAGAGCCGACGTACCAGATGTCGCCGCTGCGGCGGGCCAGGGTTATGTAGCTGCCCAGGACACCGTTGACGGACACGCTCTCATCCCATGTCGTAGGGCAGTCGGCGATGAACTTGGTGCACTCCGGCTCGGCCATGTAGTTGGACGGAGAGTCGCACAGCATGTTAAGAGGAGAGTCGAAAACTACATATTCAGCAAGCTGATGGCAGCGTGTGCCCTGGCTCATCGCCTCGGAGTTGACCGGATGGTAGTTCCTCCTTGTGGCGTTGCGCATGGCGCCTTGCGTGTAGTCCATCGGGCCGGCAGCCATTCTGATGAACGGTACGGTGACATCGTAGGTCACCTGATCCACGTCGGACTTGCTCCACTTCATCTGCTCAAGGCCGAAGACTCCCTCATAGTTGATGACATTTGGATAGGTGCGGTTGAGTCCGACCGGCTTGAATGCCCCGTGGAAATCAACCAAGAGTCCGTACTTGGCGGCGGTGGCGGCGGCACGCCTGAAGAAATCCACCATCATCTGGTCGTCCCTGTCCATGAAGTCCACCTTGAAGCCTTTTATTCCCATTTCAGAATAGTGGCGGCAGACATTCTCCATGTCACGGTCGAAGGCATAGTAGCCGGCCCACAGGATGAGGCCGACGTTGTGAGCCTTGGCATATTCACAAAGCATCGGGAGGTCGATCTCAGGGACGATCTGCATCAGGTCGGCCTTCTTGTTGACAGCCCAGCCTTCATCGAGGATGACATATTCAATGCCATGCTTCTGGGCGAAGTCGATGTAGTACTTGTAGGTGTCGTTGTTGATGCCGGCGCGGAAGTCCACCCCGTAGATGTTCCATGCGTTCCACCAGTCCCACGCCACCTTGCCTGGCCTCACCCAGCTGTAGTCCACCGAAGGATCGGCGGGCGTTCCGAGCTTCCAGACCATGTCGTTGACGGCCAGATCCGCATCGTTTGTCGTCACCATGATTATCCTCCACGGGAAAGACTCGCCGGCCGAGCAGGACGCGATGTAGTCCTCGCGCTCCCTGACAATGCCCTGAAGCATGTTGTGGCCGCCATATTCAACAGTCTTCGGGTACGGCGCGAAACGTCCGGAGAGGGTTGTGGCGTCGCCCTCGTTGTAGAGGTACATTCCCGGATAGTCCAGAAGGTCGGACTCGGTGATCAAAACCTTCATCCCGTCATCAGCGGAAACCGCTATCGGCAGGAAGGCGAGGCGCTCCTTGTTCCAACCGGAAAGAGGAGTGACCGTGTAGGTGTTCTCGAAAGAGTTCCAGTACTGACTCTCAAGGGTTTCCAAGTGCTGAGCCACGTAAGGGACATAGGCGCTCCAGTCCTTCGCGAAATTGAAGCGAGCCTTCTCCGACAGCACCTTGCCGTCTTTCTTCAGCGAGCTGACGAAGCGGTAGGCTATACCCTCGTCGTAGGCACGGAAAACAAGAGAGAATTCCTTGAATATGAGAGATAGCTCATTGTAGTTGTCACGAACCTCCGACTTCTTGTAGGCAACTGTCGGAATCACCTGATCCACAGCGGTTTTACGCACCTTGCGCACCTTGTCGTTCTCTCCGAAGACTATGCCGTCCGAAAGCGTCATCGAGATCTCCGACGCATCAATCAGGCCGACAGCGTCCCTTGAGACCGAATAGGAGATTGTCTTACCAACCACTACCGTGGCCGAGAGATGACCGTCAGGTGAGACAACCTTGTAGGATCCGTCCTTCGCGGACGAGGTGAAGGCAACCGTGAATAATGCGGCGGCTGCCAGTACAGTTCTGTATGTCATAATCGAAAAAAATTGTTTTGTCATTTCGCTTGATAAAGATACTAACATCTTCGGATAATTCAGCATGCTGAATCAAATATATTTGCAATAATCCTGTTGAGCAAGGCCTCCGGATCCTGATTGTCAATGGGGTCAGATCTTGACCTCCACCTTGTGATGCCCTGATTCCAGGATGGCTGTCCTGGAATTCTTCAGGACGACCTCGGCCTTGGTGCCGGCTGGAACATCTATCTCAAGGACGGCTGACCTGGATTTGGCGGTCTTCCGGGAGAGGGAGACGCTGATCCTGCCGTACTTAGTCTCGAACGAGGTCGAGGCGCGCCTTAGCCAGCCCATCTGCGGACGGACGGAGAAGGTCTCGAAGGCGGGGGTCAAAGGAGCCACGCCGCAGACTTTCTGGCCGAGCAGTATGATGTTGGCGCCGGACCAGGCATGGTTGCTGGAATTCGTCCAGTTCCAATGCTCATAGAGAGTCGAGCTTCGCTCATCCATGATCGTGGCCATTCTCCTTTTCATCCTGTCAAGAGCCGCGGAAGGCTCTCCAAGCACGAACAGGGCCTCCACCATGTACTTCTCCATGTAGGTCGAGGCCATGTCCGTGGTCTTCAGTACACGAGCGATCGCAGGGTACTTGTCCTCCGAGGCTATCCCGGCAAGCACCGCCATAGCCTGAGGCCTGTCATCGGTACGGTCCCTGTAGGACGGACTGCGGTAGCCCTCGCCGGTCCAGTACAGCCTGTTGTACGAATCCTTGAGCCGCTCCATGACCGAACTGATCATGGCCACGTCCCCGGTCTTGCCAAGCATTCTGGCGAACTCCAGCTCGCCTTTCAGCGCAAGGTAATACAGACACGGCATCAAGGCGAGCTGATCGACCGGAGAGTCGGCGTCCGGCCAGTCCCAGTCCCCTGTCCTGTAGACCGGAATCCCGTTCTCATCAAGCCTCCAGACCTCATGCAGGTACTTTTTCATCCTGTCATAGACAACCGGGACGAAGGAATCGTCGCCTGAGTAGAAGTACTGCGCATGGAATCCGTACCAGCCCAAGGCGGCGAGCATCTGGGACGGCAGCTCGGCGGAGTAGTTGAACGCCGGCACAGGAGAGGACAGCACACCGTCCACCCTCTGCCAGTTCACCAGCTCGTGTATTCCCTTTACCGCCAGCGCCCACGAAGACGGTGACAAGGAGTAGAAGGCCATTCCCAGCTCATTCACCTCGTCGCCCCACCACTGCGCCCTCTCACGGTCAGGGCAGTCCATGTAGGTGTCGCGCATGCAGACGTAGAGGGTACGAACCGCCTTCCTCCAATATTCATTCAGGAAAGGGTCGTCACATTCGAACGTGCCGGAGATCTCGGTGTCGTAGCCGGTCTCCCTGTACTTCACGTCAAGGACTTCCACGTCCGGCGGAAGGATGTAGAACATCTTGTCGCCGTTCAGCCAGCCGAGGCTCTCATATTCCTGCACACCATCTTTGGTGACATATTCAGCCCAAAGGCACTGCGTCCTGGCCAAGGCGACCTTGTAGTGGTCTGTCTGCAACCTGATCGTCCTGCCAGCCGGCGCCTTCACCTTCAGGTACGGCGTGATCTGGGCGTTGTACGGAAGTGCGCAGACCAGGGTGTCGCCCGACCTGCGGACCTCAGGATAGTCGAGCAGACCACTTGTCTTCCAAAGAGGTATGGGTCTTTTGACAAGCTTGCCGAAAGGAGCCTGGCCGACTATCACCGGAAGCTCCATCGCACTTCCGAGGCGTTTGGCGGCAGGATCGCGCCAGTCAGGAATCTCCTTTCTGGCGTCATAGCGCAGGTTGCTCTCCGGAAGACGGTAGTTGGCCTCCGGCTCCCCAGCGCTCGAATAGGCGCCGAAGACCGTCGCCTCCCAAGTCTTGTCAGAGAGGATCTCCAGCCCGGGAGCCTCCGCCTCGAAAAGCAGTCCCGCAAGTCCGCTGCCGGCGTGGCTGAAACCGTTGCGACCGAAATACCAGACAAGGACGGAGATGCAATTCTCCCCCTTCCTCAGGAAAGGAGCGATGTCCACCTCGTCATAATAGGAGTCTCCGGGAGCCGGGCCACGCTTGAGGCCACCCTCGAACACGACCAGCGAGTCATTGATCCAGAGCCAGTACTTGGAGTCGGCGGCGATCCTGGCCGTCATCACTTCCGGGACTTCCGCCACGGTGACCTTCTTTTTGAACGCGAGCCAGGAATTGGTCTCGCTCCGGTACTCCTGTTTTCCTATCCAGCGGGCCTTCCACGCGGTCTCCCGGGCGGAAAGCGCGGTGGCCGCAAGCAAAATACCGGCGGCCACACAAACTATAAAACGACGAGCGCTCATCAGTCAACCTTGATTTTCAATGAATATGTTCCCGCGGCCAGCGTCCTTGGTCTGCCGTTGGAGGCCGTCACCGTGGCCGTTGTCCCTTCGGGAACCTCAACCGTGAGGGAAGCCACGCCGGACTTGGCCGAACGACGGCTGAGCTGGACACGGATCATACCGTAGTGCGTCTCCACGGAGGCCGAGGCGGTCTTCAAAGTACCCATCCGAGGCTTAACCTCGAAGGCTTTGAAGCCAGGAGCCGTCGGCTCGATTCCGCATAGTTTCTGGCTCAGGATGGTCAGAGGGCCGCCGCTCCACGCATGGTTGACCGTGCCGCCGCCGAAGCCTTCGCTGCCGATGCCCCAACCCTCGAACAAGGTCGTGTAGTCGTAGGCGAGCATCTTGGCGTAGCGGGATTTCATCCTCTCAATGGCGAAATCAGCGTGTCCCATCTGGAAAAGAGCCTCCAGGACGTACTTCTCCATGTAAGGGCTGGCGTGATGTTCCTTTTTAAGAGTCTCGAACAGAGCCGGATACTTATCCGGTGAGGCAAGGCCGGAAACAATGGCCATAGCCTGCGCCCGGTCATCAGTCTGCTTCTTGTAGTCCGGATCACGGTAGGCCGAACCAGTCCAATACTGAGCGTCAAAACTGTCGGAGATTCTTTTCATCAAAGCCTCAAGCATCTCAACATCCTTCTGCTTGCCGAGAATGCGGGCGAAATCCTTTTGAGACTTAAGGGCAAGATAGTACCAGCAGTTCGTCAGGACCTCGGTGTCGATGTCGTCGCCCCAGTCGCCCCAGTTCCAGTCGCCCGGGCGGACGTTCAGAAGACCGTTGTCCTTGAATTCCCAAAGACCGCTTCCAAGCAGATAGCGCTCCACCTTAGGATAGACCTCGGCCACGAAGGTGCTGTCGCCGCTGAACCAGTACTGGGTGTGGAAACCGTACCAGCCCACGGATGCGAGCATCTGGAGCGGGAGTTCTATCACACGGTTGCCGGCCGGCACCGGAGAATAGATCACCCCGTTAGCCTCCTGCCAGTTCACCAGCTCAAGGATACCCTTTCTGGCAAGCAGCTGGCCTGACGGTGACAAAGCGTAGAACGCCTCTCCAAGTTCGTTCACCTCATCGCCCCACCACTGCGCGCGCTCGCGGTCCGGGCAGTCCATGTAGGTGTCGCGCATGGTGATGTAAAGCGTTCTGGCCGAGCGTTTCCAAAGCTCGTTGAGGAACGGGTCCCCGCACTCGAACGTCCCCGAGAATTCCGTGTCGTAGCCGGTCTCGCGGTACTTGAGGTCCACGACCTTCACTCCTGAAGGCACGATGTACCACACCTCGTGGCCGTTCATCCAGCCCAGGCTTTCATATTCCTGCACCCCGTCCCGGGTGATGTACTCGGCGCGCACGTTGTTCGCGCTGCCGCCGAAGTAGTTGTCGGTCATGATCCTGACCATCTCGCCGCCTTTGGCCTCGACTTTCAGGTAAGGAGTGACCTGCGCATTGTAGGGCAGCTTGCAATAGAGCGTGTCATTGGATTGACGCACAGAGACATATTCCTTTAGTCCATAGTCTTTCCACATCGGGATCGGACGCTCGGCCATCCGCCCCATCGCAGGCCAGGCCATCTCGTCCACATTGTCGGCTCCGTGCATCTTGCCGCGGACATCGAACCCAGGCATATTCCAGCCCGGCATATCCTTTCTCGCGTCGAACCTTATGTTGCTCTCCGGGAGCCGGTAGTTCGGATGAGGAGCGTCCGTGCTGCCATAGGCAGGATTGAGGGCGCAGACCCAGGACTGATCCGAGAGAATCTCCAGTCCGGGCGAGACCGCCTCGAAGATCAGGGCAGCCTGGCCGCTGCTGTTGTGGCTGAAGGCCTGCTTGCCGAAGTGCCAGAGAAGGATCGCTATCGTGTTGTCGCCTTCCTTGAGGAAAGGGGCGATGTCCACCTTGTCGTAGTAGGTGCCGTTGGGGAACGGTCCGCGCTTGAGGCCTCCCTCAAACACAGCCAGCTCACCGTTGATCCACATCCAGTACTTCGAGTCCGCCGAGATGCGGGCGACCAGTCTGTCGGGACATTCAGAGACCTTGAACTCCTTGCGGTAGGAGATCCAGGTGTTGGTCGCGCTCTGGCTCAGGGATGGGGTGATCCAGTGAGCCTTCCAATCAGAACGGGACTCCGAGCCGGCCAGTGGCGAGCCTCCGAGAGTCAGTGCGGCCGCGACGGCGGCCAGCTTGATAAGTTTTGAAAGTTTCATTGTAATATACATTGATCATTGTTCTCGTGTCCGCAAAGGGACGAGCGCCCTTTGGAAGGAGACAAAGATACGAATTTTCATCGATGAAAAGCGGGCGTTCGTCGATTTGAGTTGAAATTCTTTCCCGCCGACGTTAGTTTCGCATCCGGAACAAGATTCTTACGAACATGAAAGTACAAGCAATCATCCTAATCGCCGCACTGACGGTCACAGGCATGGCCGCCGGCGCGCAGAACAAGAAATGGACACTGCAGGAATGCATCGACTACGCCGTGGAGAACAACATCTCCCTGAGGCAGAGCCGGAACGCCCATCTGTCCGGGCTTGAGGACACCTACACCTACCAGCCAGCCCTCTACCAATCCCTCTCCGGCACCTCCCTCCTGCCCGACAAAGCCTAGCCCACCCAGCCGCCGCCAGAACGGAAGCCGAATCCGAGAACACTGAGGCAGAGATGGGTCGCAAGCTCCCGTGAGCCAAACAGCCCATCCTGCGCACGAGGGAGCCGTTCCGCATGCTCTCGTGAGCAAAACCGATCCTCCTGCGTACGAGGGAGCTGTTCAGCAAGCTCTCGTGAGCCAAACAGCCCGTCCTGCGCACCAGGGAACCGCTCCGCAACCTCTCGTGAGCAAAACCGATCCTCCTGCGCACCAGGGAGCAGTTCCGCAACCTCTCGTGAGCAAAACCGATCCTCCTGCGCACCAGGGAGCCGTTCAGCAAGCTCTCGTGAGCAAGACTGCCCTTCCTGCGCACGAGGGGACCGCTCAGCATGCTCTCGTGAGCCAAACAGCCCGTCCTGCGCACGAGGGAGCATATTCACTTAGC